>Ga0194063_10000217_pt1 | contig 42590 bp, 41 predicted proteins | sample SepL3720m_MetaG_FD_155459 | JGI IMG/M metagenome (GOLD analysis project Ga0194063, IMG submission 155459) | Anoxic zone freshwater microbial communities from boreal shield lake in IISD Experimental Lakes Area, Ontario, Canada - Sep2016-L373-20m | ecosystem: Environmental > Aquatic > Freshwater...
ACGCCCGAGCCCGGTGGCGCCGCGTATCGTGTCCACAAAAGCCTCCGCGACCTGCTGATTTTTTCCGAGCACGACCTGATCAAGGATCCTCCATTCTCGAAGATCGACCTCGTGAGCTGTCGCAACTTACTGATCTATCTGAACGCGGATCTCCAGAAGCGGCTCATCCCGCTCTTCCACTACACGATGAACCCGGACGGCATGCTTTTTCTCGGCACGTCCGAGACCGTTGGCGGGTTCGAGAATTTGTTTGCCCCGCTGGACCGCCACGCGAAGCTGTATCGGCGCACAAATCCTCGCAATGGCGCCCGGCGTCGGACGATGGATCAGCTCGTTCCGGAGCAGCCTGCGTTGAATGCGGATCATCCCCGGTTCGCGGAAATGGCGGCTCCAGCCGTGCAACTTTCGCCGCGCGAACTGGCCGAAAAGGCGATGGTGCAGCAGATCGTTCAAGCCAGTGCGCTCGTCAACGGACGGGGGGACATCCTCTACATTCACGGCCGCACGGGGCGGTATCTGGAGCTGGCCCCCGGCGAAGGAGGGATCAGCAACATCCTGAAAACCGCCCGCGAAGGGCTGAGGCAGGAGTTGACCGTGGCCCTGCACAGAGCCGCGCATAGCAAAGAGATAGTTGTCTCACCCGGCGTGCGCGTCAAAACCAACGGGGACTTCACCACGATCAACCTGACCGTCTCCCCGGTTCTCGCGAACCCGGCCGCGACGCCCGAGGTGCCCCTTTATCTGGTCATCCTGGAGGAAGCACCGAAGGAGCCAGAAGTCGGAACACAGAGCTCGGCGGATAGAGGTCGGAAGGCGGATGCACGCGTCGTGGCGCTGAACAAGAAACTGCTGGAGAAGGAGGAATACCTTCAAAGCTCACTGGAAGAGCTGGAGAGCTCCACCGAAGAGCTCAGATCCGCCAACGAGGAAATGCAGGCGGGCAACGAGGAACTGCAATCCTCCAACGAGGAGCTGGAGACTGCCAAGGAGGAGTTGCAATCAAGCAACGAGGAGCTCCACACGGTCAACAGCGAGCTGCAGAGCAAGGTGGTGGACCTGGCGGATGCCAACAACGACTTCAACAACCTGCTCGTCGGCACCGGCATCGGCACCCTGTTTGTGGACCACAAACAGCGCATCCTGCGCTTCACCCCTCCCGTTGCCGAGGTCATCAACGTCACCCCGGAGGACGCGGGGCGGCCCCTGCACGACTTCAGTACCCGCCTGAAGAAGTATTCCTCCCTGGAGGAGGATGTCCGCGCCGTTCTGAACTCCCTGGTTCCCACCGAGCGCGAAGTGCAGACAACTCAGGACAAGTAGTATCTGCTGCGCATCCTGCCCTACCGCACGACAGAAAACGTCATCGAGGGCGCGGTCATCTCCTTTGTGGACATCACCGAGCACAAGCGGGAAGAACTGGTTTCCGCCAAGCTCGCGGCAATCGTCCAATCCTCCGAGGACGCCATCATCGGCAAGGATTTGAACGGCGTCATCACCAGTTGGAACCGGGGAGCGGAAAAGCTTTTCGGCTACACCTCCGCCGAGATGTTGGGGACGACCATGCAGCGGCTAATCCCCGCCGACCGGCGCCAGGAGGAACAGGACATTCTGGAGAAGATCAGGAGCGGCAGCAGAGTCGAGCGCTTTGAAACGCTGCGGCAGACCAAGGACGGAAGGCTGCTGGATGTTTCCATCACGGCCTCGCCGATCAAGGATGCCGACGGCACGGTCGTCGGGGTGTCGAAGGCGGCGAGAGACATCACCGAGAGCAAGAAGGAGAAAGCGAAATTGATGGAGAGCGAGGAGCGGTTCCGCTGCTACTTTGAACTTCCCCTGATCGGGAGCTGCATCACCTCTGTCGAAAAAGGTTGGATCGATGCCAACGACAGGCTCAGCGAAATACTGGGCTACTCGCGGGAAGATCTTTTCGGCAAAACATGGGCGGAGATGACGCACCCCGAGGATCTGGCCGGCGACGTCACCCAATTTGATCGAATCCTCGCCGGAGAAATTGACCAATATCGGCTGGAAAAGCGGTTCATCCGCAAGGACGGCGCGACAATCTATGCGGACATCTCCGTGGGCTGTGTCAGACATCCCAACGGCAAGGTGGAATTATTGATCTGCATGGTGGATGACATCACCGACCGCAAGCTGGCGGAGCAGGAGCTGCGGCAGCAGACCGAGGAACTCACCCGCTTCAACCGCCTCATGTCGTGCCGGGAACTGCGCGTGGTCGAACTGAAGCAGCAGGTCAACGAGCTGGCGGCGAAGCTCGGCCAGCCGCACCCGTATCCGCTGGCGTTCCTGGATGCGGCGGCAGCGGAAGTCCTCCGGAGCACGCCGAAGCTCGGCGATCACCAGCCGGAGATCAGCGGTCAGAAATCAGCAATCACCGAAACACAAAAAGAATAACATTATGAAAAAGCAGAACCAAAAAAAGAATCGAAAGCAAAACCCCACATTGCCGAAAGCGCCGACCGGCATCCAGGGCTTGGACGAACTCACCGGCGGCGGCCTGCCGAAGGGTCGGCCCACGCTCCTGTGCGGCAGCGCCGGCAGCGGAAAAACGCTCATCGGCATGGAGTTTTTAGTTCGCGGCGCGACGGAGTTCGGCGAGCCGGGCGTCTTCATGTGCTTTGAGGAGAACGCGGCGGAACTGGCGCAGAACTTCGCCTCGCTCGGCCACAACCTCAAGGCGCTGGTCGCGCAAAAGAAACTGGCGCTGGACTTCGTCCACGTCGAGCGCGCCGAAATCGAGGAGTCCGGCGAGTATGACCTGGAAGGCTTGTTCATCCGGCTGGACCAAGCGATTAAAAGCGTCGGAGCCAAGCGCGTGGTGCTGGACACCATCGAAGCACTCTTCTCCGGGCTGAGCAACACCGCCATCCTGCGTGCCGAACTGCGCCGGCTGTTCCGCTGGCTCAAGGACAAGGGCGTCACTGCCGTCATCACCGGTGAGCGCGGAGAAGGCAGCCTGACCCGCTACGGGCTGGAGGAATATGTGGCCGACTGCGTCATCCTGCTCGACAACCGGGTGGTCGAGAACATGGCCACGCGGCGGCTGCGGATCGTCAAATATCGCGGCTCCAGCCACGGCACGAGCGAATATCCGTTCCTGATTGATGAAGGCGGCATCTCCCTCCTGCCGGTCACCTCGCTGGGGCTGAAACACCTGGCCGGCACCGACCGGATCTCTTCCGGCATTCCGCGCCTGGATGCGATGATGGGCGGCAAGGGTTATTATCGCGGCAGCAGCGTGCTGATCTCGGGCACGGCGGGTTCGGGCAAGACAACATGGCGGCGCATTTTGTGGCCGCAACCGCTGCGCGCGGCGAGCGCTGCCTCTGGTTCGCCTTCGAGGAATCGTCCAGCCAAATCATCCGCAACATGCGCTCCATCGGGATTGACCTGGAGCCGGCGGTCAAGCAAGGGCGGCTGCTCTTCCATGCGGAGCGGCCCACGACCTCCGGCCTGGAGCTGCATCTGGTGACCATGCACAAGCTGATCCGGGAGTTCCAGCCCCGGGTCGTGGTGATTGATCCGATCACCAACTTCACGGCGCTCGGCACGCCGGGCGAGATCAAGGCGATGCTGACGCGGCTGATTGACTTCTTCAAGATGCAGCAGATCACCGCGCTGTTCACGAGCCTGACCTCGGGCGGCAGTTTCATGGAGTCCACCGAAGTCGGCGTGTCCTCGCTGATGGACGCCTGGCTGTTGCTGCGTGACGTCGAGAGCGGCGCGGAGCGCAACCGCGTGCTGCACCTGCTCAAGTCGCGCGGCATGGCCCACTCGAACCAGGTGCGCGAATTCGTGCTGACCGGCCACGGCGTGGAATTGCGGGACGTGTATGTCGGATCCTCGGGCGACTTGCTCACCGGCAGCTCGCGGCTGGCGCGGGAGGCACAGGAAAAAGCCGAAGCCGTCACGCGTGAGCAGCAGACGGCGAGCCGGAAGCGAGACTTGGAACGCAAGCGGCAGGGCACGGAGGCGCAAATTGCAGCGCTCCGGTCGGACTATGAAACCGAGCGGGCGGAACTCGAGCAACTGATTGCACAGGACAAGGCGTGTGCGAGTGGGATCGCCGCTGAGCGCGTCGAGATGGGCCGGCAGCGGCAGGCCGATGCGCCGAAAACAACGAAACCCAACTGAGGACCATTGCCATGACAACCAAAAGAAGTTTATTGAAAAGCACCGAACAGTGGAAACTGCGGCTCTACGTGGCCGGGCAGACGCCCAAGTCGCTGGCGGCGTTTGCCAACCTCAAGCGCCTCTGCGAGGAACGCCTGAAGGGGCACTACACCATCGAGGTGGTTGACCTGCTGCTGAAGCCGCAACTGGCCAAGGACGACCAGATTTTGGCTCTCCCCACGCTGGTGCGCAGGCTCCCGCCGCCGATCCGCAAGATCATCGGCGATCTCTCGAACACCGAGCGCGTGCTGGTCGGCCTGGACATGCAGCTGCAGGATAAAGGAAACAGCGATGAAAACTGACCAAAAAAACAAGACCGACACGGCGGCCTTCGAGAATGCGTTGGCGCGGACCGGTGAAGGCCGGTATAGCCTGAGCCTTTACGTGACAGGAACCAGCCGGCGCTCCATTCGGACGGTTGAAACCATCAAAGCTCTCTGCGAGCAACACCTCAAGGGGCGCTATGACCTGGAAGTGGTGGACCTGTATCAACAGCCTCAGAAGGCGAAAGACGCCCAGATCATCGCCGCGCCAACACTCATCAAAAAATTGCCGCCGCCCTTCCGGCGGCTGATCGGCGACCTGACCGACTCCGACCGGGTGCTGATCGCGCTAAACCTGAAATCCGATAACGACTAACCATGCCTCCATCCCCGGACATCACCAGCCAGCTGAGCCGCGAACTCGACGAGACGCGCCTGCGCCTGGCCGAAGCGGAAGAGACGCTTGCCGCCATCCGCACCGGCGAGGTGGACAGCTTGGTGGTGGCCGGGCCGGCGGGCGACCAGATCTTCACCCTCACCGGCGCCCAGGAGCCTTACCGGCTGCTGATCGAGCAGATGAGCGAAGGTGCCCTGACGTTGTCGCGCGAAGGCATGATTCTCTACGCCAACCAGACTTTTGCCCGGCTGCTCCAGACGCCGCTGGAGCAGGTCATCGGGGCGGAGTTGCAGGCGTTCGTCAGTGCCGCGGAGCAACCGGCCATCACCGGGTTGATCGAAGCGGCCTGGAGCGGGGGGAGCAGCCGGGGACAAGCGTCCGTCCGCACCGCCGACGGGCCGTCCATCCCGTTGCAGCTGGGGCTAAGCCGGCTGGAGTTGGGCACGGAGATCCTGGTTTGCGTGGTGGCGACCGACCTGACCGAGGCCCGGCAGAAGGCCGACGAGTTGGCCAAGTTGCACGCCGGGCTGGAGCGGCGCGTGGCGGAACGCACCGCCGACCTCGCCGCATCGCGTCTCGCGGCCCTGAACATGATGGAGGAAGCGGTCGAGGCGCACAAAGCTATCGAGACCGTCAACGGCACCCTCACGCGGGAGATCACCAAACGGAAGGCCCTTGAGGACGGGATGAAAGAGGCCGTCATCGCTGCCGAGGCCGGCAGCCGCGCGAAGAGCGAATTCCTCGCGATTATGAGCCATGAGCTGCGCACCCCGCTCAACGGGGTGCTCGGTTTTGCGGAACTTCTCTCCGATACCTCTCTCGACGACGAACAGAAGGGCTATGTCCGCACGATCGGTAAAAGCGGCAAACACCTCCTCGCCGTCATCAACGACATCCTCGACTTGGCCAGCATTGAGGCAGGCACTTTGGCGATCCAATCCGCACTGCTTGCCCTCACAGAACTCTTGGAGGTGTCAGTCGTAGCAGCCCAAAAAACCGCCGCCGACAAAGGGATCAACTTCCGCTGCGAAGTGGCTGCCGATGTCCCGGCGCAAATTACCGGCGACGAGCACCGGCTCCGCCAGATCCTCATCAACCTGCTCGGCAACGCCGTCAAGTTTACAGACAGCGGGTCGGTTGTTCTCCGTGTGGCTCCCGACGCTGAGGGCCGGTTCTTGGATTTCGCGGTCGAGGACACCGGCATCGGGATTTCTTCCGAGACAATCGGCCGCCTGTTCGAGGTGTTCACCCAGGCCGACGCGTCAACAAACCGCCGGTTTGGGGGCGCCGGGCTTGGGCTGGCGATCTCGAAGCGCCTCGCCGAAGCGATGGGAGGCACGATAACGGTCGTCTCCGTTCCTGGCAAAGGCAGCACGTTTACCTTCCACTTCCCGCTGGAAGTTCCCCCTGGAGGGATGGCCGCCGTGCCGTCCCATTTACTCATCGGCGCTGACGGCGCATCGCCCTCCAGCCCAAGCGCAGAGACGCCCCGCCCTGATGCCTCCCACCTTCTGGCGCTCGTCGTTGACGACGACAATGCCAGCGGCGTGGTTGCCGTGAAGATGCTCCAGAAACTTGGCTACCACGCGGAATTTGTGGTCGATGGGGCCAAAGCGATCGAGGCCTTCGTGCCAGGCAAGTATTCCTTTATCCTCATGGATGTCGCAATGCCGGTGATGGACGGGCTTGAGGCGACCAAGAAAATCCGCGAGGCCGAGGCGGCTGCAGGAGGTCATGTAACGATCATTGCATTTACCGCACAGGCGATGCACGGAGACCGGGAGCGATGCCTCGCCGCAGGCATGGACGACTGCCTCTCCAAGCCGTTCAAAAAGGAGGAACTCGCCGCGAAACTTTCTTCCTGGCAATCCCGAACGCATGCCCCACCCATGACGAAAAATGAAGTGCCCTCAACAAGCCAGGACAATATCCCATGTCCAACAAGGAATATCCAAACATGAAGGACAGAAGGGCGCGCGACTCCGCCCTTGGATATTGGAAATTCGTTGTTGGTTATTCTTCCCCCCCCGTTCGCCATGAACACTGAGAAGAAACAACCCCAGGAGGTTCCGGCGGCGGCCCCATTCTACGGCCTGTCCCAGTTTTCTTCCAAGCCATCGCCTGATGCGGGCGAACACCACTCAAATGTCTCTCTTCGCCAAAAGGCGGAGGCGCAATTCCGGGAGCGCGAGGAGATGTCGCAGGAAAAAATCGCCGCGCTTTCACACGAGGAAAGGGGGACGATCCTCCACGAGCTGCGCGTCCACCAGATCGAGCTGGAGATGCAGAACGAGGAGTTGCGCGCGGCGCAAGCGGAACTGGATGCTTCGCGGGCGCGTTATTTCGACCTCTACGATCTGGCCCCGGTGGGCTACTTCACCGTCAGCGAGGCGGGACTGATCCTCGAGGCCAACCTCACCGCTGCCACGCTGTTCGGCGTCGAACGGCGTGCGCTGGTCAAGCTGCCGATCTCCCGGCTTATCCTCAAGGAGGATCAGAATATTTACTACAAGCACCGCCAGCAACTCTTGGAAACCGGCGAAGCGCAGCATTGCGAACTGCGGATGGTGAAATCCGACGGCACAACAGCCTGGACTCACATGCAATCCACAACCGCGCAGGACGAGGCCGGATCACCCACCTGCCGCGTTGTCACCAGCGACATCAGCGGTCGCAAGCAGGCGGAGGATGCGCTACGGGAGACCAACGAGTATCTGGGAAACTTGTTCAACTACGCGAACGTCCCGATCGTCGTCTGGGACGCGCAATCCCGCATCAAAAATGTCAACCGCGCCTTCGAGTCCCTGGTCGGTAAAAAAGCTGCGGAGATCCGTGGAGGCCCTCTGGAAGCCCTCTTCCCGACCGCTTCCGTGGCCGGCTCGATGGAGTCGATCCGACGGACGCTGAAAGGGGAACGCTGGGAGGCGATCGAAATCGACATCCTTCATCTCGACGGGTCGGTCCGCACCGTCCTCTGGAACTCCGCCACGGTTTACGCCGCCGACGGGAAAACTCCGGTGGCGGCCATCGCACAAGGACAGGACATCACCGGTCGCAAGCAGGCGGAGGAGAAGCTTCAGAACCTGCAAACGGCGGTCGAACAAAGCGCGAACACCATCATCATCACCGACCCCCTCGGAAACATTGAGTATGTGAATCCCGCCTTTGAAAAGACCACCGGATATTTGGCGGCGGAGGCGATTGGCCAGAATCCACGCATTCTCAAATCGGGAGCGCAGGACGAGGGATTCTACCGCGACCTCTGGGCCACCATCACCTCCGGGAAGATCTGGCGGGGACAGTTTCTCAACAGGCACCGGGACGGTTCGTTTTACTGGGAGGAGGCGACGATCTCGCCGGTGAACAACCGCAGCGGCGAAACTGTCAATTTTATCGCGATCAAGGAGGAGATCACCGCCCGAAAAGCCATGGAAGCCAGTCTGGATGAGGCTCTCGTCCAGGCCAGAGCCGCCGACCGAGCAAAGAGTGAGTTCCTCGGTATTATGAGCCACGAGCTGCGCACGCCGCTCAACGGGGTGCTTGGATTCGCACAACTGCTCTCCGACACCACGCTCGACGAGGAGCAGAAATCTCTTGTGGAGACGGTCAGCAAATGCGGCGAGCACCTCCTGGCGATTGTCCAAGATATCCTCGATTTCTCCAGCATTGAGAAGGGCACACTGGCGATCCATGTTGCGCCGCTCACAGTGGCCGCCCTCGTGAAGGAGTCAGAGGACACAGTCCGAATAAACGCCGCCGAAAAAGGCATCGAAGTCCACTGCGAATTGGCAGCCGGTGTCCCGGAACAGATTATCGGCGACGAGCAGAGAATGCGCCAGGTTCTCATCAACCTGCTCGGCAACGCCGTCAAATTCACAACCAGCGGGTCGGTTGTCCTCCGCGTGGCTCCCGACGCAGAGGGCCGGTTCTTGGATTTCTGCGTCGTAGACACCGGCATCGGGATTTCTTCCGAAACGATCAGCCACCTGTTTCAACCGTTCGTGCAGGCGGACTCGACAATGAACCGCCCGTTTGGGGGCACGGGTCTCGGGCTGGCGATCAGCAAACGTCTCGCCGAAGCCATGGGCGGAGCAATCACCGTCGCCTCGACTCCTGAAAAAGGCAGCACGTTCACGTTCCGCTTCCCGCTGGAATCAGCGCCGCTTCATGCTGGAGGGATGGCCGCCGTGCCGGCCCATATTTCAGATCGGGAAAGAACCAAATCGGCGCGGACGGAGCCTCCAGTCCAAACGGGCGGGACGCCAGGCGCTCTGGTGCTCGTCGTCGAGGACGACCCGGATAACAGAACGCTGGCTGGCAAAATACTCCAGAGCCTCGGCTACCGCGCCGAATTCGCCGCTAACGGGGTCGAGGCGGTCGAGGCGGTCGTGCCGGGAAAATTCGCGGCCATCCTCATGGACGTGGTGATGCCAGCGATGAACGGGCTGGATGCCACCAGGAAAATCCGGGAGTTCGAATCCGGCTCACGCGTTCCGATCATCGCGCTCTCGGCCAACGTGATGCCCGGCTCCCGGGAGATCTGCCTCGCCGCAGGCATGGATGACTTTCTCTCAAAACCGATCAAAAGGGCCGAACTGGCTGCGGTTCTTGCCTGCGTTGCCCGGAGATCATGCCCCCAATAACCGGAATATCCAAGGATGAGTCCTTAAGATGGAATACAATGAATTAACCGCAGAGAGCGCAAAGAACGCAAAATTTCTCTGCGTTCTCTGTGTTCTTTGCGGGTCATTTTCATGGTTCTTTGTAGCTCAAGCTGCCGTTCGGTCAGTAAAGGACACAAGGGCCGGTCGCGCGACTCCGGCTTTGGAAATTGGAAATTCCTTGTTGGTTATTGGAGATCCCGCTCCTCTCCCCATTCACCATGAGCACTGAGAAGAAACTACCACCGTCGGTTGCGGCCCCATTCTACAGCCTGGGGCGGTTTGCATCCAAGGCGTCCGACCTGCCGGCGGCGGGCCAGCCGAACGCGAGGGTGACGCTCCGCCAAAAGGCGGAAGCGCAATTCCGGGAGCGCGAGGAGATGTCGCAGGAAAAAATCGCCGCGCTGTCCACCGAAGATATTGGGACGATCCTCCACGAGCTGGGCGTGCACCAGATCGAGATGAAGATGCAAAACGAGGAAATGGTGCGGGTGCAGGCGGATCTGAATGCTGCGCGCGCGCACTATTTCGATCTCTTCGATCTGGCACCGGTCGGCTATGTCACCGTCAGCGAGGAGGGGCTGATCATCGAGGCCAACCTCGCCGCCGCGACCTTGCTGAGCGTCGAGAGGTCAGAGCTGGCCAAACAGCCGATCTCCCGCTTCATCCTCAATGAGGATCATGACCTCTTCTACCTGCTGAAAAATGAGCCCGGTGAGAGCGGTTGGCCGACGTGCGACCTGCGGATGCTCAAGCCGGACGGCACGACATTCTGGGCGAATTTGAAGAAAGTTTCCGCCCATGGCGAAAACGGAGCGCCCCTGCGGCGCATCGTTCTCAGCAACATCGCCTGGCGCAAGCAGGCGGAGGAGGAGGTCCGGTCGCTCAATGCGGATTTGTGCGCGAGCGAGGAGAGGCTCCGCGAACTCAACGCCTTGGGGGAGCTCCTCATGCTTCCGAATTCGATTGAGAAAAAGTTCAAACATGTCACCGATTCCGTGGTCCGGGTGTTTGGTGCCGATTTTGCCAGAATCTGGATCATCAAACCCGGCGACCGCTGTCAAACCGGCTGCCCTCACGCACAAGTGACCGAGGGACCGCACCTGTGCCGGTTCCGGGATAAATGCTTGCACCTGCTGGCCAGTTCCGGCCGCTACACCCACACCGACGGCGGCGCTCACGCCCGGGTGCCTTTTGGTTGTTACAAAATCGGTAAGATCGCTACCGGAGAGGAATTCGGTTTTCTGACCAACGAAGCGACCACCGACCCGCGCGTCCATGATCATGCCTGGGCTAAAGAATTGGGCCTCACAGCCTTTGCTGGCTATTGCCTGATTGATGCCGCCAGCAACCCGGTCGGCGTGCTGGCGCTTTTCAGCAAACAAGCCATCTCGAAAAATCAGGATTCGCTTTTGCGCGGGTTTGCTCATCTCGCCGCCCTGACGCTGATCGCGTCTCGGGCGGAAGAGAATCTGCGGACGCAGGACGCCCACCTGGAGGCGATTCTCGAAGCCGCCGCCGACGGCATTCTTGCCGTTGACACCAATGGAAAGGTGATGCGGGCCAGCCGACGATTCGCCGAGATCTGGAAAATCCCAGAGACGCTCATGAAGAGCGGCGATGACAAGACCCTGCTGGACTTTATCATGGTTCAATTGAGCGATCCCGACGCGTTTCTTAAGAAAGTTCAGTCGGTCTACGATTCTGTCGAGGAGAGCTTTGATACCATTGCATTCAAGGACGGACGGGTCGCTGAACGGTATTCTTTTGCGATGATCATGAATGGCGCCCGCATCGGTCGCGTATGGTCCTTCCGCGATGTCACCGCTCGCAAGCGGGTGGAGGAAAACCTGCGCAAGAAGAACGCCGAGATCGAAAGATTCACCTACATGGTCTCCCACGACCTCAAAAGCCCGCTGGTGACGATCAAGACATTTCTCGGCTACCTGGATGAAGATATCAAAACCAACAAGGCCGGAACGGTGGCGAAAGACCTGGGGTTTATCCATGGTGCGGCGGACAAAATGGAGCGCCTGCTGGATCAAATCCTGGAGTTCGCCCGCATCGGTCACCAAAAGGTTGCGCCCGTCATGGTGACGCTGCAGGAGGTTGTCCAGGAAGCGCTGGATCTTGTAGCTGGGCAAATTGCCGAGCGTGGCGTCCAAGTCGAGGCCACCCAAGAAACGGTCTGGCTTCACGGGGATCGCTTCCGGCTGGTGCAGATCTTTCAGAACCTGGTGGACAACGCCGTGAAGTTTCTCGGCGACCAGCCGTCTCCCCGGATCGAGATCGGGGCGGAGCAGGAGGACGGAGAGATCGTCCTGTTCGTCCGCGACAACGGCAAGGGGATCGACCCGCAGTCCCATTCGAAGCTCTTCGGCCTTTTTGAAAAGCTCGATCCCGGCACGCCCGGCTCGGGGGTTGGGCTGGCGACGGTCCGGCGCATCGTCGAAGCCCACGGCGGAAAGATCCGCGCCCAATCCGACGGCCTCGGCAAGGGGGCCACATTCCGCTTCACCCTCGCGAAAACCGAATGGACCCCGATCCCGCCCGCATGACAAAACGGCTTTCTCCCCACAGAAAACCACACCTTCCTGCTTGCGGAAGGCGCCCCCGCACGAATAAAAGACATCCGCATGAACACGCTTTCCCTGCTCATCCTCGAAGACGATCCGGCACACATCGAAGCCATCCGGCGCGCCTTCGAATCCGCCGACCCGGTGGTGGAGATCCGTCTGGCTACCTCCTTCCAGTCTTACTTCGAACAGGTTGCCGACCGCCGGCCGGACATTGTCCTCATGGATCTTAATCTGCCCGATGGCAACGCCCAGGAGGCCCTGAACTTGCTGTCGGAAAACAACCCGTTCCCCGTGCTGGTCATGACCAGCAATGGCAACGAGGCGGTCGCGGTCGCTGCACTGAAGGCCGGAGCGCTCGACTATGTGGTCAAGTCTCCGGAGACGTTTGCCAGCATGCCGGACTCGGTGCTGCGCGTCCTGCGCGAATGGAATTCGCGCCGGGAGCGCGCGTCCGCGCAATAACGAGGTCTTGCCGAGTGGCAATCGTTCCGCTCCTCCGCAAAAATCTGGAGGGCGCGGCTCCGTCAGCGCCGACTTTTCCGATGTGAAATATGGGACGCACGGAGCCCCTCCCTCAAGCCCAGAGCGGGGCGGGGTAAGTTCCGGCCGCGACAAGAGTTGAGAGAGACGCCATCACAGAGTTCCGGTCCTCGCGGTAGGTCGTGCCGAACCACTGGCCTTCCACCGGCAGCACCCGCACGGTTGCCTCCCCGCTGCCGATCAGTCCGGCCACGGCGTCCGGGATGAAAAATTCCGATTTTTCCTCAGTGCCGTGCTCCGTCAGAAACGCGGTGAAAAGCCGCTCCAGCCCGCAAAAAACCGAGGGCGTGAACCCCCAGCAGTTCATCGAGACGCGCTCGCCGCCGGAAAATTTTCTGCCGGTGGCCTCGTCCGCGATCTGCCCGGCGGCCCTCCGGATTTTCGTGAATTCCTTGACCGTATCCAGCGATCCATTTCCGCTGATCCCGCAGACCCCGCGCGAGACGGTTCCGCTCGATGAAAGCGTGGCCTCCAACGGGTATCCGGCCATGCAGTAGTCCGTGCCCTCCGGCGGTTGGAGCGCCAGAAACTCGCCGACGCACGAGATGGCGGATCGGCCGTAAAAGTCATCCGCATTGATGGCGAGGAAGGGTTCGTCCACCGCGCTGCGCGCGCACCAGATCGCGTGTCCGGTGCCCCAAGGTTTCTCCCGCCCGGCGGGAACCGTGAAGCCTTCGGGCAAATCGTTCAATTGTTGGAAAACGCAGCTCACATCCGTGCGGTCTTCAAACCGGCTGGCAACCTTCGCGCGGAACTCCTCCTCAAAATCCCGGCGGATCACGAAGACGACCCGCGAAAACCCGCATTTCAACGCGTCATAGACCGAATAGTCGAGAAGGGTTTCTCCGGAGGGCCCCACGGGATCCATCTGCTTGAGCCCGCCATATCGGCTGCCCATCCCGGCAGCCAAAACCAATAACGTTGTCCCCATAAAAAAAGAAATCGGGCCGGCGGGATTCGAACCCGCGACCTCCTGCACCCGAGGCAGGCGCTCTACCAAGCTGAGCCACGGCCCGATAACGCGCGACATTACGGGCGGCAAGTGACCGGAGCAAGAAAATTTCCTCTGTCGCAAAATGGTTGGACTAAAAGTTCGGCCGGGGCGACAACAGCACCGATGGAACCGCGCAAATACAGCACCGGAACAAAAGGCCGCCTCAAAATGCACTGCGACATGTGCAAGGAATTCATCCGCGCCAACTCGCCCACCTTCAGCCTCGCCCAAGAGTTTATCGAATCCATTGACCCGGATCGCGAGGAGCGCGCCTGGCAGAGGTTCCAGTGCCCGGAGGACATCCTGCCGGATCTTCTGGCCTGGCTGGGAGGCGGAGAAAAATCTCCCGCCGCACCTGCGCCGCAGCCCGCCCGCCCGGCGATCCAACCCGCCAGCCAACTCGCGCGGAGCACGAACCACAAGGCCGATGCCGCCCTCCAAAAAACTCGGGAATGGCTCGCAAGTCCCGGCGGTGCGACCGAGCTCACCAGCCTCACTCCGGATCGCGCGGCCGAGTCCGCCCTGCGCAAATTCTACCGCGAACTCACCGGCGCTGAGGCACCGAACCGCTGACCAACCCTGGCTTTATGGCACTCAAAAAATCCACCTCGAAGAAAATTTTCCGCCTCCTCGGGCATTCGGAGGAAAAATACCCGGGGCATCCCTCCGCCGGCATCCTGGAGACGTTCCCGAACCGCTTCAGCAAGCGGAACTACTGGATCCGCTTCGATTGTTCGGAATTCACCTCGATGTGCCCGGTGACCGGGCAGCCGGATTTCGCGGTCATCCACATCCGCTACGTCCCGGATGCGCTCTGCATCGAAACGAAATCCTTGAAGTTCTACCTCGCCTCCTACCGCCACACGCGGAGCTTCAACGAGGAAATCGTGAACCGCATCCTCGACGATCTCGTCGAGGCCTGCCACCCGCGGAAGATGGAGGTCCATGGCGAGTTCTCCTCGCGCGGCGGAATCAGCGTGACCGTCGACGCCTCCCACTAAGACCGCAATTTCCGCTTACTTTCCCTCGGGAAAAAACTTCGGGGGATCCGGGTTGACGGGTTCCGGGGTGGTGGCGCGCGCTTTTTCGGCGGCCGCTTTTTGCGCGAGTTTTTCGGCGTAGCCGGGGACAGTTTCCGAAGCCGGATGCCGCTCGCAGGCCGATTGTGCCAAGACGAGCACCGCCGCTGCGGCGCAGCAGAGGCGGCTCATTCGATGATCTCGAGCGAGGCCGTGATGCCGCGCTTCTGGGCGGTGGCGTTCAGCAGGGTGCGGAGCGCCTGGATCGTGTGGCCGCCCTTGCCGATGATGCGCGGAAGGTCGGACTTCCGCATGGCGACGTGGAAGGTGATGCGCTCCGGGGATTCGGTTTTCGTAAAGACGATCTCGTCGGGAAATTCGACGAGCGAGCCCATCACGTAGCGCAGAAACTCTTCCATCGTGGAATCAGGCCGCGAGCTTTTTGCGCGTCTTGTTCATGATGTTGCCGACGGTCTGGGACGCACGCGCCCCGACCCCGACCCAGTAGTCGGCCCGGTCGAGCTGGATCGTGAAATTCTCGCCCTCTTTTTTCGGGTCATACGTCCCGATGATTTCGATGAATTTGCCGTCGCGAGGGCGGCGCTGGTCGGCGACGACGATCTTGTAATACGGACTGTTCTTGGTGCCTTCTCGGCGGAGTCGGATTGCTACGGCCATGGAATAGAGTTTTCGGTTTTCAGTGTTCAGTGTTCAGTTTCAGGGAGGTTCCCTGCGGGCGTCCCCTCCGCTTCATGATCCCCCGGGGATCTGGAAGCCGAAGTTTTTCCCGGCGCGGGCCATCATTTTTTTCATTTGGCCCGCATTTTTCATCATCTTGCGCATCTGGGAGAAGCGCAGGAGAAGGTTGTTGACCTCGGTGACGGTGGTGCCGCTGCCCCGGGCGACCCGCTGGCGGCGTCGCGCGTTCAGAACATCCGGCCGCGCGCGCTCCTGCGGCGTCATGGAAAGCACGATCGCCTCCACCCGCTTCAGTTGCTTCTCGTCAATCGAGGAATCTTTGACTTTATCCATCCCGGGGATCATGCCAAGAAGATTCTCAAGGGGTCCCATGCGCTTGAGCATTTTGAACTGCTGGAGGAAGTCCTCGAGATCGAAGCGGGCGGTGCGGAGTTTTTCCTCCATCCGTTGGGCATCCGCCTCGGTGATGGCTTCGGCGGCCTTTTCGACGAGGCCGACCACGTCGCCCATCCCGAGGATGCGCCCGGCGAGGCGGTCGGGGAAAAACGGCTCGAACTGGTCGGTCTTCTCGCCGGTGCCGACGAATTTGATCGGGCGGCCGGTGACCGAGCGGAGCGAGAGGGCGGCCCCGCCGCGGGCGTCGCCGTCGAGCTTGGTGAGGACGATGCCGGTGATCCCGAGCGCGGAGTGGAAGTGCTCGGCGACGCTGACCGCCTGCTGGCCGGTCGCGGCGTCGCAGACCAGGAGGACTTCCTGCGGCTGGAGGAAATCGCGGAGGCGGCAGAGCTCGGCCACGAGCGGAGCGTCGATTTCCTGACGGCCGGCGGTATCGAAAATCTGGACGTTTCCTCCGGTGGCCGCGCACCAGTCGAGCGCCAGTTTTGAGGATTTGAGGACATCGGTTTCTCCGGACGGCGGGCGGAAGACCGGGACGCCGATCTGGTCGCCGAGGACGGCGAGTTGCTCGATGGCGGCGGGCCGGAAAAGGTCGGCCGCGATGAGGAGCGGCGAGCGGCCCTGGGCTTTCAGCCAGCGGGCGAGCTTCGCGGAGGAGGTGGTTTTTCCCGAGCCGTTGAGCCCGACCACGAGGATGCGGGCCGGCTTGCTGAGGTCGAGAGGTGCCGCGTCTCCGCCGAGCAGCCCGCAGAGCTCCTCATGAAAAATTTTGACGATCTGCTGTCCGGGCGTGACGCTGCGCAGAACCGCCTCCCCGAGCGCCTTTTCCTTGACCTGCGCGATGAAATCCTTCGCGACCTGGTAGTGGACGTCCGCGTCGAGCAGTGCCATGCGGATCTCGCGCATCGCATCGCTGACATTCGTCTCGCTGATCTTCCCGTGCCCGCGGAGATCCTTGAAGACGTCCTGAAGTTTGTCTGAAAGCCGGCTGAACATCGACCGGCGAATCTACGCGTCCGCGCACGGATGGAAAGGGATTTCCGCGGAGACCCGCGCCGCCTGCGACGCTTTTTGAATTCGCCAAACCGCCCGCCCGGGCGTAGGCTTCCCCATGGATCATCCCATGAAACACTCCGACTTCCTTGTCAAACCCGGCCGCAAAGTCAGCTTGAAAAATTTCGATGCGGGGGCGCACGGGGAGTTCGCATCCAAGGAGGCGGCTTCCGAGAAGCTGGCGGAGGACATCGGGACGCTCGCCGGGCTGCAGGATATTTTCTATGCGTCCGACACGTATTCCCTGCTGATCATCTTCCAGGCGATGGACGCGGCCGGCAAGGACGGGGCGATCAAGCACGTGATGAGCGGCCTCAACCCGCAGGGATGCCAGGTGGCCTCGTTCAAATCCCCCTCCTCACACGAGCTCGACCACGACTACCTCTGGCGCTCAACGATCATGCTCCCCGAGCGCGGCCGGATCGGCATCTTCAACCGCTCGTATTATGAGGAACTCCTCGTCGTCCGCGTCCACCCGCAGATCCTCGACGCCCAGAAGCTCCCGGAAAAACTCAAGACCGACGGGATCTGGAAGCGCCGGTATCGCGAGATCAACAACTACGAGCAATACCTCGCCGACAACGGCACGAAGATCGTCAAATTCTTTTTGCATGTCTCGAAGGACGAGCAGAAGAAGCGGTTCCTCGAGCGGATCAACAACCCGGCGAAGAACTGGAAGCTCTCGCCCGCCGACGTCAAGGAGCGTGCGTTCTGGGGCGACTACGAGCGGGCGTATGAGGAGATGCTTGCGCACACGAGCACCGAAGCCGCCCCGTGGTATGTCGTCCCGGCCGATCGCAAGTGGTTCACCCGAACGGTCATCGCGGACGTGCTGGTCAAGACGCTCAAGGCGCTCCACTGCCACTACCCGGAACCCGACAAATCCCACCTCGCCGCGCTCCAGGACGCAAAAAAAATTCTCGATGCGGAGCCGGGCTGAAGCCGGCCGGCCGGCTCACCGGTGCCAGAGTTTTCCGGCGCGGCGGAGGCGGGCGTAAACGAGGTTCGGGGTTCCGCTGCCGTGGGTTTCGTGGAGGCGGCGGATGAATGTGATCGCGAAGAGGTTGAGGAAGAACAGCGCGAGGAAGTAGATGCTATGGCGGCGCCAGTGGAACGCGCCGGTGACCGCCTCGTAGGTGCCGAGGATGTCGAGCGAAATCCCCCAGATCACCGGCGCCGTGCCGAGGCCGAGGCTCGTGATCACGGTGAACAGCGCGAAGAAATGGTTGCGCCCCATCTCGGGCATCGTGGACATGATGATCCGGACGTTCGCGAGGTTGAAATTCGCGCCGGCGACGCCCGAAAGGAAGTTGAGCGTCCCGATGACAAAGACCGTGCACGGCAGGATCCCGGCCGCGACGAGGAACCATCCGAGAATGACGGCTCCAAACAAACCGAGCGCGCCAGCCATCACCGGCTTGCTCCCCGCATCGTCCACAAGGCGTCCGACAAAGGGCAGGCTCGACAGCGCCCCAATGAAGGAAAGCCCGGTGAGGTAAAGCACGAGGGACACGTCGAATTTCGGAAACTCCCGCAGATACTCGATGGTGAAAATTCCCAGGCTCCCGATGACCGCCATAAAAATAATGTTGAAAGTCAGCAGCTCACGGAACGGCGGATACGCGAGGATCTGTTTCCACGGCACGGGCTCGGAGGATTTTCTCACGGTCTCCGAGGCTTCGACCTCCGGGATTTTCCGGATGAAAAAAAGGCTCATCGTCGCCCCGAGCGCGCTGAGAAAAAACACGAACGAATATTCCCAGGGATCCACATGGCCGGTCATGACAAATGCGGAGGTGACGAGCGCCAGAAGCGATCCCAGGTGCATGAAAATCTGATCCACCGAGAGGAACCGCCCGCGGATCTCCTCCGGGATCAGCGCCGCCATCCAGGGCATCCAGGCCGCCGAGGAGATCCCACGCAGCAGGTTGAAGACGAACAGCGAGGCCAGGATCACGACCAGCTTCGACGTGTTGTCGAGAAAGGCCATCACCGGCACCGTCGTCATGAGAAAAATAAAAATCGTGCGGAGGCTCCAGCCCATGAGGACGAATTGCTTGTATCCGTAGCGCCCGAGGAACTGCGCGGCGGGAAGCTGGAAAACCGTCATGAGCGGAGTGAACGAGGCGATGATCCCCAGCACCGTGGACGAGGCACCAATGCTCTTCGCATAGACGATGATCGGGGCTCCGAGAATGATCTGGAACGACAGCGCATTGAACAGGTTGAACCAGTGCGCGTTGAATGATCCGCGCGGATACATTGTGGGCCCGGGAGCCGCTCCGCCACCCGGAGAGTCAAGGCGCTTCACCTCGATAACGGAACAGAAGGCAGCAAGGCGGCTTGGGGGCGGAAGGGCGTGAGGCTGGTCGAGGGGTCGCGCAAAGTCCCGTTGGGCGTGAAAATGCCGAACTCCCGCGTCTTTTTCACACCGAAAACCGTCGAGTCGTCACTTCTCGGCGGCTGTAGCAGGCTCTTCTCGATAAGCTCCGCATTGCTCGTGGCGGTGAGGCTGTAGCCGCCTTTTCCCGCCGGCAGCATCGGGGTTCCCCAGCGTCCGCGGCAGACGACCTCTTTCGCAAGAACCACCTCGCCGCGCAGCGTGTGGTTCACCATATCGGTTTCCTGTGGGGTGACGATGGCGCCGACAAAGGCACCGCCGGCGATGAGAAGCCAGTTCATGAAATTGGCTTATACCGCATCACCGCCCGGATGAAAAGCGGATAATTCTGATTTTTCCACCGGACCTGCCGAACATTCTCACATCGGAGGAATGCCTGCGAGAGCCGCCAACAGGCGATCCTCCGTATCGTGCTGGCGGCACCAGTTTTTGATATAGGGCATGTCGAGGGTTTCCGGTTCCTGCACAGCGAGCACGTCACGGGCATCGTCGAGATCCTTGTTGCGTCCCCAGCGCAGCTTTTGGACGATCACATCCTCGGGAGTCGGAAGCCATATCGTGCGCTGGAGCTGTGCCGAGAAAAGCCTTCTCTTCCGTTGAAACTGGGCCAGAACGAAAGGGTCGTCAAAAAGCTCGAAAAGCTCGACCTTGAAGGGAGGTTCGGAGCGGGAAGTTCCGACCTGCCGCTTTCCCCAGGTGAGCGTGTCGAACTGGATTTGCTCGTCAAAGAGGATCACATCGGACAATCGCTGAACAACCCTCTCCATCGGGCTGCCTCCGGCGAGACTAATAACAACATCCACATCCTTGGTGGATCGGGGGATCCCATACATGCCGTAGGCGAAAGCCCCGGTCACCATGTATTCCACCCCTTCTTGCTCGCAAGCAGCGATGACCCCCGACGCGATTTGCTCGACGGTCATGCGGTTTGCTCCATTTTATGGGAAACAAAGCGCCCGGAATCGTGGATTTTTTGCAGACGATCCAGACGTTGGCGAACGAATTTCCAACCCTCGTCCGGGTCGCTCAGCCCCAACTGCCACATGGCTCCTTCGTGCATGCGGACAAAAACGCTGTTGGTCAGCTCAAAAACATCCGCGAGGCGCTGCTCATTGGTCATTTTCCTGGCGCGAAGGATTTTCTCCCGGTAAATATCATCCTGCAGCGCCTTCAGCGCGCCCGGGGTTTCGTGCAGGTTGCTCATGGGTTTCAAAAACTATCGGCACGAGCCTTGATCCGCAAGACGACATCGGTAGATTGTCGGAAAAACCCGCTGCCCAGATGTCCCACCCATCGTTCCGATCATTCTGTGAAAAACTGGAGTCCGCAGGCGAGCTCCGCCGGATCTCCGCGCCCGTGGCGACCGAGTTCGAGATTACCGAGCTTGCCGATCGCGAGATGAAATCCCCCGGCGGCGGGAGCGCGCTCCTTTTTGAAAAGCCGACGATCAACGGCCGCCCCTCGGCATTCCCGCTGGCGATCAACACGATGGGCTCGCGCCGCCGGATGGCGATGGCACTTGGCCTCGAGCGGATGGACGAGCTGGCCGACCGGATGAGGTTCCTCCTGAAGGCGAAGCCGCCGCGCACGCTCCGCGAGGCGTTTGCGCTGCTCCGCAACGGGATGGATGTCATCCATGCGCGGCCCCGCCACGTCCGCTCCGCGCCCAGCCAGGAGGTCGTCCATGAGCCCGGCGGCAATTTTTCCCTCGACGATCTGCCGGTTCTGCGCTGCTGGCCGGACGACGGCGGGCGGTTCGTCACGCTGCCGACCGTCTATACGAAGGATCCCGATACCGGCGGGCGCAACGTCGGCATGTATCGCATGCAGGTCTATGACGGGTGGACGACCGGCATGCACTGGCAGGTTCACAAAGTCGGCGCGCGTCACGGAAAGCGGTATTACGAACGCGGCGAGCGGATGCCGGTCGCCGTCGCTCTGGGAGGCGATCCGGCGCTCGCGTTCGCAGCCACGGCTCCCCTCCCCGACGGGCTCGATGAGATCCTGTTTGCGGGGTTCGCACGAAAAAAGTCCATCGAGCTGGTGAAGGCGTTGACCGTGGATCTGGATGTTCCGGCGGATGCGGACTTCGTTCTCGAGGGCTACGTGCAGCCGGGCGAGGCGCGGCCGGAGGGGCCGTTCGGCGATCACACCGGGTTCTACACGAACGTCGAGGACTACCCGGTCTTCCACATCACGGCGATCACCCGCCGCCGGGACGCGATCTATCCGGCCACGATCGTCGGACTCCCGCCGATGGAGGATTTCCACATGGGCGAGGCCAGCGTGCGGATTTTTCTCCCGGTCTTCCAAATGAATTTTCCCGAGATCGTGGATATGGCGCTGCCGGCGGAGGGCGTCTTTCACAACCTGGTTTTCGTCTCGATCCGCAAGCAATACCCGCACCAGGCATACAAAATCATGCACGGGCTCTGGGGGATGGGGCAGATGATGTTCTCCAAATATATCGTCGTCGTGGACGAGGACTGCGACGTGCACAACACGAGCGAGGTTCTCTTCCGCCTTTGCGCGAACACCGACCCGCAGCGCGACAGCACGTTCGTCAAAAACCCGTCCGACTCGCTCGACCACGCCCCCACAACAGCCACCATCGGCTCGCACATGGGATTTGACGCCACCCGGAAACTCCCCGCCGAGGGCTACACCCGGGGATGGCCGTCGCTCGTCAAAATGTCGCCGGAAATCCAAGCCTGGGCGGACAAGTTTTCCCGCGCCCGAACGGGCGCATAAGCCGCCCCTTTCTTTCCGGGACCTGCCCCCGCACCATTTCGGCCTTTGACACGGGCGCTTCTTTTTTGGATATTAAGTCAGGCCATGACCAAGCCTCACAAGACGAGCACGGAACCCGCAACTCACACAGTATTGCGCGAGCGGGCCGAAAAGGTTTTCCGGGAAGATCCCTCCCGTTTTCCGGAGCGGGCCATGTCGCCGGAAATCACCCAGAAGACGCTGCACGAGCTCCGCGTGCACCAGATCGAGTTGGAGATGCAGAACGAGGAACTGCGCCATGCGCAGTCCGCGCTGGACGCCACGCGGGCGCGCTACTTCGATCTCTACGATGTGGCGCCGGTCGGCTATTGCACGCTCAACGAGCAGGGGATCATCCTCGAGGCCAACCTCACCGCCGCCACCCTGCTCGGCGTCGAGCGGAGCGCGCTCGTCAAAATGCCGCTCTCCCGCCTCCTCCTCAAGGAAGATCAGGATACTTATTACCGGCACCGGAGGCTCCTCTTTGAAACCGGAGAACCCCAGTCGTGCGACCTGCGGGTCGCGAAGCCAGACGGCGAGATTTTCTGGGCTCATTTTGTTGGCACTGCCGCACGCGGCGAAGGCGGCGCGCCGACCTGCCGACTCGTTCTGACCGACATCACCGCGCTCAAGCAGAACGAGGAGAAAATCCTCCACCTGTCCCAGGCAGTCGAACAAAGCCCGGCCCTGATCGTGATCACCAATCGCGACGGCGAGATCGAATACGTGAACCCCAAGTTCTGCGCCGTCACCGGATTCTCCCGGGAGGAAGCTCGCGGCCGGAATTCCCGCTTCTTGAAATCCGGCGACATGGGGCCCGAGGATTACAAAAAAATGTGGGCATCCCTCACTTCCGGAAAGGAATGGCACGGGGAATTTCACAACAAAAAAAAGAGCGGCGAGCTCTACTGGGAAAGCGCTTCGATTTCTCCCATCCGGGACGCCAGCGGCCGCATCTCCCATTTTCTCGCCGTCAAGGAGGACATCACCGAGCGCAAGCGGACGGAGAAGGCCCTGCAGGACAAGATCGTCGAGATGGAGCGGTTCACACTCACCGTCTCGCACGATCTGAAAAGCCCGCTGGTGACGATCAAGACCTTCCTCGGCTACCTGAAGGAGGACATGAAATCCGCGAACCGGGAGCCTGTGGAGAAGGATCTGGCCTACATCCAAAGCGCCGCGGAAAAAATGGAACGCCTGCTGGACGAGGTGCTGGAGCTCGCCCGCATCGGCCACAAGATGTCCCCCCATGTGACCGCCCCCCTGCAGATCATCGTGCAGGAGGCATTGGAATTGGTGGCCGGCCAAATCACCGCGCGCGGGGTCCAAGTCGATGTCACCCAGGAGCCGGTCTGGATCACCGGCGACCGACCGCGCCTGGTCGCCATCTTCGAAAACCTCCTCGATAACGCCGTGAAATTCCTGGGCGACCAAGCGGCCCCCCGGATCGAGATCGGGGTGGAGAGCGGCGGCAGCGAGCTGGAGATCTTCGTCCGCGACAACGGCAAGGGGATTGACTCCCGGCACAGCGTCAAACTCTTCGGCCTCTTCGAAAAACTCGACCCTCACACGCCGGGCTCCGGGATGGGCCTCGCCACGGTCCGGCGCATCGTCGAACTCCACGGCGGAAAAATCCGGGTGCACTCGGATGGCATTGGCAAAGGCGCCACTTTCCGGTTTACTCTCGCAAATACACAGCTCAAGCCCAACAAACTCATATTCGCATGAATAACGAAAATTTTTCCCTCAAAGAAGTTCCCATCAACATCCTGCTGGTCGAAGATGAGCCGGCGCACGCCGAGATCGTGCGTCGGAACCTCGCGGTCTTCCCGGTCTCCCACCGGCTCGTCCATGTTGATGACGGCCAGATGGCGCTGGACTACTTGCTCCGTCAGGATGCCTATGAAGACCCCCTGTCCAGCCCGCGGCCGGATCTCATCCTTCTGGATTTGCGGCTGCCCAAGGTGGATGGTCTGGAAGTGCTGCGCCAGATCCAGGAGAACCAGGACTTGAAAGGGATCCCCATCGTCGTGCTGACCACGTCCTCCACCGACTCGGATCTGACCGCCGCCTACCGGCTCGGCGCGCGGAGCTACCAGCTCAAGCCGGTCAATTTCGAGGGCTTCACCGAGCTGCTTGACACCAGTGATCACAGCAGCCAGCCACGCGTCCGGCAAAGGCTTTCCCACGAATAATGCTTTCCCTTCTCCTCCTTGAAGACGAGCCGGCACACGCCGAGGCCATCCAGCGCGCCTTCGTGCATGCCGACCCGCCGGTGGAGATTCGCAGAGCTTCCAATCTGCAAGAATACTTCGCGCAGATGGGCGAGCGTCCGCCCGACATCCTCCTCATGGATCTCAACCTGCCGGACGGACACGACAAGGAGTCGCTGACGCTGCTTGCGGAGACCAACGGATTTCCCGTGCTGGTCATGACCAGCCACGGCAACGAAGCCGTGGCCGTGGCGGCGATGAAGGCCGGCGCGATCGACTACCTGGTGAAGTCGCCCGAGACCTTCGCCAACATGCCGCACGCCGTGCGCCGCGCCCTGCGCGAATGGAATCTGCTCCAGTCTCACAAGCGGGCGGAGGAGGAACTCCACAAAGCCTTCGAGCGCGCCGAGTCGGCCAACCGCGCCAAGAGCGAGTTCCTCGCAAACATGAGCCACGAGATCCGCACCCCGATGAACGGCGTGATCGGGATGACCGATCTCCTCCTCGACACCGAGCAGACCCCCGAGCAGCGCGAGTATGCCGAGGCGATCCACTCGTGCGGGATCTCGCTGCTCACGCTCATCAACGACATCCTGGATTTCTCGAAGGTCGAGGCAGGGCAGATCGCTCTCGAAAGCCTCGACTTCCATATCCGCACGACGGTCGAGGACGCCGTCGAGATCATGGCCGTGAAGGCGCAGGAAAAGGAACTCGAGGTCGTCTGCCTGATTGACGAGAAGGTTCCGGAATTCCTGCGCGGCGACCCGGGCCGGCTCCGCCAGATCCTGTTCAACCTCGTCGGCAATGCCATCAAGTTCACCCAGCGCGGAAGCGTCACCGTGCAGGCGAATCTCCTCGAGGAGACGGAAACCTCCGCGACCCTGCGGTTTCGGATCACGGATACCGGGATCGGCATCCCGACAGACAAACAGGAGACGATTTTTTCCAAGTTCATGCAGGCCGACTCGTCCACGACGCGCGAGTTCGGCGGCACGGGCCTCGGTCTCGCGATCAGCCGGCAGCTCGTCCATTTGTTCCAGGGCGAGATCTCTCTCGCCAGCGCGGAGGGCAAGGGCTCGGAGTTCTCGTTCACTGCGGTCTTTCAAAAGCCGCCTGCGGGTGCTGTCAGGACGCCACCTATCGAGGCCGACCTTTCTCAGGTGAAGGTGCTGGTGGCCGACGATTTCAAAACCAACAGGGTTCTCATGACGCGGCTGCTCGAGAGCTGGGGGTGCCGGTTCGACGCGGCCCCTGACGCGGCCACGGCTCTCGCCCTGCTCAAGCGGGCCGCGCACGAGGGCGACCCTTTTGCCGCTGTGCTCCTGGACATGAACATGCCCGTCACGGACGGGGCGGAGCTCGGACGGCTCATCAAGAGCGATGCCGAGATCCAAGCGACGCGCCTCGTGATGCTGACGTCACTGGGAAAACGCGGCGATGCCGAGCGCCTGGCCGGGGTCGGATTCTCCGGCTACCTGCCGAAGCCGATCCGCCCGGCGCTCCTGCGCAAATGCCTGGCCCTGGTGCTCGGACGCCAGGAGGCCGCTGGATCCGACCGGGATCTCATCACGCGGCACACGGTGGCCGAGGCCGCGCGCAGGCGGCTGCGCATCCTCGTCGCCGAGGATAATACCACGAACAGAATCATCGCGATCAAAACGCTCGAGAAGCTCGGGCACATAGCCGAGGCCGTCGGCAACGGGCGGGAGGCGGTTGACTCGCTATGTCGCCTGCCCTACGACCTGGTCTTCATGGATTGCCAGATGCCGGTGATGGACGGCTTCGCGGCCACAAAAAAAATCCGCGATCCGGCCACGGGTGTCCGCAATCCCCGCATCCCGATCATCGCGCTGACCGCGCATGCGATGAAGGAAGACCGGGCCCGGTGCCTGGAAGTTGGGATGTCCGATTACGTCTCGAAGCCGACCAGCGCGCGGGATCTTGCCGCCGCCATCGAGCGCTGCCTCGCGGGCTCGCGCCGGGATGACGATGTGTCGGCCGCAGAGCCCGCCGCCAAGCCCCCGTGCCACTTCGACCGGGATGGGTTTCTGGAGCGCACGATGGGCGACCGAAGCTTCGCCGCCGAGGTCGCGGCCGATTTTCTTGCCACCTCGCCAGAGATTCTCAATCAGCTTTCCGGCGCGATCTCCGCCGGCAATGCCACGGACGCCGGGAAATTCGCGCACACGCTCAAAGGGTCGAGCGCCGGCATGGGGGGCGAGGCGCTGAGCCGGATCGCCGGGGAAATGCAGGCGGCCGGAAAGGAAGGCAACCTCACCCGGTTGTCCAGCCTCCTCCCCGAAGCCCGCGCCGCACTGGAAAAACTGTCGTCTCTGCTCGCTCAGGAATTTCAGGCATCCTGACCGGCCGTGCGCGGGCAGGATGTCCGGGCTTCAAATGGAAACCGCTTCCTTCGAAAGCGGGTATGCAAAGTTTTCGACGGGCGGGCGGGAGCTCAGATGTTCGCAGCGTTTTGCCATCACCGACGCCGGAGATTTTTTGCGCGGGAACGGATCCGCATGGGCGGCAAGCAGGAAGGCATCGCGCGCCGCGGCCCATGAGCCGTTCCGGTAATGGCGGTGGGCCTCCTCGTAAAGGCCGACATAATCGGCGTGCAGCCGACGGACATCGCCCCCCGCGCCCAGCAACTCCCAGAGCTCGACCGGCCGGCTGCGCCCCGGAACGGTGACGCGGTCGATCGCGAGGAAAACCAGGCTGGCATCGTCCCGTGATGCCGCCGCCCGGGTATCCTCGCTGACAAGGATGGCGACACCGTAGTGCGAGGCGGCCGCCTCGACCCGCTGCGCGAGGTTCACGGTGTCCCCCATCATCGTATAATTGAACCGCAGCTCGGATCCGATGTTTCCCACAATGGCCATGCCGGTGTGCAGGCCGACGCGCGTCCGCATGGTCCAGGCCGCCTCGGGCCACCTCGCCTCGGCGGCCCAGCGCTCGCGGAGGTGCGCCTGCTCCGCCTGCAGGGCGATGGCCGCGCGGCAGGAGGCGGCCGCATGGTCGCGGCAGGCAAGCGGCGCCCCGAACATCGCGATGATCGCGTCGCCGACATACTTGTCCAACGTCCCCTGCGCCCCGATGACAGCCTCCGTGCATTCGCCGAGGTATTGGCACATCAGCTCGACCAGTTCCTTCGCCGGAAGTTTTTCCGCGAGCGTCGAAAATGAAACGATGTCGCTGAAAAACGCGGTGATCTCGACCTCGGCCCCCCCGGTCTGGGGCGGGGTATTTTTTTCCACCATCTCGTTCACCACCGCTGCGGAGACGTAGCTTCCAAAAAGATCTTTGATCCGCCGCCGCCGCCGCTCCTCGATCGTCAGCTGCCGGAGCACCGCAAAAAACGTGCACGAAACCGCCGCGGCGACCGGCGCGACGACCGGCACCAGGATCCTCGCCTGCGCGAAAAGCAGGAACGCCAACACGACATAACCGACGGTCAGCACCACAGCAAAAAATTTTCCCGGTCCGGAATACTGGTTGCGCATCACGCAAAGCGACGCGGCACCCAGCCCGAGCGCGCAGATCAGCAGGGCGTTCGCCCAGGCGGGCAGGCGGATGATATACTGTCCGGACACAATCGTCTTGAAGAGGTTCCCATGAACGGAGACCCGCGGCACCTGGCTCGATCCGTTCATGGGGACCAGCGATATGTCCTTGAGCAGCGGGTCGGTCGGGCCGATCAGAACAAGTGCATCCCGGAAGCTTTCAAAAAACCGGGCCGCCTCCTCTTTTTCCTCATCCGTCCCCTCGCGCGCCTTCTTGTCGTAATCGAGCACCGAGGCGATGCCCGCGTGCGGATTCTCCTTCGACACCCACGGGGAGAACCAGTTCGGCTCGATGAGCTGTCCGAGTTTCAGCGGGATCTCGTAAAGGATGCGGGAGGCATCGTCGCGGACGAGGATCCGGTCTGCTTGGATCTCTACGGCGGATTCCCCGAGCCCGTGATACACGAGCGCGAGCTGGATCGCCATCGCCAGGTAGGTGTGGTATTCCGTGCGGGCAAAGGCCGGGATCCAGCGCAGTTGCTCGCCGACCGTATCAATCAGCCCAACACGCCCCGCGGTGGGACTGAGCGCCGAAGCAGACGGCAGCTCGGGCATGTCGGCATCTTCCGGTTTCGTATGCCTGAAAAGGAAGGGAAACGAGCAGTCGGCCTTTTCCAGCTCCCCCATCTGCGCGATATAGGATGCGGCCAGGACGACATTCTGGTGCCGGGTGATGCACTTGCCCAGTTCGATGCTCCCCGCCACTGCCTCCTCCCGTCCAAGCTGGGGAAGCCCGGCATTCCCGAAAACAAAATCCATCCCTGCGACGCGGATTTTTCCGCGCTCGAACAGGATGTCCAGCGCCCGGGCGAAGATCGCCCGGTTCCACGGGAAATTTCCGATCTCCGCAATCGAATCCGTATCCACATTGACATAGCAGACCTTAACCGGCGAAGGAATGTTCCCACGGAATATCAGCCGCGCATCAATCGTCTTTTCCTCAAGAAATGTGAGTGCCCCATCGAGCCCGAGATACGTCGGGCGGCCGTGCCACGGCACCACACTAACCTGCGATAGCGCGATCCAGAACCCGCACAGCACCCCCATCGATGCCCAAAGAAACAGCCCGATGTGCGAATCCGTTCCCTTGAGCGGGGACTTCATTCGTGCGGTGCTGAGGTGCTACATCGAAGGAGGCGGATTAGGCGTGGGAGTCGGAGTCGGAACGATGCCCCCGCCTCCACCACCGCCGCCACCACCGCCTCCTAGAGGCGCTGTCCCCACATTTCCCGTGCCTTGGTCGCCCCCGAATCCGCCGACGGTGTCAGTGACGGCTTCGCCGAGCTGCTCAGGTGCCCCATCGGGAACCCCTTCGAAAGCTTGGGTGGCAGGAATTTCGGCAGCCACCTGTTCGGCCAGCGCTTGAATCTGCTGGATCGTCTGGGCATTCAAAGGACTGACACCGCTGATAATCATGATGCCGGTGATGGGGTCGCTGGTGACGGTAACCGTTTGCCCGTTGCTGAGCGTAATCTGCTCCCCGTTTTTTGCGGCAAAATCCGACAATCCCCGGGGCAGGTTGATTGTCACGCTGATAGATCCTCCGGCCGTGGTCTGAACAGTCACTTGAATGAGCGTGCCGCGGATTCCCGCGACACCCACGGGCGTGCTGATGTCGAACGTGGATCCATCGCCCAGCTTGCGGACATCCGCCACAATGCTGCCCTCCTCCACATGCACTCTTGTTTGGGACGTCGAGGGCTCGGCCTTCAGCCCTTGAAATTGGATCACCGAGGACTCGAACGGCGTCTGCAGAAACTTGTCCACTTTAAACGTTGTGTTCGGCTGCACATTGAGGGTGGTGCCGTTCGAGAGCAGAAGGAGCGCAGACGATCCCTTGCCGGTCTTGATGACCTGATCCTGCTGGACAAATACCCCCTCTTTGAGCGGTTCCTCCTTGCTGGTCTTGCCGATGGTCCGCGTCACATCGCCCTTGACCTTCAACACCCGGATGTTTCCGGGGATCCCCCCACCGGAAGCCTGGGGCATGGCACCCGCCGCAAAAACCTGTCCGGTTCCGCAAACAAAAAGCGCCAAAACCGACAGCAGAGAAACAAGGAATGTTTTCATGTCGGAAATATGATCCGCCGCCGGAAAAAGTAAAGCGGAAATTCTGCTGGAAATTCTGCCCGAGCGCCCTGCGCCGTCGCCCGAATCATTGGGATCAACTCCGAGGGGCTCGGCATCTTGCCGCGAGGATCCTCTCTGCCGGGCTACTTTCCTCCGGCGTCCACGCATACGATATCGCCCTTGTTATTTTTGCAATAAATCCGTCCGTTGGCGAGGACGGGGACGACCCAGCAGTTTTTGGCGCCGGGGACGACCGACGCGCGGGCGAGTTCCTTGTAGGCTGCGGGCGATGCCTCGGCGAGGACGAGTTCCCCTTTGCTCGAATTGATGATCAGCTTGCCGTCGGCGAGCATGAGCGAGCCGAGGCCGAGGCCCTCCTCGCGCCATTTCTCCTCGCCCGTGGCGAAATCCAAACACGCCAGCGATTTGTCATCGAACCCATACAGGCAGTCCTTGTAGAGCACGGAACTGCTGAACTGGTTGCGCATCTTCTTGTTTTCCCAGATTTTTGTGAGGGTGCCGGATTGAAATTCCAGCAGCGCGCAGCCGTGGTTGTAGCCTGACGAGATGAAGATCTTGTTTCCGGAAACGATCGGGGTGGCCGCGTTGATTTCATACTGGGTTTTCCAGGGAAACTTCGCCACTTCCCTGCCATCCTTGGCGTCGAGGAGGCCAAGCCCGAATCCGTTGAACGAGGTGACCAGCGTCCGGCCCGAATCCGCGAATGGCATCGCCGTCCCGTAGCTGGCTGGCTCGCTGCCGCCCTTCCAGACCACATTGCCCGTCACTTTGTCAAACGCCACGGTCTGCGCATCGGGGGAACCCACATCGATGATGGCAAGGTTGTTCCAAATCAGAACCGAGGCGTTATATCCCCATTTTATCGTTTTCGGGCTGAAATCACTTTTGAGATTCGTCTTCCAAAGAAGTTTTCCGGAGGCGGCCTCCAGGCAAAAAAGATCCCCTTCGCGGCTCAGCGAGTAAACCCGGCCCGCATCGACCACGGGGGTCGAGCCGGGGCCGCCTTCAAAGAGGTTCGGTGCCAGCGGGCAGGCATAAGAGTGCTTCCAAATCTCCCGGCCGGTCATGGCGTCGAGACAGAAGACCGTGTCGGTTTCGTTGGCGTTGCCCATCGTGAAGAGCCTGCCCTCGCACACAGAAACCGACGAGCAGCCGGTCCCGACATTGGCTTTCCAGAGTTGCCTGGGCCCGCCGGACGGCCACTGCGCCGTCCAACCAGTCTCCTCAGAGATCCCATTCCGGCTGGGCCCGCGCCAGCACGGCCAGTCCACCGCAAAACCGGCGCCGGAAAAAACCAGCGTCAAAAGGCAAAATGTCAAAAGGCATCGATGGGCAGTTTTCATTTCAAGATAGTGAAGCATAATGGAAAGAACCGGACTTCGCGGCGGCTATGAGCAAAAGATCGTCAGTTTTTTCGGGCCGTGGGCGCCGAGGACGAGGATGCGTTCGATGTCGCCGGTGCGGCTGGGGCCGGTGATGAACGAGATGAGGCTCGGGTAGGCGGGGGCGTATTTTGTTTTGAGAAGAGCGAAAGCGGAGGGAAGATCCGGAAGGAGCTGGTCGCGGCGGGCGAGGACGACGTGGTGGGGGGGGAGCACCGAGAGGGCGCGGCCGCCGGTGCTTTGGCTTGTCACGAGGACGCTGCCGGTTTGGGCGATGAGCGCGTCGCAGGCGCTGATCCCCGCGTCGCACGATTCCATGTCGTGCGGTGAGTAGCCGCTGTCGGTGAGCAGCACCGGCAAGCCCAGGGCGGCGCAGGCGGGATCGGTCAGCCCGCTCGCGTGGGACGCCACTTTTTTCCAACCTTCGGCGGCGGCGATTTCGCGCAATTTCGCGTACAGAAGTTCGGGCGAATCGAGCAGCACGAAGGTGGCCTTGAGGTCTGTGGCGTTGGTCCGGAACAGGGTCAGGCGATCCTCGAAAGAGTCGCCCACGCGCGGCAGCCATTCGGGGATATGGGCGGCGGCATCACGCTCCGAAATGGGGTGCGTCCCCGGGATGGGTGCCGGCGTGCGGATCGCTTCGCGGATTCTGCCCAGGATGATTTCGCGTTCGTTCATTTTCTTTGTTGCCACCATTCGCGGAACGTTTGCGGAGCGACCTTGGGAAGCTCGCGCGACCGGGTCCACGCGGCAGCCGGATCGAGCCGCGAGTTCTTGATGAGGGGATGGAACACCTGCCCGGCGCGGCCGAGTTTCATGGCCAGAGAAAAGAGCGCGGGGCGGTTGAAAAGGAACGAGAGGAAGGCGAACGCGGGCTTCTCCCACCAGACCGGCTTTTCCGCGATCGCGTTGCGGCGGCTTTGGAGGAGGTGATGGTGCAGGTGGATTTTGACCGGGCAGGTCTCGGTGCAGGCACCGCAGAGAGAGGAGGCGAACGCGAGGTGCTTCCATTGCTGGAGGCCGCGCAGGTGCGGGGTGATCACCGAGCCGATCGGCCCCTGATAAGTCGTGCCGTAGCTGTGGCCGCCGACATTTTTATAAATCGGGCAGACGTTGAGGCAGGCGCCGCAGCGGATGCAGTGGAGGGCGTCGCGCTGTTCGGGATCGGCCAGCAGCGCGGTGCGCTTGTTGTCGAGCAGGACGACGTGAAATTCCTCCGGCCCGTCGGGCTCGCCCGGCTGCCGCGGTCCGCCATACATCGTGTTGTATGCGGTGAGCATTTGACCGGCTCCCGCGGTCGCCAGCATCGGCAGAAAAAGCGCGAGATCGTCGAGCTTCGGCAGAATTTTTTCGATCCCCATCAGGGCGATATGGACCTTGGGCAGCGCGCAGGTGAGCCGGGCGTTGCCCTCGTTCTCCGTGATCGAGATCATCCCGGTCTCGGCGATTCCAAAATTCGCGCCGCTGATCCCGATGTCCGCCGCGATATATTTTCCGCGGAGCACCCGTCGGGCGATCATCGTCAATTCCTCGGGGCTGTCGGTCGGGGCCGAGCCGAGCTCCCGGGAAAAAAGCTCGCTGATCTCGCCGCGCGTGAGGTGCATGGCCGGGAAGACAAAATGGTAGGGCGGCTCGTGGCGGAGCTGGACGATGTATTCGCCGAGATCGGATTCGACGACGTCGAAGCCCGCCTCCTCGAGCGCCTTGTTGATGTGGATCTCCTCGCCGGTCATCACCTTCGACTTGATGATCGACCGCGCATTTTTTTCCCGGACGATTTGCAAAATAATTTCGCGCGCCTGTTCGGCTGTGCTCGCCCAGTGGACATGCGTGCCGCGGGCCTCGAGGTTTTTTACGAACTCGGCGAGGTGGGAGTCGAGGTGGTTGACGGCGTCCCACTTGATCTCCGCCGCGGTTTGCCTTGCGGACTGCCAGTCCTGAAAAAGCGAGCTCTTGGCGTCGCGTGCGACCTCGTATTTTTTGAGGGCATTCCGGATGAGCACGCGGTGCCGCAAATCTTTCGTCAGCCTGGTGGCCGCCTTTTTGAACTCGGATGCTGCCGGGGTGATGCTCATTTGTCTGGCTCAGCGGGCGTTAAGCACCTCGGCGATGTGGATCGTTTTCAGCGGCTTCCCCTGCCGGTCGATCAGGCCCTGGATGTGCATGAGGCAGCTCGAGTCGTTCGAGACGATGTATTCCGCGCCGGTTTCGAGTGCCGAGCCGAATTTGTTTTCGCCCATCGCCGAGGAGATCATCGGAAATTTCACGGAAAACGTTCCGCCGAACCCGCAGCAGCTTTCGGCCTCCTCCATCTCGACGAGCTGCAGCCCGCGGACGTGCGCGAGCAGCTTGCGCGGCTGCTGCTTGATGCCGAGCTCGCGCAGGCCGTGGCACCCGTCGTGGAATGTCACCCGGTGCGGGAACCGCGCGCCCAGATCGCCAACCCCAAGCTTCGTGACCAGAAAATCGGTGAACTCATGGCACTTCCCAGCAACCTCCAGCGCCAGCGGCGCGGATCCGGTCCCGGCAAAAAGCTCCGGATAAAAATTTTTGATCATGGCGCCGCAGGATCCTGAGACGACGACAACGGTCTCGGAGTTTTTGAGGCGGTCCAGGACTTTGACCGCGACCTCGCGCGCCTCCGGCCAATACCCCGAGTTGAACGCCGGCTGTCCGCAGCAGGTGAGCTCCCGCGGGTAATCCACCGTATGCCCGAGCCGCTCCAGGATTTCCACCGCGCCCGCGCCGGCCTTCGGAAAGCAGGCGTCAATAAAACACGGGATGAAGAGAGTGATGTTCATTCGGGCGCGGAAAAAACTTTCTCACATTGAGGGGAAGGCATCCAGCAATTCCTTGATGACCGCATCCGACATCGGCCGGACTTCGCCGAGGCTGCGGCTGCGGAGGATTGCGCTCGCCGTGGCTTCGAGCACTTCCAGGCGGTCAAACGCATCGAGAACCGTGAGGCCCGCCACCAGGACGCCGTTGTTTTCGAGAAGAGCGACCGGATTTTTCGGCCCGATGAGCGAGGCGATTCCGTCGGTGTCGCCATACTGATCCTCGAAGCGGATCGTGCCGACATCTTTCAGGAACAGGTAGCTTTCGGGAATGGTGCGCGAATCCAGGCGCGCGCCGCTCGCGCTGAACGCCGATGCGTGGACAGGCAGCGCGTTGACGACGGCGTGGATCTCCGGGTGCGCGTGGTAAATCGCGCTGTGGATGCCGCACGCGCGGCTCGGGGTCTGCCCGGCGGCGCGCGCGCCGCGACGGACCACCACGAGATCGGCGAGGCCCAGCGCGCAACGGTCCACGTTATACGGGGTGAACAGAAAACTGTCCTCATCGATGCGCGCGGAAAAACTTCCCTTCGTGCTGGTCATCAGCTTGTGCGCGTAGGCGCGGTGCACGAAGTCGCAGATCTCCTTCCGCAGCTCTTTCTCCCGGCTCGTCGGCGCCTCCGGCGCGTGCTCGGGCAGGATCGGCCTCGGCTTGCGGGACAGCGCCATCTGCGCGTCGCTCAGGCAGCAGACTTCGCCGAGGGCGCGCGCGTTCAGGATCGTCTCCGCCGTGAACTCGAGGGTCTCAAACCGCTCGAACGCAACCTCCAGGTTTTCCGCGCCGACGACCACCCCGTGGTTCTGGAGGACGACGCAGGACGGGTGGTCTTCGGAGGCAAACTCGGCCGCGATGTTTTCCCCGAGCTGGCGGCTGCCCGGCAGCGCATACGGCGCGAAGCCGATCTTCCCGCAGACGTTCCATGCCTCGGGAAAAATCCTGGTGTCAGGAACCTGTCCGCAAATGCTGAAGCTCACGAGCGCGCCGGGGTGGGCGTGGACGATCGCGCGGATATCCGGGCGCGCCTTGTAGATGCTCAGATGAAACGGAAATTCCGAGGACGGCGGGTGGGTCCCGTGGCACGTCCCATCCGGGGCGACGCGAACGATGTCCTGCGCGTGCAGGCTGCCCTTGTCCACGCGCGCCGGGGTGATCCACATGTCGCCGTTGTCATCACGCACCGAGATGTTGCCGCCCGACGTGGTCGTCATGTCGTGGCCGTAGATGCGCGCCATGATCGCGACGATCTGATCGCGTGGATGCAGCAGGGAAAAACTCATGTGCTCGCGGGGAGCGCGGAAAACCGTTGGAATGCGGCCTCCCAATCGCGTCCGTCTTCCGGCTGATACGTCTGCACGGGGAACGACCGGCGGACGACGTCGCGAAGCTCCTCGAGCGAGCCGAGGTGGCCGAGGGCGAGCGCCTGGATGAGGATGTTCCCGCATGCGGTCGCCTCGACGGGGCCTGCGAAAACCGGACGCCTGATGGCATCTGCGGCAAGCTGGTTGAGGATCCGGCTCTTGATCCCGCCCCCGACGATATGCAGGCGCGTGACCGGTTCGCCGGTGAGTTCCTCGAGTTGGCCGAGAATCTGCCGATACGAGAGCGCGAGGCTTTCAAAAATGCAGCGCGTGAATTGTCCGGGCGATTCCGGTGCCGGCTGGCCGGATTCCCGGCAGTAGGCCGCGATCTTTTCCGGCATGTTGTCGGGTTTCAAAAATGGTGCCGCGTTCGGGTTGATGAGCGAGCGGAACGGCTCCGCCTCACCGGCCAGCCGGTCGAGTTCGTCGTATGCGAAAACTTCTCCCCGACGGATCCATTCGCGGCGGGATTCCTGCAGGAGCCAAAGCCCGACAATATTTTTCAGCAGGCGGGTGGTTCCGCCGTAGCCGGCCTCGTTGGTGAAGTTGTGCCGGCGCGCGGCCTCAGTGATGAGCGGGGCGGGCCATTCGACACCGATGAGCGACCAGGTTCCCGAGCTGAGATACGCCCAGCCCCGGCCCTCGGCGGGGACTGCGGCGATCGCGGCGCCGGTGTCGTGCGAGCAGGTGGCGCAAACCGGAATCTCCGCCATGCCGGTCTCTTCGCGGATCGCCGGGAGCAGGGGGCCGAGCAGGGTGCCCGATGGCACGATCTCCGGAAAAATCCCCGCGGGAAGTCCGAGCGCGCCGATCAATTCCTGCGACCACCGGCGGGAATTCGGATTATAGATTTGCGTCGTGCTGGCGAGGCTCTCCTCCGCCCGTGCCACCCCGCAGAAAAGGTAGTTGAGGTAGTCGGCGATGTTCAGGAACCGGTCGGCGAGCGCCAGCAGATCCCCGTTCCGCCCGACGTCCGCGAGCAGTTGGTAGAGCGTGTTGATCGCCATGAACTGAAGCCCGGTCTCGGAAAAAATCTTTTCTTTGCCGACCCTTTCGAGCGCGGCGGCGAAGGGGGCATCCGTGCGATGATCCCGATAATGATACGGCAGGCCGAGCATCGGCTGGCGCTCGTTGAAGAGAACATAATCGACCCCCCACGAGTCCACGCTCAGGGATTCCGCAACAATTCCTTTCTCAGCAATTTTCCGGAGGCCGGTTTTGAGCTCTTCGAAGATCCGCAGGATGTCCCAGCGGAGCGAGCCCTGGATCCTCGAGACGCCGTTCGGGAACCGGTGGATTTCCTCGAGCGTCACCGTGCCCGCATCGAGGCCCCCAAGCATCACCCGGCCGCTGTCGGCACCGATATCGCACGCGATATAGTAGTTCATGGATGCCGGGCGGGATTTTCCGGTCAGGCTTTCTGGAGCTGCTTGAGAATTTCTTCCGTGAGCTTCTGCACCAGCGGCTCGAGCTCGGCCGCGGACGTATCGGAACGCGTCATCGGGTTGAACGGAGTGACCGGCGACGAGCACCCGTGCTCGCCGCAAAGCTGCGTCCAGGGGTCCACCTCGCACAGCTCGGCCGTCTTGAGCCCGTAGCGGTCGTCCGGCAGCCCAAGGCCTTTTTTGATTTTGAGCAGGTCGCCCATCCCTTCGATCGGGATCGACATGCCGCCCGGGAGCGATTGGGCGTGGATGAGCGTGCGGCAATACGAATCGGTGATCTCCATCTTGAAGTAGGCGTCCTCGACGGATTTCCCCCAGCAGATCACGCCGTGGTTGCCCATCAGGATGGATTGGTGCCGCGGGGCGCGCTGGAAAATCTCATCCGCCATTTCCTGGCTGCCAGGGGTTTTGTAGGGGGCCACCGCGACGGTGCCGACAAAGACCTCGAGCTCGGGGATGAGGCGGGCGGGCGGCTGCATGCCCTTGATCGCGAAGGCGCCGGCATAGCACGGGTGCGCGTGGCAGACGGACACGGCCTCGGGCGTGGACTTGTAAATCGCGGCGTGGCTCATGAACTCGCTCGTGCGCTTCCATGTGCCGGCGATCTGGTTGCCGTTGATGTCCACGAGGCAGAGCATGTCCGGCTTCATGAATCCCTTGCTCACGCCGGTGGGAGTGCAGATGAAGCGGTCGCTGGAAAGCTTTGCGGAGATGTTGCCACCGTTGCCGTCGCAATAATCGCGCGCCCAGATCCGGCGTCCGATATCGCAGATCTCATTTTTGAACCGCTCGGCCTCCGGGGAATAAAAAAGCTTCTGGTCGTCGGCCGAGCCGGCCGGGCCCGCGGGCGCGGCGGCGGCAGGAGCGGCGGCACCGGCGTCGAAAATCACCTTGATGCCGGCCTCCGAAAAGATGTCCTTTGCGCCGGGAGTGAGCCGGATGTCGCGGGTGTAGTGGAACTCACGGGCTCCGGATTTCACGAATTCCACGGCGTCGTTTTGTGCGAATAGTTTCATGGTTTGGTGTGTTGGTAAAAGTGTTCGTCCACGAGGGCGGCGCAGTAGGCGTCCACCGGCGTGGGCAGCGGGAAAGGGCATGCGGCCTCGCGGCCTTCGCTGATCGCGATGTGCTGGCCGACATTCGCGCCGAGCACGTCATAAACGACAATCGCCGGCGCAAACGCGCCACCGTCCCGGAACGTCTCCGCTTTCCAGGGAAGCGTGAGCAGCAGCCGTTCGCCCAGGAATTTTTTGTTGCGAACGGAAAGCGTGACCCGGCCGATGACGGTTCCCATTCTCATAGCGCGAGGCTCCCTTCCGGATCGATGATCCCGAGCACCAACCAGCGGGCCGGGCTGAGCTCGTCGCCCACCATCTTGCGCGCCTCGCTGCCGTCGCTCGAGAGGAGCACCTTCTGGCCGATCGCGGCCCCGAGATCGTCGAGAACGATCTGCGGCGCAAGATCCGGGGAGTCCGGCTCGGCGATCAGGAGCCGCCAACCGTTCAGGCTGGCGTGCTTGATCGTGCTGGTCGCGTATCCGCGGATCGTGGCGATTCTCATGGCTGAAAAGAAGGTGCCCGCGAATCACGCGAATGGGCGCGAATGGGTTTTATTGAATTGGCGAGACGTTCATGCTCCAAGCGCGGATGCATGCCGAAGTTGACGAGAAGCCCGAGCTGAAACCTTCCGGCGTGAAGGTAGTTCATGACTTGCGCGCGGTGTTCGCCTGTCAGAATCGAAACGGCCTTGATTTCGACGATGATCGTTTCGTGGCAGAGAAAATCCGCCCTGAAACTGTGTTTAAGAAGCCTCTCCTTGTAAAAAAGCGGTAGATCAACCTGCGATTTGAAAGGAATGTTGCGGGCCGCGAACTCGATCTCCAACGCCTCCTGAAAAACAGGCTCCGTAAACCCGCAGCCGAGTTCATTGTAAACCTCAAAACAAGCTCCCACGATTGCGTAGGACTCCGCTTTAAAAAGGATCTCTTGTTTATTCTCTTCCATTTGCGTTAATTCGCGTGATTCGCGGGCCAAATTCTTCGTGTTCTTTTTGATTCGCGGGTTAATACAAATTCAAATTTTCGACCATCACGCAACGGCGCGAGCGGGTGAAGGTCATCGGGGTGGTGACGCCCTCTCCGGTCGGCGTGGCGATGCTGAAGCTCAGGAAGCCTTCGCCGCCGAGCCCGAGGCCGGTCATGCACGGGCCGTTTTTGATGAAGAGGGTCGTGTCGATTTCCTGGGCCATCTTGGTGAGATTCCGGATGTTTTGCGAGTGCATGATGCCGGTGTGCTTATACCCGTGTTCGGCTCTGATGGCGGCCTGGATGGCGGCGTCCACATCGGGCATGCGTACGATCGGGATGAACGGCATCATCTGCTCCTCATGCACGAAAATGTGATCCTCCTTCGTCTCGCCGAATAAAAGCTGGGTCGAGGCGGGGACATCCATGCCGATCGCCCGGGCGAGCACCGAGGCATCGCGCCCGACAAAATCGCGGCTCACGACCGGATGCGCGCAGCCAGCACCCTGGCCCGGTGGAACAACAAACACTTTTTCGGCGAGCAACTCGATCTGCTTCGCGTGAAGCTGCACAGCCCCGGCCCTGCGGAGAGCATCCATGAGTTTGTCGGCAACCGACGCGACCACGAAGACTTCCTTTTCGCCGATGCAGAGGAGGTTGTTGTCGTAGGATGCGCCCTGGATAATCGAGCGTGCGGCATGGTCGAGGTCGGCGGTTTCGTCCACGACGACCGGCGGGTTTCCTGGCCCCGCGCAGACCGCGCGCTTGCCGACCTTCATCGCGGCCGCGACGACCGCAGGCCCGCCGGTCACGCACAGGAGCTTGACGAGCGGGTGCTTGCACAGGGTGTCAAACGTCTCGAGCGTCGGCTTGACGACGGCGGTCAGAAGGTCGGAGATCCCGGTCTCCGCAAAAATCGCCCGGTTGTATTCGCGGATCGCGACGGCCGCGCATTGGGCGGCGGCGGGGTGGGTGTTGAAGACGACCGCGTTGCCGGCCGCGATCATGTTGATCGCGTTGCCGGTGAGCGTGGGGACGCTGTGGGTGGATGGCGTGACCGCGCCGATGACTCCCCAGGGCGCGTGGTCGATGACCGTGAGTCCCGAGTCCCCGCTGAACGCCATGCGGTCGATCATCTCGACTCCGGGAACAAGATCGCCGCAGATCTCGAGCTTCTCGATCTTATGGGCCAGTCGCCCGATCTTCGTCTCGGCAAACTCGATCTCCCCCCACTCCTTCGCCTTCTGGACACACATCCTGCGGATCACGGCAATCGCCTTCTTGCGGGCGGTCATCCCGCCGTCGCGCAGCTTTTCAAACGAGCGCTGGGCGGCCTCGATCGCAGCGCCCATGTCGTCGTAAACACCGAACCCGGATGGTTCGGAAGCGGCCGAAGCGGCGGGCGCGGCCGGCGGCCGGGCTTTCAGCCGCGTGAGAACTTCCCCAACCACCTTCGCAACCAGTTTTTCGTCAATCGTCGCCATAATTTTTAATGAGCTTTGTAGAGAATTGTTTTCCCGAGATCCACGGTGTCCACGATCCCGACGACCACGGCATCCACCGGAGAGTCCTTGTCATCCGCCGCGAGGCGCGCCGAGCTGCCCTGGACGACCAGGACGCAGTCCCCCTCCCCCGCCCCGAGGCTGTCCACCGAAACAAGCGTGGAGCCGCCGGGCTTCATCTCCTTCGCCGAGGGCGAGTCAATGACAAGCGGACGGACGACGAGAAGCTTGCTCCCCGACATCTTGGGATTTTTTTTGGTGGCAACAACGCTGCCTTCGACGCGGCACAGGATCATGGGAAAGGATGAAGGATGAAGGATGAAGGATGAAGTAGGTTCATGCGATGCGGGACTTTTTGTGGATTGTTGTGAAGATGGAGGTCAGTTCGTCGCACTCTTTGACGAGCTCAGAAAGCAGCACCGGCTTGATAATTCCTGACTCAAAGAGCAGATCCAACCAGTAGGCGGATTCGGCGATTTCCTTCAACGAATCCCCGACCTTTGCGGAGAACTCAGGACGGGATCGGGCACGGCTGGCTTCGCGGTAATTGGCTCCAACGGAAGTCCCTGAACGCAAAACTTGGCGTCCGAGCACATCCGCTTCACGCGTTTTCGGAAGCGAGGCGGAAAGACGAATGATCCTCAAGGCAAAAGCCTTGGTTCGACGCAACAAATCAGCGTTCTTCTGGTCCTTCATCCTTCAGCCTTCATCCTTCTTACTTTGCCTTGGGCAGGACCGCGCCGAGGTCGCCGTGCGGGCGGGCGATCACGCTGACGCTGATCACTTCCCCGAGCGATTGGGCGGCGATTTTTCCGGCTTCTGTGGCGGCCTTGACGGCGGCGACATCGCCGGCCACGCAGGCCGTGACCATCGCGTTGCCGACCTGGACCATCGGCCCGATGAGCTCGACGTTGGCAGATTTGAGCATCGCGTCCGTCGCCTCAACGAGTGCGACAAGTCCGCGGGTTTCGATCATTCCGAGTGCTTGTTGTGACATGGTTTTTTTTGGTTTGGTTGGTTGTTTGAATTAATGGGAAATGCGAAATGGGGAATGCGAAATGAAGTCCCTGCCGGAGGCAGGCACTCGGAGCCGGAGGCTCCCGGTTTCATCCTTCCGACTTCATCCTTCATCCTTTGTATTGAGTTTCCGCCAGGCGTTCCGGGCGATGATGATTTCCTCGTTGGTGGGGATGACGCGGACCTCGATTTTTGAGGTGGGGGTCGAGATGACGGCCTCCGAGTCGCGGGTGGCGGCGTTGGCGGCGGGGTCGAGTTCGAGCCCGCAGAACCCGAGGTTGGCGCAGACGGCGGCACGGAGGTCCGGGTTGTTTTCGGCGATGCCGGCGGTGAAGATGAGGACGTCCGCGCCATTCATTTCGACGAGGAATTGTCCGAGGAATTTCCGGATTTGTGCGATGAAGACAGCAAGGGCGGTGCGGGCGTTTGCGTTCCCTTGGGTCGCGGCTTGGAGAAGATCGCGCACATCCCCGGTGGGGAGCCCGGACATCCCTTTCAATCCGGATTCGCCCGTGAGGGCTTTTTCCACGGCGTCCAATCCGAGGCCGAGGTCGCGGGCAAGATAGATCAGGGCGAAGCAATCGAAGTCCCCGACGCGGTTGTTCTGCGGAAGCCCGCTCTGGGCGGTCATCCCCCAGCTCGAGTTGACGGCCTCGCCGTTGACCACTGCGGCAATCGAGGAGCTTCCGCCGAGGTGGCAGGAGATCATGCGCAATTGATCCGTCCCGCGAAGCTCGGCACACCGCCCGGTGACGTAGCGGTGGCTCGCCCCGTGAAACCCATACCGCCGGATCCCGTAGCGTTCCTCCCACTCGATCGGGACCGGATACCGGTAGGCGCTCGCCGGAACCTTGTCGTAGAACGCGGTCTCGAATGTCCCGATGCACGGCAGCCCGGGGTAGAGCTTGTTGAACAGCCGGACGCCCGCGATATACGGCGGGTTGTGCGCGGGCATAAGCGTGTTGAATTCCTCCATCGCCCGGAGCACCGGCTCCCCCATGAACTGCGTGCCGGAAATCCCCTTCGCCATCACCGGCTTGAACCCGACCGCCGCCAGGCCGCCAAACCCGCCCAGCTCGGCCTCGAGAAATTGGATCGCGGCCGCATGGTCGGGAAACGAGGCTGCGCCTTTCCTGGCGGGCGCCTCGCCGACCGTGATGGTGAACGGACACTCCCCGGAGCCAATCCGCTCGACG
>Ga0194063_10000218_pt1 | contig 42559 bp, 42 predicted proteins | sample SepL3720m_MetaG_FD_155459 | JGI IMG/M metagenome (GOLD analysis project Ga0194063, IMG submission 155459) | Anoxic zone freshwater microbial communities from boreal shield lake in IISD Experimental Lakes Area, Ontario, Canada - Sep2016-L373-20m | ecosystem: Environmental > Aquatic > Freshwater...
GTTATAACATTAGAAAAAGTGTAGGGACTGGCCAGCGTTGGCTGAGCGACACCGTCAACGACAAGAGAAGCAATATAATAGCCTGAGCTCGGACTGAAAGAAAAAGCCTGATTAGCGTTGGCATTGACATAGGTAGCACCATTTGGTGAAATAGTACCGCCTGCACTGGCCGAGGCAGTAATTGTATTTTGAGTCGTAAAGGTCCACTTGGTGTTTCCGCTGACATTGTTGGAATTGTAGGCCGTAATATTGGAAGCATTTTGATTGACTGATTCAGAGATAGTAGCATAACGAATATTCACATTGGCCACATTGGACGGATTGACATTCCAAACCCCCGCATCGCCAACTTTCTTTTGTAACACCACATTGTGATCTTTTGTCCCTGTCACCGTCCAAGTACCAGAAATCGTTTGAGTGGAACCTCCAGCGAAACTCAGGGTCTTGTCAGCTGTAGTAGCTGTAACATTATTAAATGTCGTGTTCCCAGAAATTGTTGCACTACCATCAAAAGCGACTGTGCTACCGTTGGCTGTAAAAGTGCCGCCAGAATTGGCAAAAGTACCACCGTCGCCAATGTGGATAGTTTTGCCATTGGCATCCAGCGTGCCGGAAGAGACGGTGAAATTATTGAGTGCGGTGAGATTGGAAGAAAGAGTATAAGAACCAGGAGAATTCGGCGAATTATATGCATACAAATTAGATATCTCTGATTGTGTAAGCACCCGGCCAGAGTAGATACGCAGTTCATCAACAGAGCCGTTGAAATAACGACCAAGGTCAGTGCCTGTCGGCGTATAATAACCAAACCCACCAATATTGAGAGCTTTGGTATTTGCGCCTGGTCCGTTTGCGCTAGCTATCTGATTGACATAATTTCCATTTACATAAAATCTATAGTAAGAGCCATCAAATGTTGCCGTAACCATATTCCAAGAACCCGTCGACAGTGTATATGGCACATCCCCACCGCCAGATGTCCATGGCCCAGTCGCAGTGGCTAGTCCAATATTTTGTGTTCCAGCGTTATTATAAAGCCTAAGGTCATAGCCACCATTGTTCGGATTGGCATCGTATTTGCTTACTATAGACGCAAGACTATTTAATGCTGGCAAGGCAACAGGATTGATCCAGACCGAGATAGACATGGTCCCAGATATATTCAATGGTGCCGAGCTGGGTGCTGTGATTTTGTTACTTCCGCTAAGAGTCAGTCCACCGCTAAATCGACCGACGGAATGCATTACCGAGGTATTTTGCGGAGCCGTGGCGGTATTCGTATTAGCGGAATCAGCCACCGTGGTATTGGATGTATTCTCATCCATCTTCCAATAGCCTTGCAAAGAGCTCTCTGTGCCACCAGCTACGGCCGCTATCGTAGCATTGTAAAAACTTTGACCATTGGTTGAAATAGTCTTCCCGCTCGCAGTGCCATTAAAAATAACCGATGGTTCCTGCCCCGCCGTAAAAGTAGCGGCGGTATTGTTCCAGCTACCCGCAACATAAAAAGTTTTGTGGCTGACGGTACCACTGATATTACCGGCAGCCAAAGTGACATCATTATCGATATATAGATCATTAACCAAAGTCAGTGTATTCGTATATCCAGAACTGATCGAGAGTGACTTGATGTGGTTAACAAAACCAGCGTCAACAGTAGAAGCTTTGGTGCTTGTAGCGTTAAAGATTACATCATCAGCTGCCGTCGGCACTACTCCGCCACTCCAGTTGGAAGCACAAGACCAGTTGTTTTCGTTGCCAGCACCGCAAGTCTGAGTCGTTCCTGCACCGTTCCAGGTATAAGCCGAAGCTCTCACCAATTTTGGCTGGCTAACCAGTGTCATCGGGACAAAAACGCCCAAAGCCAATATATAAACAAGCAGGATTGACCAATGAACGGACTTCGCCCACGACGAAGAATGCCAGCTGTAGTACCATTTCCACTTCATCCGAATATAATTGTGAATCAGAGAAAACTGAGGAAGTAAAGTTTTAGTCGAGCGCTGTATCTTCAGTATTTCGCTATCGAGCTTTTCAGCCTTGTCCAAATAAGCTGATTCCTTCTCTGACATGGACCTGATCTTATTCTTTTCGTCAACAGAAAGAGGCATGACATCACCACACTTTTTCTTTTTTTTAAAGAATAATTTCTTGAAAAAATTTGTCATGATCACATCCCCTCTCGCAAAAAGATTTGATAAAAATAGACATAATAATTATATCTCCTTACCCGAGACTTAGCAACAAAAGAAATCCCCAAATCTATTATTCTAGCGACAATGAATAATTACGCGCTGTTTGTCATTCCGGACCACGATCCGGAATCTATATAAATTATTCCCTAATGCTGATTTAAGCCTGCCGACCGACAGACAGGTTCAGGATAACAATTCCGTGACGATAGTACTATTTCGGCAGCAACGACTTCATCTGCTTCGCAATGAAATTTGTCGCGTAGACAGGGTTCAGCCGATACAAAATATTCATAAAATTTGAATCCTTGCCAAGGAAAATCTGAAGTTTATTTTTCTCTATGCCAGCAATGATCTGTAGGGCTGCCTCACTAGCCGGCAACATCTGAAAACTTTGCTTTTTCGAATCGCTCTCTGGCAATTTCATTGTTTTTAGGCCAGAGTTTTCGGTAATATTTGTCGCTGTCGCCCCTGGGAAGACCACTGAGACATGAACATTGGTCTCTTTCAGCTCGGCATAGAGCCCTTCAGTCATCAATTTCACGGCTGCCTTTGACGCCCCATAAACACTCTGACCAGGCACTGGCAAGAAACCGCCCATGCTTGAAACATTGACGAGATATGCCTCTGGTCGTTCCAACAAAGCTGGCAAAAAAGCTTTTACCATGTACAAAGTACCAAAAAAATTGACATTCATGACTCTCTCGATCGCCTCATAGTCAAGATCATTCACTCTGACAAATGGTTGGATAATCCCAGCATTGTTGATGACAACATCAACTTCCCCAACCTCACTTGCCAATTTTTCGACAGCAGTTTTGTCTGAAATATCCACCACATAAGTTGCGACGCGGTCACCTTTTTCGCCAACTGATTCTTTCAACTGCTGCAAAGTCTCAGTATGAATATCCACAGCTACAATCTTGGCATCTTTTTCGAGTAAGGCCAGCACCAACGCTTTGCCGATACCACTGCCCGCACCAGTGACCAGAACTGTCTTGTTATCCATTTTCATATTATTTCCTTTTTTATTTAATATTATTGTAACAGATTGAGCAGCAGAAAAGCATCATCCTGATTTGGGTCTAGCACTGGATTTATTTTTGAGTATCGCGAGAAGTTTAGGTGCTAAACGCAAACACCTCACATGTCTGAGGTGTTTGATAGACGGCTATCTTTGTAAAAAAGAATGTGGTATAAGTAAATCAGTCTACACACGGGAGGTGCTCCTATGAGCATGGTACTGGGAATTGTGGTATGGCCGATAGCTATACTGCTAAACTTGTTGGTTCGCGGTCTGTTCTTCGTGCTGACCCTAATCTTTGGTCCTGATGATGCAGCCTGCTTGTGCCTGTTTGGGCCATTTCCTAGGTTCAGAGTCGTCAGAACAAAGGATGATTTCGATCTGTCCATACAAGAGTCGTGGTTTACTCCATGGATCGAAGAAAAGCAGAATAAAAGGGCAGAGTACGAACGCCAGCGCGAAGAGAAAGACAACAAAGATGAAGATGAACAGCAGAAATAATCTGTTGTTCATCAGATGTGCCACTCCATACCTCAAGGAGGTGAAAACCTGCGGTATGGAGAAAACCAGAGTTATCAAATATTGATGATTCTGGTTTTTTTAATACAAGTTTTGAATATACTCTATAAAAAAACTAGCCTAGAACTAGTCTTTTATTGGTGGAACACGAGATATTGCGTGTAATGAAAATAATTATTGCTAGCACAAAGTACGGTTATATCCGATATCGAGGATTAAGTTATACCAACTTGGCCATTTGTGAACAGATTTTGATAGTTATCTATGGTTAATAATGATACAATTCTACTAAATCGCTAAATATATAATCGGGAGGGATTATGGATTCAGAAAAAAGCAAGTTCAAGATGTCATGGGAATCAATAAAGAGTAAATTTCTCGAACTGACTCCCAAAACAAAACTACTCATTGGTCTCGGTATATTTTTATTAGTTGTATTGGTTGCATCGGGAATACTCGCCAAAAGCAAGATGTCTTCGCTTGCCAATAATACTGGAGAAATAGCAGCAGGAAATATCATTGCTGACGGTAAGTGCAGTTTGCCACAACAAGAAATCAAAGAATCTGCTTTTACGATCGGAGTCCCTGCGGGTTGGCTTTACGAGTTGAACAATGGCACAGTCTCCATCATGAAAGATACCTCAAATCTAGAGGGTGCCTTTCTGTATACCGCTAAGCTAACCAAAGAGGATATTTCTGCCAAAGAGTTCCTGACTGCTTCTTCGGGATTTTTTACTAAATCAGTTGCAGCAGAAGGCGGCACATTTACGGTAACGAATATCAAAGAAATTGATGGCGATGCAGAGGGTACAATCGTGGCGTCGCTTAACAATACACCGATCGCAGGTGTATACAAAGTCGAAAAAGAGGGCAATTTCGTTACCCTGAGAGCATATTATGCACCTGAAAAAGATATTGAGACTTCAAGAAATAACCTAAAAGAAGTGGTCGGTTGCTTTAGTCGTACCACGACGCTCACAACTGATATCTTGACCGCAATCAAAGCCAAAGAAGAAGTGGCCAAAGCAACTCCAAGCGGATTTACCAAATATACCGGAAAGTATTTTAGTCTTTCACTACCTTCGGGCTATAAAGTTACTGGCGAAAGTGATTCGGGTATCGATATTAGCCGAAATGATATGTCTGCCGGCTTTAGCTACGCTTACGTCACAGGGGCAAAAGGGCCATACACATCAGAATCATGGACAAGTTACGCACTGCCAAAATTTGCCAGCATTGGGAATCTATCGCTTGGATCAGGTCAAAATGTTCCATCAGAAATAGCAGGGATGAAAGTCCAAGAATTTCCTTTTACTGGAGTTTTGAGTGGCACGACAAATGTGAAAGGAAAAGTGACAACTGGTGTCATCAACACAACTGATTTCGGGATGGGCTCCAGCACCTCGGCTTTCTGGGCGATACAGGTCGCGAAACCAGAAGTCTTTGGCAGCGTCTCGTCAATTTTGCAGACAATTCAGGATTCAGTCACTATCATTGATATTGGCGACATCAGAAAAAAGGCCATGTTGCCGCCAAATCGTCCAATAGAGTCTTCTGGCAGCTCGATCCCCTCAAAAAATCCGGGAGCATCAGTCAGCGATGAATCAAGCAACGACTGGGCTGACGCGATGCATGGCTACCAAACCATGGAGTCTCCAACCACTGGGGAAAAATTCGATGTTCCTCTGAACTCATGGAACGAAACTGGTCCAGATGGACCGGGACAATATATAAAGTTGCCAAATGGTGACACTCAAAAACTCCAAGAAGTGGAGTAAATATTCGGATCAAACAGGGTTATCTTTTGTACACGCAATATTCGCGGCTACCCGGCCCAATCTGATCGTAGTAGAATAATTATTGGACATTCAGATGAAATCAATCAACAATCAAAGCCAATCATTGCAGCAAAACATCGCCATTTTTACATGGATCATAAGTGCGATTGTTTTGTTTTTGACCAGTATCGGTGCATACGACTTTATCATGACTATCAGCCAGAATACCCAATATTTCGATTATATGAACTACGGTTCTCGCCAAACAACATATTTCATGAATTATCCACTATCACTAACAATATTCTGGTTCATGGGTATCTGGGGTGCTTTTGCTGGGTCCGTCTGTCTGTTGCTAAGGTTAAAAACGGCCAGAAATCTCTTCGTGGTCGCCGCACTAGGCCAAATCATTTTAGATATTTATACATTTGCTTTTAAACACAGATGGGAAATTTTAGGGCCAAAACTATGCACACAAGACTTAATTATTCTGGTATTTACCATTTTACTTGTTATTTATTCTCAGTATTTAATCAATCGAGGATTTCTCAAATAAGATGATTTTGTTAAGATTTTAGTAATCCAAAAAAGATACAATTCTATATAAAACAGCCATTAAACCTATTAATTTCTCGCAAAGTCAGGCAGCCGTAATTAAAAAGACTAGTCCGGGATCAATCAGCTTTGTCACTAGAAATGATCATGGTCATAAAAAACACATCACAAAAGTGATGTGTTTTTTATGGTGGAACGCACTGTTGCAAGTCAGAAATATAATCTTAAACAGTGAAAAGATGATTTATATTCCGAAGATGAGGATTAGAGAATTTAATTGATTATTTTTTCTTAGATAACTTTGTTAGGGGCTCTCTTAATATATAGGCCGAAAGTGATGCCAACACTAACGCTATTATTAGTTCCAACCACCACACTGGTTTTAAGTAATCATGAATCAAAGTCATAATGACAAAAAAGGCGGCAAAATACCAAAATATCTTTCCGCTTAGCACTTTGAATTTCATACTCCCTCCATTATTTATTGTTTGTATTATACCAAACAGTTCCAACCTATTAAATAGGTATAATAAAAAGACTAGTCTAGGACTAATCTTTTTATTGGTGGACCCAACAGGATTCGAACCTGCGACATCCTCGTTGCAAACGAGGCGCTCTACCAACTGAGCTATGGGCCCTTATATTAAATTTTCCAATTACCCCTACTTCGCCCATCCTTCATTAAAATTACGGACGGCACAGCAAGGCTACGCAGGGCAGGCAAGTAACAATAACCAACAAAGTCACAAATACCAAATTGCAATTCCCAAATATCTTACATCAAAACAGCTTGTTTTTCAAGGTTCGATGTAATATATTTATCATCTGAGGGCCTATAGTTAAGCGGTATAACAGGGCACCCCAAAAAGTACGCTTTGTATTTCGCACCCGCCTGCCATAGCATGTGGGCCGGTAGTTCAGCTGGTAGAACACTGCATTCGCATTGCAGAGGTAGAGGGTTCGAGTCCCTCCCGGTCCACCACAAAATTATCAGCTCCAAAGGATGTTTTTTGTAAAAATTCGAAAGAGATACACTTGGTGATATGGTTATTTTGAAGCATACAGATTGTATTTATCTCAAATGGGCTCTATTTAATAATAGATAAAATTTATGAATACTGAAAGAAAATACGGCATGGATGCAAAGAATCTAAATCTGGACCTAGAATCAATTTTAAAAAGGATTGACAAGGTTGATTGTATTGTGCAATTTAAGGAAATAGAGATTAATCAACGAATGTTGATGTCTAAAGTTGAACACTTCAAAAAGTTAGAGCAGGACCTTAATAACACTATAAGCAGGTCAAACCCACTTATCTCTACAATGACTTTTGGAAACCTAGATGTTTTTAGGATCTGGGAACAAAAGCAGTCAATGTGCGGGAATCGTGCAGACGAGCAATTTCTAAATATTTTAGCAATGCTAGAGGATATTGTGTCTGATTTTTTTATAAAAATGGTTATATCGATGAGCAAAACTCGAAAAATATTAAACAGATTGTCAATCTATTTTAGAAATACAGGAAGTGCTGAATTTTCTGATGGGGATTTCAAAAATTTTTACAAACAATATAGGGAAGGCAAATTTAAAGATTTCGATTCAATCCTACAAGCTGTAATCGAACGAACTATTAGTCCATGGGTTGTTATTCGTTTTGTTAGAAATTCTCTTAAAGAGAATAGCAGACTGGATTTTAATATATCTAACGGTACTTGCTATATCTGTAAGTTTTTAGATGTGAATAATGGAGATAACGCTATAAAAGAATGCGAATTAATCAACGAATCGCAAAAATACGGAGATTATATTAAATTTAATTTTAATTCTGAACTTTTCCATAGCTTGTTATTAGGACAAAATGAAATAATTACACAACTGAAGTCTGCTATTATTGGAAGATATATGAGTAAATACAAGCAAAGTAATGTTAGATAGGAGTGGGCGTAGCATGCTACGATACGACTAAGGGTTCCAACTTTTTTCGCCTAGGCCCGCCACCGCACATCGGCCTCTTGACCACAAGAGGTGTCCAGTTTGCCCAGTGAAGCTTCAGAGTACTTGGGCGTAGCTTTTGCAAAGTTGGATGCGTCAAAATTTAATCATTTTCATTATTTCATCTATATACGAACAAGCATGTTTAAAATGTTTCTAGGACCTATGTGCAGCGGTAAATCGCTCGAGATGATCGAGGAGTTTTCACGACTGAAAATTGCCGACAAACGAATCGGGCTTTTCCAGCCAGAAAGAAATGTCAGGGACGAGCATATCGAATCACGCAACGGCGGCAAACTGGAAGCGATCAAAATCTCCAAGATTGCAGACCTTTTGCATTTCGACGAAGTCGACCATATCGGGATTGACGAGATTCATATGTTCAACCACGATCAAATTTCAAAAGTGAAAAATGATGCAAAAATCATCAAATGCTTATTGCAACGCGGTAAACAAATCTCTGTCTCTAGACTAGACCTTGATTATCAGGGTAGAATGTTTAATATCATCAAAGTATTCCTTGAACTCGGCCCAGATGTTGTTGTTTACAAAAGATCAGTCTGCTCGCAATGCAAGATGTTGAACGCGGCCTATTCACAGATAATGAATAAATCACAAACACCGATCACCCGAGGGCTACCACCAGTGAATCCTGATGACGGCAACCTGCTTTACGAACCAAGGTGTCGCAACTGTTTCGTTAAAAAATAGGTCTACAAATTGAACAAAGACCAAAAAGCGCCGACTATGGCGAGAATGCCGACGATTTTCCAGAAAGCATATGTGCCGGCGGGCCCAAGATATTTCTCAACTGTCTCGATCCTAGTCGTATTATCTGTAATCCAGCCAGAAAAACGCACCATGACAATACCGACAATCATAAAAATAACAAAGTATAGATAATTCATTTATCGCCTCATCGATTCTGGCAACATCGTCATCTCCCCGAAGTCTTTACGCTTTTCCAGATCGTTTAGGTGCTTCTTTTTTTCCTGAACAAATTTCTCAGCATCAAAACCAAATTTTGAGATCAACATAGATGCATATTTTCCACCAAATAAATGCGGTGTGATCACATAGGTCGCACCTGCCTCATATAGCGCAATCGCTTCGTCAACAACATGAGACACAACTATCACGATTGCCTTCGGATTGATCTGATTCACCTTTTCGATTAAGAAATCGTTCGTATCAAAATCTGGTATTGTCGACACAACCATCTTCACATTTTCGAAACCAATCTCATCGAGAAATTCATTGTCGTCTGCATCACCATATCTGGTCTCCACCCCCATCGCCTTCAGATGAGCGATCATCTCTGGGTCATAATCAACGACCAAAAATTTTGAGGCTTCGTCTTTGAAAACTTCCAACAACTCCTGTCCAGTCCTGTTGCAACCAAACATCACTACTTCATACTTTTTGCTTTCAGTTTTGAGTTCTCTCGGATTTGACCTTTCCATTGTTCCCAAAATAGGAGTGAAAAATTTATAAATTTTGTCAGAAAATATGATTAAGTATGACGAACCAGCAATGGTTAACATCGAGACGGTAGTAACAATAGTGAGAACCGATTCGGAGATATGTCCATAAGTCACACCTGCCACCAGCAGTATGATCGAAAATTCACTTACTTGCGTCAGCGTATTACCAGCCAAAAAACTGATTCTTTTCTTGTAGCCGAGAGCTAGGCCAACGATGATTGCAATCAACGGCTTCACCGTCAGGACGAAAAGCGACAGAACCACAACCGGTATCCAGTTATGGGCCAAGCTGCTAATTGATATTTTTGATCCCAACAAAACGAAAAACAGAACGATGAAGAAATCGCGTAATGGTCGTAATTTCGAAGAAATCTCAAAATGAAATGGTGAGGTAGACAGGGCTACTCCAGCGATCAGGGCACCAATCTCGATCGAAAATCCAAGGACATGGAAAAGAGCAGCCAAACCCAGCCCCCAAGCCATCGAAAAAAGAAAAAGCAATTCTTGCGACTTTGCAAAATAGTTCATAAACCATGGCAAGATATACGATGAAAACAAAATAACTAGATCGACGACAACAACACCTTTTAGCAAAGTGAGTGCAATTACTGTCCAATCAGATCCGCCGCTCTTGCCATAGGTTGTAACACCAATCAGGATCAATGAAATCAATAGATCCTGTACCAACAAAAGACCAATCGAAACCTTACTATAAAGTTTTCCAAGATCTTTTTTATCTGAAATCAACTTCATAATGATAATAGTACTACTAAAGGCCAACGCAGCCCCGATATAGATAGATGAAATATTGTCCAAGCCCAAAAACCTTGAGACAGCAAACCCAGCCAAAGATGTCAAAACCACCTGAATCAGTCCGATAGAAAGCGAATTACGACCCACCTCCTTGATAACTTTCGGACTTAAGTTCAAGCCGATAATGAACAGCAGCAAGGCCACCCCAAATTTCGATAAAATGTCGATCGACCCAGTGATCTCCGCATTGCCAAACAAAAACGGCCCAACCAATAAACCAGTCAGAATATGACCAATGATAATCGGCTGTCGCAAAAGTTGCATTATCCCAGCTAGAACCGCCGCGACGACAATTACGATAGTTAAGCCAATAAATATTTCCATAAAATCCTCCGATATTTCACCATGAATATTACAATAATAGTATAGATGATTTACTCTAATTAGAAAAGAAAAGACAGTAGACCAAAGCCATTTCAATCTATTTATATCAAACTAGCAACTTAAGGTTGAATTATAGAACGAAATTTGGTATATTTTTACCGTTGCAGATTTATTTATTCTTTGACAGCAAGAAATAAATTTGGGCGCGTAGCTCAGTTGGTTACCTGCCCGCAATGCTTATGCATAGCGTATGCAGGCGGGGAGCACGTCACTGCATACAAGAATCGAAAGTGCCCGAAGGGCGACAGGGCGTAATGCGAACAAATTACAATTTATTTATTTTTTTACTGGTGGGCACAATAGGGGCGCGTAGCTCAGTTGGTTAGAGCACGTCACTGATAATGACGGGGTCGGAGATTCGAGTTCTCCCGCGCCCACCAGTAAGATAGTAATTGCGAGCACTAATGACGGGGTCGGAGATTCGAGTTCTCCCGCGCCCACCAAACAAACGAAACAAACGCTTTAAATAGCGTTTTTTTGTTTGTCAAAAATATGAGTTCGCGGTAAGATTAAAAAATAAGCAATTAATATCGAAAAAATGAAAAAAATTATCCGCAAACTGTTACCAAAACGACTTATACTGCTCTACCATTATTTTCTCGCACTTTTAGCCACACTGATATACGGCTCCCCTGCCAAAAAAATGATTATCATTGGCGTCACTGGCACCAAGGGCAAAACCACAACTTCCAACTACATCTGGTCTTGTCTCTCTGCTTGCGGCATCAAGACAGGCATCATTTCCACCGCCAACATTCGTATCGGTAACGAAGAATCGCTCAATGAATATCACATGACGATGCCAGGGCGCTTCACCATCCAAAAATTGTTAAAACAGATGGCCGATGCGGGCTGCAAGTACTGCGTCGTCGAAACCACCTCGGAAGGACTTAAACAATATCGTCACATCGGCGTTCACTACGACATTGGTGTTTTTACCAATTTGACCCCAGAACATCTCTCGGCCCATGGTGGCTCATTTGAAAATTACAAAAATGCCAAAAGTATCATGTTCCGTGCCCTTTCCAAAAACATCAAAACAATTGACGATAAAAAAATCGAAAAAATTATTATTGCCAATGCCGATAGTGAATATGCCGACTTCTATCTTAATTTTCCTGTCGATAAAAAAATCACTTACTCCATCGATCAACCATCCGACTACAAGGCAGCGAAAATCGTCGAATCTGTTGAGGGTGTGAAATTTGAACTTGGCTCAGAAAAATACGCCAGCAAAATCACCGGCCGCTTCAATGTCTACAACATTTTGCCCGCCATCATCATCTGTAAACTTGCTGGCGGTACAAACGAAAAAATAAAGCTAGGATTAAATAGTCTCGAAGTTATTCCGGGCAGAATGGAATTTATCGACAAGGGACAAAATTTCAAAACGATGGTTGATTATGCCCACGAAAAACAAAGTATTACCAATATATTAAATACTGCCAGAAAAATTATTGCTCCGACATCAAAAGTTATTATCTTGCTCGGTGCCGAAGGTGGTGGCCGAGACAAAACTAAGCGAACTGCGATGGGCGAACTCTCCGCCAAGCTATCTGACTTTGTTGTCGTTTCCAATGTTGACCCTTACGAAGACAATCCAACCGAGATCGTCGAAGATATCGCCAAAGTCGCCGAAAATAATGGCAAAGAGCGTGACAAAAACTTATTCGTGATCGAAGATCGCCGCGAAGGCATCCGCAAAGCCTTCTCACTCGCCCATCGTGACGACATCGTCCTCATCACTGGCAAAGGCGCCGAGCAATCGATCACCATCGGCGGCGTCAAATATCCGTGGGACGACCGCACTGTCGTGATTGAAGAATTGGAAAAACTAAAATTTTAGTTGGAAAATTAGCCCTGCCACCCGTTTGTCATTGCGAGCTATTGGGTTTTCCAAAGCGCGGCAATCTATCATGCTCTACCATGAAAAACTATTACACCTACATTTTATCTAACTATGATAATTCTGTTCTGTATATTGGGATTACCAATAATTTAGTTCGTAGAACACACGAGCACAAAAACAATTTAATCGAGAGTTTTTCATCCAAATACAAAGTCCACAAATTAGTTTATTTCGAGGAAACCAATGACGCAAACTCTGCAATTTCACGAGAAAGACAATTGAAAGCTGGTAGCAGACAGAAAAAACTCGATTTAATAGCAAAAAACAATCCTGAATTTAATGATTTGTATCCAGAACTATTATAATGATAGATTGCCGCGTCGCAGACTCCTCGCAATGACAGACATTAGGCAGCCATTGCAACAATCCCCTGCTTGTCATTGCGAGCTATTGGGTTTTCCAAAGCGTGGCAATCTATCATATCCTTTTTTTACTATTGCGGCCCAACCACGGTATCAAAGCACGATAGATTGCCGCGTCGCAGACTCCTCGCAATGACAAATTTAGGTATTTATCAATTTTGTACTTTCTTAACACAATTAGATTAATTAAGTCAATTAGATCAATTCAAAAAAATCTCCCCACTGGGGAGATTTTTTCTTATAGTTCTTTTGCAACTAACTAGTGATAAGTACGACCTGACCAATAATAAATTATCGATGCAGGATTTTTTTGTCTCTATGACCCAATTAGATCGGACCATAGAAATCGACCATCTCTCAAAGCCTTATCGGCTAGAGATGCTCCTAGAAAGGAGGTGATCCATCCCCACCTTCCGATAGGGATACCTTGTTACGACTTAGTCCTGATTATCGATCCCACCGTGGTTCCCTGTTGGGACCTTCGGGCGTTACCGACTTTCCTGACTTGACGGGCAGTGTGTACAAGACCCGAGAACGTATTCACCGTGGTATGGCTGACCCACGATTACTAGCGATTCCGACTTCATGAGGGCGAGTTTCAGCCCTCAATCCGAACTGGGGGTAGGTTTGATGAGGTTAGCTTCACCTTACGGTTTTGCAACTCATTGTTACTACCCATTGTAACACGGGTGTCGCCCAGGACATAAGGGCCACGCTGATCTGACGTCATCCCCACCTTCCTCCGATTTAACACCGGCAGTCTCGTATGAGAATTTAACATACAATAGGGGTTGCGCTCGTTTGCCGACTTAACGGAACACTTCACAGCACGAGCTGACGACGACCGTGCAGCACCTGTTCAGCACCTTCGAAAGAGTCCTAGTTTCCTAGGATTAGCAGCTGTATGTCAAGCCCTGGTAAGGTTCTTCGCTTGTTGACGAATTAAACCCCATGTTCCACCGCTTGTGCGGGTCCCCGTCAATTCCTTTGAGTTTTAGCCTTGCGGCCGTACTACCCAGGCGGCACACTTAACGCGTTAGCTTCGAAACGCAGAGGGTCGATTCTCCACATTCCTAGTGTGCATCGTTTACGGCGTGGACTACCGGGGTATCTAATCCCGTTCGCTACCCACGCTTTCGTTCCTCAGTGTCAGGTAATGCCCAGCAGACTGTCTTCACCATTGGCGTTCCTCATAATATCTACGCATTTCACTGCTACACTATGAGTTCCATCTGCCCCTGCATACCTCTAGTCAGAAAGTTTTGGATACGTTTTCCCAGTTGGGCCGGGATATTTCATATCCAACTTTTCAAACCACCTACGAACGCTTTACGCCCAGTAAATCCGGATAACGTTTGCACCCTACGTATTACCGCGGCTGCTGGCACGTAGTTAGCCGGTGCTTATTCATCTGGTACTCTCATGATTGATCCCAGATAAAAGAAGTTTACGATCCGAAGACCTTCATCCTTCACGCAGCGTTGCTGCATCAGGCTTTCGCCCATTGTGCAAAATTCCCCACTGCTGCCTCCCGTAGGAGTATGGGCCGTGTCTCAGTCCCATCGAGGCTGGTCATCCTCTCAGACCAGCTACCCGTCATAGCCTTGGTGAGCCTTTACCTCACCAACAAGCTGATAGGAACAAGGCCTCTCCCCAAGCGCCTTACGGCTTTGACGTACCTCGCTACCACTCGGCACTAGTTATAAAGTTTGTAAAGTACTAAGTTTGTAAAGTAATTTTCGAATTTACTTTATGAACTTTATGAACTTTCTACTTTATGAACTAAAGTGCTGAACGCTAGTGAGGCACGTATTATGCAGGATTACCCCACCTTTCGGTGGGCTATCCTTCACTCGGGGGCAAGTTCCTTGTTATTACTCTCTCGTCTGCCGCTGCCCTTGCGGGCCGCTCGACTTACATGTGTTAGGCACGCTGCCAACGTTAATCCTGAGCCAGGATCAAACTCTCCGTGTAAAGCGCCATGATTACTCACAGCGCACATCGAGTATGATTTGCTCTAATTTTACTTAGTTTTGTGTTTTGGAATAAATTCCAAAACATTCGTTCATCTCAAAGTATTGATCCAACTCACCTTACTGCAAGCAGCAAGGCAAAGTGGGACACACATACTTATCACTATTTAGTTGTTAAAGAACAGAATCCTGACGGTCCAGGGAATCCGAATTCTAATTCCTAAAGGCCAAACAATTTCCAATGTTCGAATATCTAATTTAGCAATTAGAAGCTAGAAATTAAAAATTAAATATTTTGGCCGTTTTCGACCAAAAAAGAATCATCCCCTTCAACTTGCCGTATATACTTTTTGTATATTCCTATCTGATAGTAGCCGAAAATTATTCTATTGTCAATATTTTCTTTAAGAAGATATCTTTTTCGGCAAAAAGTCACGATAAACAACAGCGTTAGCTATGCTAGCGACAATAATTGCCGGGAATACGCCAATGCCAAACACGCACAAACCAAGGAAAATCACGACTGCTTTAACCATAGCGAAACCAAGCAAGTCCCACTTGAAACCACGCGTCATCTCGCCACTCATGTGAAGAGCTTCAACAGGCTTCATGCCCTGATCAATAACCAGAAAGGGAGCGAACCGATACTTGATTGCCCAGTAAACACCAGGCACGATCAAAAACAGCAATCCAGCCGTAACTATCAAAAGATACAAAACGTTGACAATGAAATATGAGAAAAAGTTCTTGTAATGAACAAAAAGATCGGTGATTTTTACTTTCTTGCCGTCAACAATTGCCAACAACACTTTGACGAAGCCCATCTCCAAGATAACCGACGCAACCAAAAAGATAAAACCAATTGCAACAGCCAGAGCGGTGTACAAATTTGCGTATTTTGAAAGATTGTCCGAAGGAAAGGAAGGCAAGCAATTAATCACCCCTATAGCAAGAAAGAAAACTGCAAAAACAAGCCAGTTTTTACCAGCATGATCCCAGCCGAATTTTAGCGCTCGGCCAATGATTAAATCTTTTTTATCCATAATTCTCCTTCTGCAAAATTATATCTAAAATTATTCTACACTATATCGACGAATCGAACAATTGCACCCAGACAACCGCTCTCTTATACTAACCATTTTCCATTTTTTTGAACCGTCTCGCCATCCAAGATAATCTCGCCCTGATGCATATCTTTCACAATGTCCCAATGCAAAGACGAATCATTCCCGCCTCCGTTTTCCTTGTAGGCCATACCGAAAGCCAGATGGATTGTTCCGCCAATTTTTTCATCAAAGAGCAAATCTTTGGAAAATTTGGTAATTTTCGGATTGATGCCGATGCCGAGCTCGCCGACATACGAAGCATTTTCATCAATATTCAACATATTTTTTAAAAACTTCTCATTTTTTTCGGCCTTGACAACGACAGCCTTGCCGCCTACAAATTCGACATAAATGCCATCCACTTCATTACCGCTACGAATGGCTGGATAATCAAATCTGATCCAACCGCTCAGGCTCTCGCGCACAGGTGCCATGAACACTTCACCGCCAGGCATATTTTCTTCGCCTTTGTCGGCCACCGCTTTGGAACCATGTATTTTCATCTTGAGATCAACATTTTTACCAATCAAATGAACTTCCTTGCCCTTTTTAAAGATATCAAGGACACGATCAATTCCCCCACCTATTTTCTCCCAATCCTGCAGACAAGCACCAAAGAAAAAATCCTCGTACTCTGACAAACTCATCCCTGCCTCTTGAGCTAGGGCTGTGGTCGGATAACCCACAGTGCATCGACGGATTTTATCATGCTCACTGACAATATATTCAATAATTGGATGCATGACCTGATCACGCTGTGCAATTTTTTGAGAATCAGCCCCAGAAAGCTCTCTAGTATTTGATGGAGCATGAATACCTATATATTTCTGTGCCCCTTTGACCATATAATCAAGATATTCAGGAAACCGCTTCAAATGGTGCTCCTGAGCATGTTTAAAATAAACTTGATCGATCCCAGGCACAGTCAGACGCAAAATAGGGTGAGCTCCAACTTTCAAAATCTCCTCATATAGCGCAACAATAAATGGTTCCGCTACTGTGGAGCCGGCGATGATCACATTTTCGCCATGCTTCACTCGCAGTGAATAATTTACCACCAACTTTGCCAATTTTTTTGTTCTTACATCTATCGCCATTGTAAGCCCTCGTTAATAACCGATCAAACATAATTCAAATAAATTCAAAAAATACTATTTTTAAACTTAATCTAGATTGTCACAATACTAATTGTATCAAACTTGATTTGATGGTGGTGGGCAAGATGCCCACCACCCGACACATTTCATTCAGCAGTTAGCTCAGCTAACTGCTGTTGTTCTTCCTGAGCCAAGCATGGAGTATCGTATTCAAAACAACCTCCTGCCCATGTTCCATGAAAGTACTTCCCCTCAATATTCGCAAGAGGATCACCTCCGGCGCAGTAAGGGCATTTCTTCCCAGCCGATTCTACGATTTCCCCTTTACTCATGAAAATTCCCCTTTTCCCTGATTTTGAGCAGTATGCTCAATACGCAAATACTACCACAAAGATGCAGATAAACAAGAGGAAAAACTATGGTACCGAAAAACCCTAATGGTAATTCAAACATAACAAAAATATGTACGAGTCAAGTATCGAGTTTGATTCTTGGGCACTCGCATGATATATTGACCAGTACCAACCTCTGAGGTCACCGGTCTTTGACTGGCTGCGCCCACCGTAGGTTGATAGCCTTCCACCACCTCTGTATAGAGGTGGTGGAGTCTTTTTATTTAATCACCTTATCGATAATCCCATATTTCAACGCTTCAGTCGCTCGCATATAGTAATCACGATCAGTATCTTTAGAAATCTTCTCGAGAGGCTGACCAGTATTTTTAGCCAAAATAGCATTCATCTCATCTCTAATTTTCAAAATTTCCTCCGCCTGAATCTTGATATCAGAAGCCTGTCCATCCGTACCGCCCATCGGCTGATGAATCAAGATACGAGAGTTTGGCAAAGAATACCTCTTACCTTTTTCTCCACCGGCGAGCAAAAACGCAGCCATTGAAGCAGCTATTCCTACACACATGGTCGAGACATGCGGTTTGATATGACGCATCGTGTCATAAATCGCCATACCGCTGTAAACCGAGCCTCCAGGAGAATTGATATACATCTGAATATCTTTTTTACTATCTTCTGCTTCCAGAAAAAGCAACTGAGCGATGACCAAGTTAGCCGTATCGTCATCGATCGGATTGCCTACAAAAATAATCCGATCACGCAAAAGTCGCGAATAGATATCATAGGATCTTTCGCCGTCAAAAGTTTTTTCGACAACTGTTGGGATCAAATAAGACATTGTCTCCTTCCTCTATTTCGTCAACTTCTCGACTAGGAAATTTAGGGCTTTGCGGCCAACTTCTTTGTCATCAACATCAAATTTTTGCGACTTAGCAGTTTCACCCAACATCAGGCCAATCTTGATATTTTTCTCTGCCTGAGCGCGCATATCTTTACGCAAATCTTCAATCGATTTTTTCATATCAGCCAAATATTTATCGAGTGTCATCCTCATACCTTCAAGCTGGTGACCATAGTCGTGAATCATTCGGTCAATTTCTTTTTCGATCAAACTTTCAGGGATTTCAACTTGCAAAAAGCTAATCATCTTTTCGACTACCATCGAGTCTACCTGCGCTTTGTATTGCTGTTCCATCTCCATCGCCAGGTTAGCTCTGATCGCGTCTTCCATCGACTTTGCATTCTTCTGACCAAAATCCTCAGCAAATTTATCATCAATTACTGGCAAAACGACCTCTTTGAGTTCAAGTAACTCGACTTTGAATTCAGCTTCTTTGTTCGCATAATCTTTTTTATGATAAGTCGATGGGAATTTGATTTTAAACTCTTTCTTCTCGCCCTTCTTCATCCCAACTACTTTCTCCTCAAAACCAGGAATCAAGGTGCTATCGCCCAAAACAATCGGAAAATTTTTCGAGCACATCTCGTCGATACGCACTTTCTTGATCGCACCTTCGAAGGAAATCTCAGCCAAATCGCCCATCTTAGCAGCTCGATCAACCACATTGTAAGTCGCTTTTTGGCGCTGCAACTGCTTCAATACTTTGTCGACATCTTCCTGCTTGGCTTCATCCTTTTTTGGCAAAGTAATTTTGGCTTTTGAATAGTCTTTTAGCGAAACTTCTGGAAAAACATCAACTTCAGCAACAAATTCCAAATCTTTTTCAATTTCCATATCAGTCAGTCCCCAGCTTGGAGCACTGTTCACAGCAATATTTGGACTCGAAATCGGCGACAGTTGATGCTCCTGAACAGCCATAAAATATGCCTCATTGATTGCTGCATCGATAGCTTCAGACAAAAGCCTAGACACGCCAATAGTACTTTCGATCAACGGTCGTGGTGCTTTGCCCGGTCGGAAACCATCAAGCTTCACAGTTGGGGCCAATTTATCATAAGCAGATTGGAAATGTTTTACCAATTCTTTTGGCGAAACCTTAATAGAAAGCTTAACTTTACTTTTGTTTTTTTCGATGTTCGAACTCATATTTCACTCCGTTATTTATTAAAATTCCTTGTGATTGTAGCACGATATCAAAATAAATGGAAGCCAAAAATAGCGCAAACCATGCAAATGGAAACGATAACAGCGTTAGGACAAAAACAAATAATTACTCCAATTCCTTCTTCGAAAGCAGTCCATTTTGCGCCCCGATATGACGAATAACTGATTGTGAATTTTTCAGACCACTGCTTAATGCCTCAGTCATCACAGTTTTTGAATACTCACCTATCTTTTCCCCTATTAGGCGGCCGACAAACCCAGTTGCGAAAGCGTCCCCCGCTCCAGTCGCATCGACAACCTCGATCGATCTGTTTGTATCGATGTGAAAGAGCTCCTTGCCATTATAAGCATCTGCCCCGTTATTTGAGTCTGTAATAACGACAATCTTCGCTCCCATCATATGCAATCTTTTGGCCATCTCCTCTATCGAACTTTTGCCGTTGATCGAGAGAAATAGTCTCGCTTCCTCCTTGTTCAAGAAAAGTACAGTGCAACAACGCAAAAGATGAGACCAATGGCTGGCACCTTTTTTCAGCTGATTTGTCCCAGGATTCCAAGCGAATTTAGAGTTATTTTGGGAGACTTCTTTGACAATTCTCTTCTCGATATCCCCAATCCCTTCACCCAGAGAAGAAATATACAACCATTCAGCTTCAATATTTTCATCGATCTTCAGCAACTCGTAATTTTTCATCGCGTGATAAGAAAAAATCGTCCTTTTGCCATCAATCGAGAAAATTACTGAAAAACCGGTTTGAATACCAGGATAAATATTTTCACTGGCGCAATTTACTTTTTCTTTTTTCAGTCGATCAATCACCCTTCGAGCCGGTGAATCATCACCCAAGGCAGTTACAATCGCAGTTTTATAGCCTTGTCGAGCCAAACCAACAGCTACATTGCAAGCCGTACCGCCAATCTCGTACTGGATCCATTTAAGAGGCACTTTATCGCCAAGCTCGAAACAGATACCCTGTCCGCTACCAAAGGCCTGAGAATTCTTCACATCGACTTCTGGAGAGGTAAATACATCCTCAAATGCGTCTCCAATTGTTACAACATCATATTTCATAATAAATTCCTTTATTCCCCCTCCTAAGATAGGAGGGGCTAGGGGTGGTATGACTGAATTGTTTTTCACAATTTATTCTCTTCTTTTGTCGCGCCAATCCTTTTTTGTCATTCCCGCGCAGGCGGGAATCCACCAATAGCCACCTCCTAATTTTTATTCAAGTAAGTCTTTCCACCCAGGATTGCTTTGCTCAATCAACTTTATTTTCCAAACCCTATTCCACTTTTTAAGACGCTTTTCTCTAAGAATTGCCTCAGTCACATCAGATGTTTCTTCGAAGTAAACAAGTTTTTTGGCTCCATATTTTTCAGAAAAACCGTTTGTAATTTTATCTTTATGCTCATTCGTTCGCTTCTCTAAATTTGATGTCACCCCCACATACAATGTTCCATTCAAACGACTTGCCAATATGTATACAAAGTATTTTTTCATTTGTGGATTCCCGCCTGCGCGGGAATGACATATATTTATCCACTAATTAGAAATTTAGGAATTCTGTAGCAGTTTAATCCTCTCTTCAACAACTTTTCCCACTGCATCCATGCCCTCTTTATTTGCATCACGATAATCTTCATCACTCGAAGATTCAATCGCTTCAGCAAAAGCATGTTTCAATTTCGTATCAACATTGAACTTTGTAACACCACAACCTATTGCTGCGCGAATATCTTCATCGCACAATCCAGACGAGCCATGCATGACGAGTGGAATACTCACTTTTTCTGATATTAATTTCAGTAATTTTAAATCAACTTTTTCACCCTCTGGCGCGCCATGCTCATTACCTACAGAGACAGCTACTGAATCAACGCCAGTCAGTTCAACAAATTTAGCAACTTGATCTGGATCACTCATCACCGCCGTACCCGAGATTTGACCACCTTCCTCTTTGCCGATAACCCCAATCTCGGCCTCGACGGTAACGCCTCTTTCGTGAGCATATTCGACGACCTTTTTAGTCTCAGCAACGTTTTCATCAAAAGATAATTTTGAACCATCGAACATGACTGACTTATAACCCATGTCGATACATCTTTTGACTGTTTCAAAATCCTTAGCATGATCAAGATGAATCGCCGCATTGATTCCAGAACTATCGATTTCATCTCTAATAATATCAAATAGCGTTTGTGGCCCAGCATACTCCAAAGCGCTCGGTGTCGTTTGAATCAGGATAGTCGCATCCAATTTCTTAGCCGCGCTACAAATTGCTTTCGTCACCTCAAGATTATTGGTATTGAAAGCCCCGATAGCACATCTGGTTTCGCGGGCTTTATTTAATTCTTCTTTTACATTCATATTTTCCTTTGTCATTGCGAGCACTGAACTTATCGAAGGGTGCGGCAAGGTATCATATTATTTTTTTCGAAACAACTTCAATACTATTGCTGTCAGCCCCCAAACTACAAAAAATGAGACGAAGGCAGCGAAGTAGAAAAAGATGAAATATATTTGCCAAGGCGCACCACTTCTGCCACTATCCAGTAAAACGCAGATCAATGAATACAAGACAATTACCGCTGGAAGAATACTTGCAACAACAAGACTTATTTTCTGGTTGCTCCACTTTTTCATCTCTTTCCTTTTTTCTAATCTTTTAACTCAGTCACTGAAACTTGCTCAATAGCTAAAGCTATATTGATTATTTCTTTCTTCCAATTGACCACATAAAATTATTAATCTTGCGAGCAAATAAAAGGTAAAGGATTCCAGCGATCATCACTAGCCAACCCCAATCATTTCCAGACATCAACAACGCTATTGATCCAACAATAACTATGACACCAAAAATATACTCCTCTATTAAGGTTCCTTTTTTCGCAAATTTACTAAACTTTTCACTAGCCACATTCCTCCTTGTAAATATTTAATTATTTTAATACATCAACCCCTGGCAGCTCTTTCCCTGCCAAAAACTCCAGTGCTGCTCCACCACCAGATATTTTATTTATCGTCCAATAATATATTATCCTGTTTGGCAACAAATTTATACTTACTGACTACCAGTCTGCCGGTTTTTGACTCTATTTCTTTTCTGGCATGACCGGCAATAGTCCCGCCTTCCTTTGCCACTTGACGGTTTTCTGGTAAGTCTTTGGGCTTACGCTTCTCTGATATTTCTGTGGTCGCTGTTTCAGCCAACATATTCAAGACCAATTCCAGATTGGTCATATTGTCGCGTAAATTTTCTTTTTTCAGATTTTTATAATTCTTGTATTCTCGTGTACCCATTCCCGCCCAAGCCAGAGTGATATCGTCAGTTAAAATGGCAAATTCATCGCCCCTTTTCACGCCGCGTTTTTCCCATTCATCGGTCAGGGCCTTTCGGATTTCAATACTTTTTAGTCGTTGATTTATCCAGCTCTCGCTGTAACCTTTTTTCAGATATGTATTTAACGCTCGGTTGATCGCTAGCTCCGGATCATGGGTCTCTTCGATCCGCTCGTATCCAACTCGTGCCAACCAGAGCTTAAAAGGCTCGGCATTTGGCGAAGGAACCGATTGAATCAAGCGAAGTAATACTTCTGTATCAGCGACATCAGTTAGGCGCATCTTGCCATCCATAGCAAACATCTTCAAACCGTGACAATTTGTCACGGTTTCATTCCCGCCCTCTTTCTTCATCCTCTCTTTTAGCTTTCTCCAATACGCAAGAGGATCGACACTTCTCGTCAATGCCGCGACCACATCAACAACCGAAAAATACCACTTTTCCTCTTTCTCGTCCCAGTGGCGACGAATTTTATTACCTTCAAAAATTGCAATCTTTTTAACTTTTTTACTCATTCCGTTACTATTTTAATACTTCAATGCCTGGTAAAGTTTTGTCAGCTAAGAGCTCTAGTGCTGCCCCACCACCGGTCACAGAGAAATAAAAAGTTTAATTAAGTTTCCGTCTGCCGACTTCGAATAATAATACTCCAACGGCTAATGCAACAATACCCCAAAGAACACTATTATTGACAATTGATCTATCAACGAAAATCATCATCAAACCAAAAACGAAAATAATTACTCCTCCAACCATTGTCTGAACATGCATAGACCTTCGCGGATCTTGAACCTTCTTAACGTTTTTTGCCATCCCTCTCCTGTTTTCTTTATGAACTTTATGACTTTATAAACTTTTAACTATTGCAATACTTCGATCCCTGGCAGCTCTTTTCCGGCCAAAAACTCTAGCGCTGCCCCACCACCGGTTGAGATAAAGGTAATATTTTTGTCCAAGCCCTGTGACTTGACGAAACCAACTGTATCACCGCCAGCAATCACTGTTTCGGCGTTAATATTGCTCAACGCCTCAGCAACCACCCTTGAGCCATTGGCATATTCGTTATCTTCAGTATAACCCAAATTACCGTTCCAAAATACTGTTTTTACCCCTGAAATAATATCGACATACTTTTTCTGCGTCTCGGCACCAATATCAAGTATCTTGCCATTATTTCTGACAAAGTCTGTCGGCAAAACTATCTTCTCTCCATACTTTTTAAGTATTTCCTTACACCTCTCGACCATTGTCTCATCATAAACCGAATCACCAATATTTAGACCGCTTGCTTTCAAAAAGGTATTAGCTACTCCTCCGCCCAACAAGATTTTGTCGACTTTGGGTGCTAAAAATTCGATCACGCCAGCTTTGTCCTCTATTTTCACGCCCCCAATGATCAAAATGAACGGCAATTTTGGTTCCGTCATCACTTTAGTAAGTTCAGAAATTTCTTTTTGAATCAACAAACCCGCATAACCTGGCAAAAATTTTGTAATTGCGTGCACCGAAGCATTGGCACGATGTGAGACGGCAAAAGCATCATTTATATAAATATCCTGCCCAGCCGCAAGCTCTTTGGCATATTCCTCGTCGTCTTTTTCTTCGCCAGAGTTGAATCTTAAATTTTCAAGCAACATCACTCTCTCATTCAATTCAAACCTTTCAGCTGGTCCATCAAATTTTTTATCAATATTTAACTTTTCAGCCAATCTGTTCGCAACTGGCCACAAACTAAATTCCGAATTATTTTTCCGCGTCGGCCTGCCCGCCTCATTTTGCGAAGCAATTTGGGCGGGCTTACCTAGATGAGACCCAATAGTGATCTTGCTTGCTCCATTTTCCAACAAATAATTAATCGTCGGTAAAGCCGCATCAATACGATTATCATCCGCAATACTGTTTTCTGTTTTCTGTGTGCTGTTCACTGAATTCATCGGCACATTGAAATCCACGCGCAGGAAGATATTTTTACCTGCAATTTCCGCTTGCTCAATTGTTTTCATAATTACCACTTCCCGTAGACCACGCTTTAGCGTGTTTACAAACTAAAGTTTGAGCTACACTATATATTAACAATATTTTACCACAACTGCCTCGTCATGATACAATAATATCATGAATGTGATTGAAACAAAAAAACTAACCAAGTACTATCTAGGACGCAAAGTTCTTGGGATTAAGAACCTTGACCTCGAGGTGAAAGAAGGAGAGATTTTTGGTTTTATTGGTCCAAACGGTGCTGGCAAATCAACTACTATCCGATTGCTTTTGGATCTAATACGCCCCACCTCTGGTGATGCTAAAATTTTTGGCAAAGATGTAAATAAATTAACCGTATCAATAAAAGAAGAAGTTGGATATTTGCCCGGAGAGATTTTTCTCGATGACGGCATTACTGGTGAAGAGTGCTTAAATTATTATAAAGGGTTCAAGAAAAACATCGACCACAAGTATCTAAACAGTTTGATCAATCGTTTTGATTTTTCTGTTGATAAAAAAGTTAGAGATTATTCCAAGGGAAACCGTCAGAAATTGGCAATAATCCTAGCACTGATGCACAAACCAAAGCTTTTAATACTAGACGAGCCAACCTCCGGGCTAGACCCACTAAACCAACAAGAATTTTTCAAAGTTTTAAAAGAGACACAGAAAACGGGAACTACTACATTCCTTTCGACTCATATTCTCGATGAAGCCAATCGCATATGTGATCGCGTGGGAATCATCAAGTCTGGCGAGTTAATCAGCATTGAGAACATCGATGACTTCAGAAAGAAAAATATTCGCGACATCGATATTACCACCAGTACGACTATCCCTCTCTCGCACTTTAAAATCGATGGTATCACCAAGGTAGCGAGAACTACCTCCGGATATCATCTGTCTGTGGCTGGCCCAGTAACAAAAATATTGGAAGAAATTTTGAAACACGATATAAGCGATATTGATATCACAAAACCAACACTAGAAGAGATATTTATCAGGTTCTACAGATGAAAAATATAGTATTATTTCAAATCAAAAAACAATACAAAAGCGTTTTGGTATACCTAGCCGCTTTGGTTGGATTTGCGTGGATGTATATCTCACTCTTTCCATCAATGCAAAAAATTGATATCGAAGCCATGATGTCCCAATTACCCAAAGAATTTCTTGGCTTTTTGGGCGAAGGTGGTGGTTCCGCATACAATACCATCGAAGGATTTTTATCGGTAGAGTTCTTTTCCTTTTTCTTTGTTCTGTTGATTGGATTTTATGTGTCATCTGTTGCCGGAGCGGCTATCGCCGGCGGTATTGAGAGAAGAACTATGGATTTCGAACTCTCTCAACCAGTTTCCAGAACGAAAAAATTACTTTCAGAAACTTTTGTTGCAATTATTTTTTCTATTCTGATTGTCACCGCTGCCAACCTTATGATCAAATTGCTATGTGTGATTTACAACATTGATATTTCCAGCAAAGGATTGTTTTATTTTAGTATACTTGCCTCTTTATTCTCCATGGCCATATATGGCATCGCCATCTTTTTATCATCCATAGTCAGATCCAAGATGTCTGTGGTGGGGATCACACTCTTTTTTACACTCGGTTCATATGTTTTTTATTCACTGTCATTGGCGGTTGAAAAGATAAAAGATTTTGGCAAATTCACCCTTTACTATCTCTATGACCCACAGAAAACATTGAGTAGAGCCGAACTTAATCTCGACCATTGCTTAATCCTGCTATTTATTTTCATCCTCGGCACGATAACTGCTCTAATTATTTTTAACAAAAAAGACGTCTAGGGAGAATCTAGAGATATTTCCAAAGAATAAACGAGAATAAATAACTACTCAAAAGTATAGTCTAGTGTTGCCAAGTTGCAGCCAAAGTCGCCATATCTATCAGTCTCTCGCTGTAACCCCACTCATTGTCATACCAAGCAATAATTTTTACCAAATCGCCATCTACGATTTGAATCAAAGGCAAATCTACTATCGAGGAATAAGTTGAACCGATCAGATCAGACGAGACAATTTCCTCATCGCTAACCGCCAAGATACCTTTCATCTCATCCTGAGAATATTTAGTAAAGGTTTCGGTTAATTCATCAATTGTTACTTTTTTCTTCAACAAAACAGTCATGTCAGCCAGAGAAACCACTGGCGTTGGCACTCTGATAGCCAAACCATCGAACTTTCCTTTGAGATCCGGAATTGTTTTGTAAGCTGCTTTGGCTGCCCCCGTCGAAGTCGGAACGATATTTAGGGCAGCGGATCTAGCTCGACGCAAATCTTTGTGTGGCCCATCCACCAGATTTTGGTCACCAGTATATGAATGTACCGTTGTCATCAAGGATTTTTCGACGCCCCAAGCATCATTTAAAATTTTCATCACGGGAGTAATACAGTTTGTCGTGCACGAAGCATTAGATATTATTTTTTCCCCTTTATATTCCCTATCATTCACTCCCATCACAAACATTTTTACCTCATCATCTTTTGGCGGCGCTGAGATGACTACTTTTTTTGCCCCAGCAGCAAGATGTGCTTCACAGTCTGCTTTTGTCAAAAAATACCCAGTTGATTCAATCACTACATCTACCTTGAGCTCACGCCAAGGCAATTTTGATGGATCTTTTTCGCAATAACAATGAATCCTGTGACGATCGACAATAATATCACCCTCATCAAAACCAACTTCATGTTGCCAGACTCTGTAAACACTGTCGTATTTGAGCAAATGAGCCATCGTCTCGACATCACCCAGATCATTAACAGCCACAAGCTCAACATCATCTCGCTCAAAAATTATTTTCGCAGCCGCTCTACCGATCCGACCAAAACCATTTATTGCGATACGAATCATATTTACCTCCATCAGTTAATTTTCATTGATGGACTATCTGCCATCACCCAATTTACTTTGTCATTCCCGCACCCTTATTTGTCATTCCCGCGCAGGCGGGAATCCACAAAAAGTCAACTCATAATCATTCAGTCAAATCTTTCCATCCAGGATTATTTTCTTCAATCAATCTTATTTTCCAAATTCTATTCCATTTTTTAAGACGTTTTTCTCGAAGTGATGCCTCGTGAATATCTGTCGTTTCTTCAAAATAGACAAGTTTGCTTACTCCGTATTTCTCAGAAAAACCATCAGCGATTTTATCTCGGTGTTCGGTTGTCCGTTTCTCTAAATTTGATGTTACTCCGGTATACAATGTTCCGTTGAAATGGCTCGCCAGTATGTAAACATAATATTTTTTCATTTTGTGGATTCCCGCCTGCGCGGGAATGACAGAAATCTCATCTATTTCAAACTTCGTGCATCACTCCAATCTTTGCACAATTTAATAAATTCACTCGCTCTCAAACTTGCGCCACCGACCAACAAACCGTCGATCTCAGGTCGCTTGGCATATTCTAAAACATTACTTGATTTGACACTACCGCCATAAATAATTGCCGTTTCGGCATCAACAAATTCACGCAACTTGTTACAAACTTTGGCGACATATTCTGCTTCAGCATTCTCCCCAGTGCCGATAGCCCAAACTGGTTCGTAAGCAATAATAATATCTTTGAAATGTTTTTTGGGAATTCCCTCCAACGCCTCACGAAGCTCTTTGACCGGTTCAACAATATTATTTTTCTCTTTTCTCTCTCCAACGCAAATGATCGGGATCAGTCCTGCGCGCAAAGCAGAGATTGTTTTTTCATTTACATCATGATCTGTTTCACCGAAATATTCACGACGCTCAGAGTGACCGATGATAACATAATCAGCAACTTCCTTGATCATCGTCGGCGAAATCTCCCCCGTATATGCCCCCTCGGGCTCGTAGAACATATTTTGGGCACCCAAAGAGATCTTTTTGTTACCAATGATTTGTTTCACCTCCGACAACCAAATTGATGGCGGACAAAGCACGACTTCAACACTACCAATCCCCGATAAACCATTTCTGACTTCAGTTGCCAAAACATGAGCATCGGAAATCCCCATGTTCATTTTCCAATTCGCAACCACGATAGACTTCTTCATTTTCCCCTCCAAGCTATATTATTTGCGCGTCAAGTACGACACGCCAGACCACGAACGATTAAACATTATTTCCCGCCTTTATACCATTATACATTTCTATTAGCGTTTTGGCCAAAAGATTCGGATTGTGAAACAAAGGATTTTGACGATCGACAACATCCTTACGAAATATACTGACTCCTGCAATAACTTTATCGGTTGTAGTTATATTGTTAATCTCACCCAATACTGTTTCTTTTGCACTTTTCTTCATTAACTTCGAATTGACCAAACAATGGCCGAATAATCCTTTTTGAGAATGAGCAAAGATCTCCTCAATATGATTTTCTACCGTATAACCGGCCGTCTGAGTTCTTTCGGTCGAGCAATTTGAGATATAAATCTTCACCGCACGACTATTGTGAACAATCGCTCGCCTGATACCAGGAATTAATAAATTTGGAATTACACTCCCATACAGACTCCCCGGCCCGATCAAGATCAAGTCAGCTGCTGCGATTGCTTTGATGACTCGAGGATTAGCTTTGACTTTTTCTTGCTGATAAAAAATCTTCTGTATCTTTTTACCAACGATCTTATCTAGGTTATCCTCGCCCTTAACCTGCTTGCCATCATCATACAAGGTGCAAAGATCAAGCTTTTCAAGTGAAGCTGGCAAAACTTCACCATGCGTCGCAAAAAGTTCACTCGTAATTTCAATGGCCTTAGCAAAAGAACCATAACGCTGAGATAGTCCCGTCAGCCAAATATTACCCAGGGTATGATTGTCTAGACCCGACCCAGCATTACGAAAACGATACTCGAGAATATCTGTCATCATCTTTTCATCTTCAGCCAGTGCAGATAAACACTTGCGAATATCTCCTGGGGGCAAGACATCGAACTCTTTGCGCAGTTTACCAGAGGACGACCCATTGTCAGCCACCGAGACCACAGCGGTAATTTCATTCGAATACAATTTCAGCCCCTTGAGCAATGTCGACAAACCCGTCCCTCCGCCCAGAGCAACAATACGAATAACTCCACCCGCACGATGTCGTGGATCAGTCGGCTCGTATTTGAGCGAGTTAAACCATTTTTTAAAAAATTTTTTCATATTAATCAAAAAGATCCTTTACCTGTTTTTTTCGATGATAGGATATAGCAAAACGATGCGCCTCATCCCTTGCTCGTATCAAGACTCTTTGCAATGTTTGGTTTGTTTTAATAAATACCGCAATTTTATCATCAGAAAATCGCAAATCATTTCTTTTTCTCTCGGCGCCCTTTGCAATTGCCACCACGGGGATGTCTTTGCCAAGCTCCGTAAGCAATAACTTCACAATATTCAACTGCGATTGTCCCCCGTCCAAAACGATCAAATCAGGCAGTGGCCAATCATTTTTCATTCTTCGCTCAATCACATCTCTCATCCAATAAATATCACCTACTCGCTTGTCATCCCCAGATTCACTATTTTTTGTCATCCCCGATCCAGTCGGGGATCCATTAATAGCTTTCCCCACTTCACTAAAGTTACGAGGGGCAGGGTGGATTCCCGCCTCCGCGGGAATGACAGAAACGGGAAACTGTTTTCCGTTTTCTGTTTTCTGTAAACTAAACATCCGATAATCGTCCTTGCTTGCTTTTCCGTCTACAAAAACGACCATCGAACCAACGACATTTTTTCCAGATATATTCGAAATATCATAACACTCGATTCTCTTGAAGCCAGCGACTGATTGATCGACCAATTCATCCGACAAGCCCACCCCCACATCTCGAAGGTGCTGTAGCGCTCTGATCTTGTCCCGAACCAACGCTGCCTCCTCGTATTTTGATTTGGCACTTAGTTTCGCCATCTCCTTTTCAAGGTCGGCAAAAAGCTTCTGTTTTTTGTTTTGCAAATATTTGACCAAATAGCCAATGTTCTTCTGGTAATCTTTTTCGTCAGTAAAATCGGCGCAAGGCGCACTACAAACTCGGATCTCGCCGAAGATACATGGCCTTTTTTGCCTTTGCTGAGACGCAAACTTTGTCTTGGAACAGTCACGATATGGAAAGATCTTGCGTAGATATCTCAAAGCATTTTTCAGCAAATCGCCTGAAGGATAAGGGCCAAAATATATCGCCGATCGATCAGAAAAATCCACATTTCTCGATCGTACCAGTTCAACCATCGAGAACGATCCAGCTCGGTCAACTTGAGATTTAGAATTTAAAATTCTACGAGTTATCTTTATCACCAAAAAGCTTTTGTCGTCCTTGGCTCTGATATTATATTTCGGCTTAATCTTGTTGATCAGCTCTGCCTCGAGCAAAATTGCTTCAATCTCAGAATCAGTCTCAACGGTCACGACCTTGTCGGCTAGCTCCACCATCTGAATGATGCCAACCCCTCTGTCTAGTGTACTCAAAAAATATTGACGGATGCGATTGCGCAAGTTCTTTGCTTTGCCGATATACAAAATCTTCCCTTTGACATCCAGAAACTTATAGACGCCAGGAGAACTTGAGATTCCACTAAAATTTATCGAACTTTTATTCATGAAGTTACCTTAGAGCAATTAGGTCAACCTGTAAAGACAATAACTATTGACTTTGCCTAATCATAATCAGGTTGAACGAAAACAAATTCAGCTTGTGTCCCCCACAGATGATCATCTTCAGCCCAGGTTGCTCCTAGGCTTTTTTGACCATCACTATTATTTTTAATACTAAATATCGATGGCTCTTGATCAATATTGAGTATTGGCTCCATCGCCACATAATAATGATTTCCTGAGCCGTTACCCGGATCATTAATTCTCAGATATGGACCCATCTCAGCAGGACACAAAGAAAGACCAAGAGAGATAGCTCGCTCGTATATATCTATGGTTGACGCTCCCCCCGTAAACCCAAGAGATGCAACAGAAAGACGAATAACTTTGACTGTTTTTTCCCTCTGGCTGACAATAAATTCGTGACTATCCATCAGATCTTCAGCCTCAGGCAGAATATCACCATCGTTGGCTCGAATTTCATTTTCAAGCATTTTCTGGTCTTTTCCTCCGATGAACATACTACCTCGACGCAACATTTTCTTTGGAAAATCGAGAAAAACATCAGGCACATTGGATAATTTTTTCAAAATATCCGGAACAAGTGGCATGCCTCCGAGAAAAAGTGGGCCAATATAAACTTTTGTTCGGTCATTTATTTCACTACCACTCATCGCCACTTCGTCAATCCTGCATTCCATTGTGATCGCAGCATCTACTTTGAGATGTTTCTTGCGTTGCTGCCTCACCACATCGATCACCGGAAATAATCTTTCATCAAAAACAAAATCAGACAGGGCATCATGATAAATAAATTTTATGTCAGCGCTGGTCAAAGCAGTATTTGATCTGATTTTTTTCATGACATGATTAAAAAAAAGATTCTGCGTGTCGTAATCAACATCTTCGTTTATTTTTTTCGCAAACAATGGTCCGTGCGACTTCGAAGTTGCTTCTTCGGACTCGTCCAAGATCTTATAAATTTGCATCACCCCCCACGGAAATTCAGGTAACAACCGCAATCGATCAATTACCTCAAGCATATGACGATGCAAAGTTTCCCTGTTAAAAGGAATGTAAGCGTCGCTTGAAATATCAGTTCCGGCCAAAGACTGAAGCTGAAGGATATAATTATCCCTGTCTCTTTCCGTAATTGCCTGATTCATTTGATCAAAAAACTGCTGATTTTCTGATACTTTATAATAAGACAGCATTGCCTCAATATCTCTGAACAGTTCTATCGTTTCATCACTCAATCGCTCGCTATCACGACCGACGGTTCTGCTTTTTTCCTCCTCCGCCATTCCACCCGAACTATCGTGTATTTCGCCAGACATAAATCTCCTCAAAATATCTTATTGACAAATAATTGCTATGAAAATTATCCCTTCACAATATCTATGAGTTTATCATAAATTTCGTTGGAACCACCAACAAAAATCCTGTCTGATCCCCTGATATGTTTTCTATTTCTCGCAAAAGAAAATTTCGCACTTTATATTACTCAACATGAATCTACAGATTGCCCCCTTCAAATTCTTCCTGGGTATTCAACTTTTTCAAATGGCCATTTTTCGCTCAACCATTTTTTAACTGCCTCAAAAAGTATAGGATCAAATCCTTTTTCAAATTCGCTTTGTCTTACCCAAAGGTAAACCTTTGCGTCAAAACCAGGAGTATCTGTTGGGTAAATATAAACACAGCCTAAACATTGTGATTCATCCAAACTCATCATCGTATAGGCGAATGACGATCTTTTCTGAAATTCTTTTTGGTGCCAACCAAGATCAATCAAATCCTGCTCAAAAGTTAGGTCCGGAGATGGCCAAGCGTTGTCATCAAAAGTATTCTGAAGATGTTGAACGCTCGTCATCACAGCGTCATAATCTTTAGCTACATCATTAATTGTAAGCATTCTTAACCTAAATTGATCAGTCTCTAATTTTTCAGGTATTTGGAAATTTAAATCAACTAACGGCTTATTCATAAAATCCTTATTAAGATTAATGCAAACTTATTTCTTTTTTAAAATATTTTGCGGTTTTCCTAGAAGGAAAGCTTCAATATTTTCAATCGCAATTTCTCGGCCTTTTGCACTTGCTTGTTTGGTTGAGAAGGCAACATGTGGTGTGACCAATATTTTCTCATTGCTCAAGGCTTTTTGGTAGAATTCATTTGTCGTATCACCAAAGGATTCAGGGTCACAATCGATAGCAGCGCCGGCAATGATGTCTGCTTCGATTGATTTTATCAAGCCATCGAGACCGTAGGTATATGGTCTGGCAAATGTGATATAGAAGCAGCCCTTTTTGAGATTCATAAAAAATTCCTCGTTTAGTAAATTTTGGCTGCTCGTATTGCAATTCAAGGCGTTGACCACTAAGTCAACACCATCTGAGCTTTTGGCCAAATCGTCACCTCTCTCAAAGAATATTACTTTCATTCCAAAACTTTCGCACAGGACGCCAATCTGGCTGCCTATACTTCCGCGACCAACTATTAAAACTTTTTTTCCGCTCAAACTTTCATTGAGCTCAAAGGGGAAGCTACTTTTCGCCCGCACCATCCTGCCAAAGTTTCGAAATAAAGATAGAGCCATATACATCACCCACTCGACGATTGAATCACGATTGCCACCTTGCGCATTGGCAACATAAACGCCATTTGAAGCTAAATTCTCTGAGTCAAATACACCTAATTCAATATATGGGTATGTTACGAAAACATTTTTTAGTTTTGGCAAGCTGTCGAGTAAATAATCACCATCACTGTAGATAACATCAGCATCCTTGGCTTTGGTCAAAAAATCTTCTTCGCTATCAACACTATCAAAAACCTCAAGTGATCCGACGGCTTCTAGTCTCTTTTTATACTCGTCGGTGAGATTAATTCCCAGCGTAACAATTTTTTTCATACAATCCTCGCAAAATATGACAATTAACTTTCAATAGTTTTAGTCGATAACCATTTAAAATAACTCCTTGTTCTCAAGATGAATCATGGCCATCATCACGGCTTGTTTGTAATACTCGATAATATGAAGCCGCCCCTTGGTCAGATATCCAATTCCACCTTCGGCATAGCCAATCTTGCCCGAAGTAGTGAGTCCGGCAGCCTTGAAGCCATCGCTCAAATCCATCCCTTCCTCTACTGCAAACCTAACAACCTCTTTTGGAAACTCAAAAAGTGAGGCAAACCCAAGGTGGTACCCTCCTCCATCATAAATCGCACAAACAGAGGTATTCATATAACCGGTTTTTGATCCCAGAATTGGCATAAGACCAGATTCAATCCCGAAGCTATATGTCGAGCCCTTAAATACATTTTTTGCTCGGTTTTTAGCTCCTTTTATAGTCTCTTCAGGCGTCATCGGTTGATCAGAAACGCCAGAATCTGCTTTGAAACTCTCAAATTCAGCACCCTTAAGCATCGGATATTCAGCAGACAGATCAATGATAGCTTTGATTTTAGTTGGACTCATCGTCCCGATATGTATTTTCATATTTTGATAATTATTTACCACTAATTACGATAAATAATAACACAAATTGATCATAAAAAGTAAGAGTCAGCGGACCCAACCAGTAAACTATTAAAATATTTAAACACCATAGTCCCCAGCGATAATTGCAATATATTCGACAATATAGTATACTGCAGCCGTACTTTTGTACATTAAAAATTTCTCGTTGGGTCTTAATTGTCTGCATCGAACAGAAGTAGACAGCTAAGACCTAGGGGAAACACCCGATGGTACTAAAACCAGCGAAGGAGATATCCAGTGGCAAAATCGCCGCGACCAGTGCCAGTCTCGTATCTGATGTTCGAGAGCGAACAACGGCCAATGAACTTAAACCAAGTTCTTCAAGAACAGATTCATTGCATGATCGCCAATGGAGTGCATCACCAAGTTGGCATCTACGAGGAAAAATTTTTCGCCGATGCTATGAATTTAGTCGAACAATTCGAGTACTCAGTTGAGCTGGATTCAGTAGATCTTTGCGAAGTCTGGTTTGTACACTACGATTTACGCGACGAATGGCTTTGCGAGATCAACAACGTTGACTATTCGATGTACTACCGAAATAAGTATGTCGATATGCAAAGACCCACCGGCCTCCAGATCATCCAAGGGCAGCTTGGTACAAAGTACAAGGGTTTGCTCACTCTAGGCAATCGAGACACCGACGAATACCTTGGTATCCCTAAAGAAGGGCTCATGGCCTTTCTCTTCTGGAAAAATATCCTCAGAAGCTCCAATATGATCTTCCCAGGATCGAAGGGTTTAACAGGGATATTGCCCAAGCTGTTCGAGTATGACGACAAAACAGAGCTCGGGCCAAGCTCGCACCGGTTTGACCCAAAAGACTACGGCTTTGTAACTGTACATTACAGAAGCTAGACCAAGTTGCAGCAAATCCATCGAACGGTCGTCACTATGTATATATGGCGACCGTTAATTTTATCCAAAAATTAGTTACCAAGTATTTTTTTAGAAAACATAAAAAAACACGATGGCGAACCATCGTGTTTTTATGCTCTCCTCCTCGTCCTCCTCTAAAGAGCTAGGCCCTCACGGAAAGAAGAAGCGAAAAGCAATATCATCGTATGCTTTATCATGAGTAAACACAATGCCCAGAAGGGAGAGACATCCGACAGTTACAGTCCTAGAGTAGATAATATCGGATATACTAATCCAAATTAAATCGACTAGATATTAGAAACTTCTTCTTCTGTTAGAATTTTCTTTTCGCCGTTTTGAGTCACCACTTCATAGCCGCCAGCGGCCAAGGACTTTTCTGACACAATAATTCTTGTAGGTACCCCCAAAAGGTCCGCTTCGGCAAATTTCGCCCCAGCCGTCATCTCACGATCATCGATGATTACATCATATTTTTGTCTTAAAATATCATACAATTTTCCAGATTCATCATCCTTTTGCAACGAAATGATCTGAATATCAAAAGGAGCGACAGATTTTGGCCAGCTCATCTTATTTTTTGTCGCATCATAATATATTTCGACGAGTGTCGCGATGGCTCTGGTCATACCAATACCATAACAACCCATAATTAATGTCTTTTCTTTACCATCTGCGTCAACGAAAGTAGCATTCATCGGCTTTGAATATTTGTCGCCCAAGGGGAAAATATTCCCAACCTCGATAGAATTATCTAGTTTGATTGTCCCCTCACATTTCGGACACTTATCGCCAGCCTTGACTGTGGCGATCTCACTGTTTTGAGCGAAATCACATTTATCACAATAAAAAATCTTATCTTCGCCAACCGGAGATATTGTTTGAAATTCATCAGATGCCATAGAAAAAGCGCCGCCAGAAGCTTGAACATATTTAGTGTCCAACCCGATGCGACTAAATACATTTTGATAAGCCTTCTTCACCCTATCGTAATATTTATCAAAATCTTCATTGTCAGCATGAAAACTATACATATCTTTCATAATAAATTCGCGACCACGCAAAAGACCAGATTTGGCTCGCGCTTCATTGCGAAATTTTGTCTGGAACTGGTATAAAACTTGAGGCAAATCTTTGTATGACTTAACCTTTTTGCGCACGATATCAACAATTTGTTCTTCATGAGTCCAACCAAGACCAAGTTCTTTGCCGCGAATATCTTTGAACTGATACATCACATCAGGATATTTGGCCCAGCGCCCAGTCTCATCCCAAAGTTCCTTTGGCTGAAAGACATTCATCAGCAATTCCTGGCCGTCGACAGCATTCATCTCTTCGCGAATAATCTGCTCAATTTTTTTATAAACCCTGAGACCAAGCGGCAACAAAGCATAGACACCCGCCATCTGTTTCTCAACAAATCCAGCACGGATCAAATATGACGCGTTAATACTATCTGCGTCAGACGGAACCTCTCTGAGAGTCTTCAGAAACATCTTTGACATTTTCATGTAACTCCTATTTTCTTATGCGATCCAAGATATCTTGATACGAAATCAGAAACATTAACACTATCAGTATAGCAAATCCTATCAAATGTACGATATTTTCAATTTTTTCATGGACCAGTCTTTTACGAAATATTGCTTCGACAATAATAAAAACTGATCTTCCGCCATCCAAAGCTGGAAATGGCAAGATATTTAATATCATCAAATTTAAAGACAACACCGCGATAAATCTTGTCAACGAAATGATACCAGCCTGAGCAGCCACACCAGTCATCGAAAAAATCTTGATTGGTCCACCAACTCCGCTGACACCCTCGTGCATAAATATGCCCTTGATCATGTCGCCGAACAGCTCAAACATCAGCTTCACCGTGACCACTGATTCACGCAGCGACACATAAAAAGCCTGATACCATGGTATTTTCACTTTGATATTATCGGTCGAAGAAATGCCAAGAGGCGCAGCAGAGTCATTTGATAAAGTCACCGTTTTTTCAAGACTGTCTTTGCCGCGATCAATTATTAAACTGACTTCTTGGCCAGCATGAGCTCGAGTAAAACTACCAATATCGTCACCAGTCTGAAATACTGTCGTCGCTCCAGCCGCTGAGCCCGAGACAAGTTCGTCGCCAGCTTTAATGTCAGCACTTTTAGCTATGCCAGCGTCGGCGACCGCGACAACAATTGGCGAATCATAAATCTTCTGACCGGGCAAAGAGTTCGGGTCAGTCGCTACGGGATAGGTTCCCACCGAAAAACAAATCCAGAGAGCTAGCCAAGCCAGCAAAAAATTCATTGTGACACCAGCCAAACTGATAATCAATCTTTTCCAAGGCGCCTGATTTTCAAATGCCCTTTTGTCCTTCGAGTGCTCAAGCTCGCCCAACATTTTGACATAACCACCGATCGGAATCGCATTTAGAGAATAATTCGTCTCGCCTCTTTTCCATGAAAATATTCTAGGCGGAAAGCCAAAAGCAAACTCTTCGACTTTGACACCAAATGCTTTGGCAGCCAAAAAATGTCCCAGCTCATGAACCAGAACGAGTATCCCCAAAACAAATATAAAGGCGATAATAGTTAGAAACATAATTATAAATTCTTAAATTACTAATTTCCAATTCTTCAAATCACAATTTCTAAATTACTAAATTTGAAACGTTAGTGAATTGATTTAGTAATTAGATATTGGAAATTTAGAAATTCTCATTAAATCGTCAGTATTTCTCTCTCTTTTTCAGCTACGATCTCGTCAACCTTTTTGTTCATCTCAGTAATCGCAGTGTTGAGTTCTTTTTCAGCCCAGTCACGATCATCTTCAGTCGCCTCTTTGGTTTTAACACCATTCTGGACTTTTCCCCAAACATCACCGCGCACATTGCGCAATGATATTTTAGCTTGATCGCCATATTTCTTGGCCATTTGAACTATCTCTTTGCGTCGCTCTTCGGTCATCTGGGGCAAAATAAGTCTGACGCCAACGCCATCATTGATTGGCGACAAACCCAGCTCGGAGTTTCGAATAGCAGTCTCGATCATCCCGATAACATTTTTATCCCAAGGCTTGATGAAAATTTGCGATGCATCAGGCACAGTCACTGAAGCGATTTCTTTAATCGCCATGTTACTGCCATAGACCATCACTGAGAGACCATCCAAAATAGCCGGATTGGCGCGGCCAGTACGGATTCTTGAAAGCTCTTCTCGCAAATTTTGCAAGGCCGCTTCCATTTTTGGAGTCATCTCTTTGAGCAAATCCTCTACCATAGAACCTCCTTGTTAATTCGTTTTAGTACCAAATTCTTTCGAAACTATCTGCGTTATTCGCCAATCTGATATCGGACAAATCTAGAAATTACAATTTTCTCACCGATTTTAGCAATCTTTTCATTCAAAAGATCGGTGATAGTCATTTTATCATTTTTCACATAGAGCTGATCCATCAAACACAATTCACTATAAAACTTTTGTAATTTGCCATCGACAATCTTGGCAATAATCTCCGCAGGTTTGCCAGAATCCTTCAACTCCTCAGCAAATTCTGCTTTTCGACTTTCGACTTCAGCGACGGGAATATCTTTTTCACTCAAATATGTCGGATTCATCGCCGCAATATGCAAAGCTACATCATGGGCAAACTCTTTAAATTCATCATTTTTAGCCACAAAATCAGTCTCAGCCAAAACTTCGATCAGCACACCGATCTGATTGTTGCTATGAACATAAGACTCAATGATACCATTTTTGGTTTCACGGTCGGCTCTTTTTTCACTCTTGGCAACGCCCTTTTTCTTCAAAATTTCCATCGCCCTGGCTTCATCGCCGTCAGCCTCAACCAAAGCTTTTTTACACTCCATCATCCCGATACCAGTTTTTGCTCTGAGTTCAGCAATTTCTTTTGCAGATACTGTCATATAGTTCCCTTCAGATTTAATTAATTAGCCGTACAGTAACGAAACAGATTAATTTTTGATCTCTACTCGTGGTTTTGCAGCAATGATCGCTTGAGCGAAAACATTAGCGAACATCTCGATCGATTTGGTCGCGTCATCATTTGCTGGCACTGGAAAATCAATTTCCTGTGGGTTTGAGTTGGTATCGCAGATCGCGATCAATTCGATGCCCGCAGTTTTTGCTTCTTTCAAAGCGTTCTTTTCGTCATGAGCACCAAAAAGGATCAACGCATCAGGCTTACGATCGAGTTTTGACAAACCTTCGAGGAATTTATCACCTCGAAGAACCTGTTTTCTAAGCTTAGAAATCTCACTTTTTGGCATCTCCAAACTATCAGCATTATCAAGCTCTGCTTTGATCTTTTCGTATTTCTTGATCGAAGTTTTCACAGTATTAAAGTTGGTGATTGTGCCACCAAGCCATCGAACATTCACATATGGCATCGCGCAAGCAACAGCCGCTTTTTTCACGATCTCGCTAGACTGTTTCTTGGTGCCGACAAAAACCACGATCTTACCTTTAGCAATGAGATCAGAAACATGAGCGACCGCTTCTTTTAGTTTTTCTTCGGTCTTCTCAAGATTAATGATGTGCACACCAGATTTGACCGTAAAGATATACGGCGTCATGCTTGGCTGCCATCTCGAAGTTTTGTGACCGAAATGTGCCCCAGCATCGAGCATTTCACGCAGTGTTGGAAGTTTCAACATAATTTCCTTAATTCCTAATTATAATAAATAATAAATAATAAATATCTAAATTACCAATTTCCAAATCAATATTCAAATAATCAAATATTCAATAAATAAATGACTAATTGAATAAATGGTTAAATGACTAAATAACTATTTGAGTCTTCGACACTTCTCTTTTTTACCTCACCCATTCGACTGGCTCCGCTATGCGGAGAGAGAATTGAGACGAATGTGACGATTCCCCCTTGAAAATCATTACTTGATTACACTACCACAGTCTTGATTTATTATCAAGTAAGTGATACTATTGTTCTAGTTGATTGGGAATCACCCATCAACATATTTATTTTTTATATTCATTTGTATTAATTTAGGCTCAGCCAAACAAAATTATGAAATCAATCCACCCAGCTTATCACGCCAAAACAACTATCACCTGCGCCTGCGGTGCTTCTTTTCCAGTTGGATCGACCAGAGACGATCTCCATGTTGATGTTTGCTCTGCCTGCCACCCTTTCTATACTGGCAAAAAGAAATTGCTTGATACTGCCGGACGAGTTGATAAATTCAGAGCCAGAGTTGAAACTTCCAAGAAACTACAGGAAGCCATCGCCATCAAAAACGCCAACAAAAAAGTTGAGCCTGAAGTCGAAGCTGTATCTGAAGAGACCACTGAAGCCAAATAGCTTTTCTATATATGAAAATCGGCCAAAGTTCGATATAATTCGAACGAAGCCGATTTTTTAGTTATATGATCGATGGAACAGTAAACTGGTTATTGCATCTTAGTTGATAAAGCAGAAGGACGATGATGAATACAGAAAAATTAAATAAAATACTAGCCAACTATGCCGAAATGGAGCGCAAACTTCACGATCCGGCACTTTTGACGAACCAAAACGAGACCATCAAGATTGCCAAAGAAAAAAGTGCCTTGGATGATGTCGTCACCCTGATCAAACAATATTTCTCAGTTGTCGAACTAATCACCGAAAGCCAAGAAATTATGGCCGGCGATGATGAAGAACTAAAAGAAATTGCCTGCGAAGAAGCATCGCAAAACGAGAGCCGCAAAACGGAGCTCGAAAAACTACTCGAAGTTGCCCTCTTGCCCCGTGATCCAAACGATTCTAAAAATGTAGTCGTCGAAATCAGGCCAGGAGCTGGTGGTGACGAAGCTGAGCTTTTTGCAGCTGAACTCTTTCGTGCTTATACACGATATGCGGAAAAACAGAAATGGCGTGTCGACCTAATCGATTCACAAACAACGGGTATCGGCGGTATCAAGTCATTGGTCTTCGATATTTCTGGCGACCGCGTCTATGCCAAGATGAAATATGAATCTGGCGTACATCGAGTTCAACGAGTACCAGAGACCGAAAAGCAGGGACGCGTTCATACCTCAACTATTACCGTCGCTGTACTACCAGAAGCGACTGAGAACGAAATCGATATCAAACCAGAAGATCTACGTCTTGATACCTTCTGTTCTGGCGGTGCTGGTGGCCAATCTGTCAACACGACCTACTCAGCAGTCAGGATTACCCACCTGCCGACCAATACTGTTGTTCAGTGTCAGGACGAACGCAGCCAGTTGAAAAACAAAGAAAAAGCCATGGGTGTTCTACGCTCCAGACTACTCGCACTTCAGGAAGAAAAGATCAACAAAGAACGCAAAGATCTACGCGGTAGTCAGATCGGCAGTGGTGATCGATCTGAAAAAATTCGAACATACAATTTTCCGCAAGACCGTATTACCGATCATCGAATCAATATGTCCTGGCACGGCCTACCAACCATCATGAGCGGCGAACTTGACGAAATCATTACTGCACTAATGACCGAAGACCAAACCAGAAAGCTGGCCAGTACCGATTAATAAATAACCAAGCACCAAGATACAAATCCCAGAAAAATTCTAAATTCCAACAACCAATTTCTAAATAATATTTGAATTTTGAAGATTGGATATTTAC
>Ga0194063_10000219_pt1 | contig 42479 bp, 53 predicted proteins | sample SepL3720m_MetaG_FD_155459 | JGI IMG/M metagenome (GOLD analysis project Ga0194063, IMG submission 155459) | Anoxic zone freshwater microbial communities from boreal shield lake in IISD Experimental Lakes Area, Ontario, Canada - Sep2016-L373-20m | ecosystem: Environmental > Aquatic > Freshwater...
GTACGCCAATAATGGCAGTGCTAATGAAAAACGCTTGATAGCCAAACGTATCTACAAATACGCCAGAAAAGCCCGCTAACCATTTGGGTAATAAGAGCATCATCGAGCTAAATAAGGCGTACTGTGTCGCTGAATAGCGGATATTTGTTAATGAGGATAAGTAAGCAATAAATGCCGCACTCGCAATTCCAGAGCTTAAATTATCAGCAGAAATGACCCAAATCAAACCCTGTAAATCGTGGCCTTGTGCTGCTAACCAGGCAAATAAAAGATTACTGACTGCCGATAATACGGCGCCCACAAATAAAATTCGCATCACCCCAAAACGTAAGGTTAAGACTCCGCCAATAAAAGCCCCAAGCAAGGTCATGATGACGCCAAAGACCTTGCTCACAGCAGCGACCTCATCTTTGGTATAGCCCATATCCACATAAAAGGGGTTGGCCATAATGCCCATCACTACATCGCTGATCCGATAAACTGCAATTAAGGCCAAGATAATGATGGCTTGCCAGTGATAGCGCTGAATGAATTCAGCAAAGGGCTCAATCAAGGTTTGGTATAGCCAAGCTTTTGCATTGCGTGCTTGCGGCAGCAAAACGTGTGCTGGTTCTTGGCTAAATAAGGTAGTGATGACGCCAACGCTAATTGAGGCGGCCATGCAAAGATAGGCAAATTGCCAAGCACTAACATCATAAGAGCCACCGCCTGTCTCAACCCGTGCTGCGAGCCATAAAACACCGGCACCAGCCCAGATTAGTGCGAGCCTATAGCCTGTTTGATAGGTAGCTGCCAAGGCCGCCTGATGATCGCTATCTGCAGACTCAATCCGAAAAGCATCTAAAGCGATATCTTGCGTGGCAGAACCAAAGGCCACAATGAGTGCGCACCAAACGATGGGATTTAATGCTACTTTGGGATCAAGACTAGCCATCCCCAGAAGGCCGAAAATAATTAATGCTTGGGCAAAGAGCAGCCAACTGCGTCTACGTCCAAACCATTTGGTGAGAAAAGGAATTCGCAAACGATCGACTAATGGCGCCCACATCCACTTGAACGCATAAATTAAGCCTACCCAAGTTAAATACCCAATGGTGCTGCGATCAATGCCCGCCTCACGCAACCAAAAACTCAAGGTGCCTAATATTAGTAAAAGAGGTAAGCCCGCAGAGAAGCCCAAAAAGAGCATTCGCAGACAAGGCCATTCGAGATAAACCCGAAAATCTTTAAGCCAAGACTGAATTACATTAAGCACGTCGAATGCGAAATAATGCCAAGCTGCCAAACAAATTCGGCAGTAAAGTGACCTCTCTACCTTCATGCAAAATGCATTGATCAATCACCTTGAGGCCCAAGCTCGAAGCCAGTTTTTCAAAGTCAGCGACAGTTAAAACGCGAACGTTCGGGGTGTTGTACCACTGATAGGGCAAGCTCTTTGAAACTGGCATATGCCCAAAGCCCACCGCCAGACGATGTGACCAATGGCCAAAGTTTGGAAAAGAGATGATTGATTCTTTCCCTACCCGCACTACCTCACGCAGAATTTTTTCGGTCTGGTGGATAGTTTGTAGTGTCTGCGAAAGTACTACGGTATCAAAACTCTGATCACCAAACAAAGCGAGGCCGCCCTCGAGATTTTGTTGAATCACATTAATATCTTTTTGCACGCACGCTAAAACCCGCGCATCATCTATTTCGACGCCATAGGCTTGCACCGGTTTTTGCTGACGTAAAAATTCTAGAAAACTACCGTCACCACAGCCTAAATCTAATACTTGACTTGACGGCGCAATCCATTTCGCAATCGCAATAAAGTCGGCGCGCATCATACCCTTGACTCATCCATAGTCTGGAAATAAGATCGAATTAAATTGTGATAACGCGCATCATCTAATAAAAAAGCATCGTGGCCATGCGGCGCATCAATCTCGGCGTAGGTAACCGTACTTTTATTAACCAACAAGGCCTCAACGATTTCCCGGCTTCGATTCGGCGGGAAGCGCCAGTCGGTAACAAAACTGATCACTAAAAACTTCGCTTGCACTTCAGCTAATGCGCGACTCAAACTACCCTCCGAGCGCCGCGCAGGATCAAAATAATCAAGCGCCCGGGTAATTAATAAATAGGTATTCGCGTCAAAATACGTTGAAAACTTTTCACCTTGATGACGTAAATAACTTTCTACCTCAAACTCAACGTCAAAACTAAAACGGTATTCAGCAGATGCTCCAACTGAGCGCTGCAGTTCGCGGCCAAATTTTTCCGCCATATCGTCATCAGATAAATAAGTAATGTGTCCAACCATACGCGCTAAACGTAAACCGCTTTTGGGCACTACACCGTGCGCATAGTAATTACCGCCATGAAAGTCGGGGTCTGACAGAATGGCATTTCTAGCGACCTCATTAAAAGCAATATTTTGTGCCGACAGCTTGGGAGTTGATGCTACTGCAATGCAGTGTCCAATACGCTTGGGGAAATGAATTGCCCACGCAATTGCTTGCATGCCTCCTAGACTTCCGCCCATGACGGCTGCAAAACGGCGAATGCCCAATTTATCTGCCAAACGTGCCTGGGTATTAACCCAATCTTCCACGGTAATGACTGGAAAGTCGGCACCATAAAAAGTGTTAGTAGCTGGATTAATGCTCATCGGACCCGTTGAACCAAAACAGGAACCTAAGTTATTGACCCCAATCACAAAAAAATGGTTGGTATCTACTGGCTTACCTGGACCGACCATATTGTCCCACCAGCCAATATCACTAGCATCATCAGGGTTAGGGCCAGCAACGTGGTGGGAGGCATTTAAAGCATGGCAAATTAAAACTGCATTACTTTTAGCGGCGTTCAGCTTGCCGTAGGTTTCGATCACTAAATCGTAATTAGGCAAGATTGCCCCGCTTTGCAAGGGCAAAGGCTCGGCAAAATGAATCGTATTGCGAGAAAGGTTTAACTCGCTCATTCTGAGAGCAAGATACGCAGGCTAAGCTCTGAAGCCTCTGTGGGTAGTTTTTTAAAGCCGCTGCGCGCAAAACGATGCCAGCGTCCTAATATATAGCTCATGAGAATAGCGGCACGAATACTAATCTCTTCTTGACCCAATTTGGCTATTTGGCCCTCTTGGGTTTGCGCAATCCGTAAAGATTGCTTGAGGGATGCCTCAACACGATCTAAGACCTGACTAATGCGCTCTTGTAAGCGCTCATCTTCTTGCAAAAGAGCATCGCCTAACAGGACGCGAGTCATCCCAGGATTTTTTTCAGCAAACGCCAACAGCATTTGCAAAATGCCGCGCACTTGGGCCAAGCCAGATTCTTCTTTCTGGGTAATTTGGTTAATCAGCCCAAATACAGTTTGCTCAATAAAACCAATCAGCCCCTCAAACATTTGGGCTTTACTGGCAAAATGCCGATATAAAGCGGCTTCAGAAACTTGAATTTTTGCTGCCAATGCCGCAGTCGTAACCCGCTCACCTTTCGGGTGTTGCAGCATTTCTGCTAATACTTGCAAAATTTGTAAGCGCCTTTCGCCCGGTCGCGGTCGTTTGCGCAGCTTGTCAGAGCCCTGGCTCTCACCTTGAGATTCTGCTGCAACGGGGGCGGATTCTCTACTCGGGCTCATTCAACAATTTTCCAGAACTTAGCGTGATCGAATCATGGTACCAAAAGCTTGCTCGGTCAAAATTTCCAACAGCAACGAGTGTTCAATTCGACCGTCAATAATATGCACCGAATTAACCCCGCTTTTAGCTGCATCGAGTGCCGAGGCAATTTTTGGCAACATTCCCCCAGAAATTGTGCCATCGGCAAAAAGGCTATCGATTTCTCGTGCTGTTAAGTCGGTCAATAAATTTCCTGTTTTATCCATTACGCCATGGGTATTGGTCATCATGACTAATTTTTCAGCTTTGAGAATTTCTGCCATCTTCCCAGCCACTAAATCAGCATTGATATTAAAGGCCTGTCCTTCGGCGCTAAAGCCAATCGGGGAAATAACTGGAATAAAGGCGTCATCTTGCAATGCCTTTACTACGGCTGGATTGATGGCCTCAATTTCACCAACAAAACCGAGATCGATCGTCGCGCCCGGCTTAGAGTCATCTGGCACAAACATTTTGCGCGCATGAATTAGGCCACCGTCTTTGCCAGTCAAGCCTACTGCTTGACCGCCATAATGATTAATTAACATCACAATGTCTTGTTGAACCTCGCCACCCAACACCCATTCCACTACTTCCATGGTTTCTTCATCGGTGACGCGCATACCCTGAATAAAAGTGCCAGTCTTGCCAATCTTTTTTAGCGCTTCATCAATTTGTGGTCCACCACCATGCACGACAACAGGGTTCATGCCAACTAGTTTCAACAAAATGACATCGCGCGCAAAACTTTCTTTAAGGCGCTCCTCAATCATGGCGTTACCGCCATATTTAATAACGATCGTTTTGCCATGATATTGACGTATGTAAGGCAAAGCTTCGGCCAGAATCTCCGCCTTTAACAAGGGGGAAATATCGGCAATAGTGGGTAAATTTTTCGTCATTAGCTGGCTTTAGTTTACGCTTGCCTGTAGTTTATATTTGACTTAATCGCCGAACAGTTTTTGACGTAGTTCACGCCGCTCTTGGGCTTCAAGCGATAAGTTGGCAGTTGGGCGGGCAATTAAGCGTGATAAGCCAATGGGCTCGCCGGTCTCTTCGCACCAACCGTAATCACCCGACTCAATACGTGCCAAAGCTTGCTCAACCTTTTTTAATAACTTACGTTCGCGGTCTCGAGTACGTAACTCAAGCGCATGCTCTTCTTCTATCGTCGCGCGATCAGCGGGATCTGGCACTAAGATATTTTCCCGTAAATGCTCGGTGGTTTCCGAGGCATTTTTTAAAATATCCTCTTTCAGGGTCGCAAGCTTTAAACGAAAAAACTCAAGCTGGGCGGCACTCATATAATCTTTATCGCCCATCTGCAGTAACTCAGCCTCAGTTACGGGAATCTGCGGGGCGCCTTTCGACGCTGGTTTCGCGGTGGCTTTCGATGGGGCTTTAATGGTTTCTTTTGCCATTGTTGCGCTTGCTTTCTCGGCTAACTTAGCGCTACTTGCTGTTTTTACGATCATCTTTTTCTTCCCAATATTTCTGAAGCGTTATTGCCCCATTCTGCCAAAGTTTTCGGTGGTTACTTTAAATCTGGCTGTGGCGCGGGATTGTACCTCAAGGTGCCCCATGCCAATTTAAACCAAACATCCTTCCAATCCCGCCATTAATGTGTCTTTGGGTAAATCGATACCGATAAAGACCATTCGGGTTTGCTTGGGCTCGGTTCCCCAAGGCCCCGCTAAATCGCTGCCCATCATTTGATGGACGCCCTGAAACACCACTTTACGGGCACTTCCCTTCACGTAAAGCACTCCCTTATAACGTAACATTTTTTCACCAAAAACCTCCAGAATTCCGCCCAAAAAATCTTCTAACTTTTTAGAATCGAAGGGGCGCTCACTACGAAATACAAATGATTGAATTCGATCGGTATGACCAGCATGGTCATGATGCTGATGCCCATGGTCAGCATGATCATGATCTGCGTGATCATGACTATGATCATGGCCACAGTCAGCATGGTCATGCTCTTCTGCACCTAAAAAATGGGGGTCAATATCGAGTTTAGCGTTGAGATTAAAGCCCTTTAAATCTAATACTTCATTGAGCGGTACGAGCCCCTGAGTAATCGCCTTAATAGGCGCACGGGGATTCATATGCATGAGCCTGCTGCGTAAATTCGCTATTTCAGCTGGACTGACTAAATCTGTCTTCGTGATAAAAATTTGGTCGGCAAAGCCCACTTGCCGCTGGGCTTCTTCATGCTCCGTTAATTGCTGTTGACCATGTTTAGCATCGACTAGGGTCACGACCGCATCGAGCACATAATGCTCAGCCACATCATCGTCCATAAAAAAAGTTTGTGCTACTGGCCCGGGATTAGCGACTCCTGTTGTTTCAATTACGACGCGCTCAAACTGAATTTTTTTCTGCTGACGTTGTTCCCATAGTTGATTTAAGGCCTCAACTAAATCGCCGCGAATGGTGCAACAAACACAACCATTGCTCATTTGCACAATCGTCTCTTCACTGTTTTGTACCAAAATATCGTTATCGATATTTTCTTCACCAAACTCGTTTTCAATGACAGCAATTTTTTTGCCGTGCTGTTCGGTCAAAACATGCTTAAGTAAGGTTGTTTTACCGCTACCTAAAAATCCAGTAAGAATTGTGACGGGAATTAATGCCATTTCAGTTCCATTTCAGTGCAGAGGGAAGATAACAAGCTAGCTATATTACGCCTTGCTGGGTTTAGCGCGTGGATGAGCCAAATCGTAGGCCTGCGCCAAATGCTGAAAATCAAGGGCGGTATAAATTTGGGTGCTGGCGATGCTGGCATGGCCCAGCATTTCCTGTACTGCCCGTAAGTCATGCGAGGATTGCAAAACATGGCTAGCAAAGCTATGGCGCAGCATATGGGGGTGCACATGGGTTGGCAAGCCGGCACGGATGGCTAAGGTGCGTAGCCTTGCCTGCACCGTGCGTGGGGCTAAACGTTGGCCTTTAGCGGAAATAAATAAAGCTGGGCTGGGTGACTGAAGGTCGGCGGCCTGTTGAAAGTTCCGCCACGCCCGCAATGCATTCATCGCCGGCAAACCTACAGGGATGCTCCGACGCTTGCCGCCTTTTCCCAGAACCGTTACTTCTGCCGCATCCCAATCTAGCCAGCCTGCAGAGGCCTCCTTACGATCGCGACTAATTAACACATCGATACCAAGTAGTTCTGATAAACGCAAGCCGGAGGAATACAACAACTCAATTAAAGCGGCATCGCGAATCGAATCTAAGTCTTGTTTTTCTGCCGCCTCGCTCTGGGCTTGCTGCACTAGGGCAATTGCCTGCTCTACCGATAGCGCCTTGGGGAGCGGCTTACTCCGTTTTGGTGCCTTCACATCCGCAACTGGGTTAGTTAATAAGTGAATTTTGTTAAGGCGTTTTTTTTCTGCGCTTTGCTGACCCAGCCAATCAAACCAGCCGCGCCATGCAGATAAGACTCGCGCAATACTCCGTGGAGATTGATTTTTTGCATGCAAGCGTGCCGCCCAACGCCGCACCTGAGCATTAGTAGCGCTCAGTAAATTACTGCCGTCTTCATGGGCAAGCAGTTGTAGTTGTCTTAAGTCGTGCTGATACGCCGTCAGCGTATGGGGCGAGAGTTGCCGTAACACATGCAACTCGTGCAGGTATGCTTGCGCAAGTGGCGGTAGATCAGGCGGAGGCTGGCTCATAAGCGCGCACACGATCGAGTGCAGCGGCAGTTAACTCGGCAATTTGGCGCAAATAAAACGCGCCCATATCTGCCGTAAAGCGGTTAGCGTCTTTGCTGGCTAGCAATAGCACTGCGGGCGCTGCTGCACTGCTTAACGGTAAACCAATCGCCACTAAACTTTGCCATTCATCATCAATTGCGATTTGCGTCGCTAGCAAATCAATGCTTGCTGCCGGTAATTCTTTGGCAGAGCCACACAACGGGTTTTCTAACCAAGGCGAAAAAAATGGCTGGGGTGGCAACACCAACGCTGCATCAACTTCAAATACTTCGGCTAAACCAGTTGTTACTGCTGCCTCAACCTCAAATCGAGTACTTGCCCGCATGAGCAATAACAACCATGCTACTAAGCCTTTTTGGGTTTTATCATTGCGGCTACCAAAATGCAGCATTTCACTAAGCCGGCGATTCAGCTCTTGATTTTGGGTGCGCAAAATCGACATCTGCCGCTCTTGTAATGAAATAGCGCTACCACCATGGGGATGCTTTAAGCGAATTTCATTTAATAAATCGGCATAGCGCTCGAAAAATTCAGGGGTGGCTCGCAACCAATCGGCAACTAGAGCCTCCTGCTCTGCTTGCTTGGAATCAATTGCGCTGTGATTAGAACTCATTCCATCTTCCTAACTTAATTTTTTACGTAATAAATCGTTCACTTGTTGAGGGTTGGCCTTGCCTTGAGAGGCCTTCATAATTTGCCCTACCAAAGCATTAAACGCTTTTTCTTTGCCGGCCTGAAATTCTGCAACTAATTTAGCATTGTCTGTCATCACTTGATCAATTAAGCGCGCCAACTCACCACTGTCGCTAATTTGTCGCCAACCTCGTTGATCAATGATGGCATCAATCGTACTGCTCTTTTGGCCGGTGCTAGCCTCATCCCACAAAATGGTAAAAATATCTTTGGCAATTTTGTTTGAAATAGTGCCGTCAGCCACGCGCTCTAGTAATGGGGCTAAATCGTTAGCACCAAGCGGTGAATCACTCGCTGTTAAGTTAGCACGATTCAGTGCCGAAGCAAGCTCTCCGGTAACTAAATTGGCAGCAACCTTTGCCATGGGCTGGCCCACCAAACCAACAAGGGAATTAAATAATTGTGCCGTCGCCCGATCTTGCGATAACAATTGCGCATCATAGGCAGAAAGGCCAAACTCTTTTTGCCATTGGTTGCGCACGGCATCTGGCAAGATGGGCATACCAGCGCGTACTTGGGCGACCCATGCCTGATCAATTTGTAAAGGCAATAAATCAGGATCAGGAAAATAACGGTAATCATTAGCGTCTTCTTTACTGCGCATGCTACGCGTTTCTTTTTTATCCGGATCATACAAACGTGTTTCTTGTCTAACCTCACCACCATCTTCGATCAATTCAATTTGGCGACGAATTTCATAATTCATTGCCTCTTCCATAAAACGAAACGAATTCAGATTTTTAATCTCACAACGCGTGCCTAATTTAGCCGACCCCATTGGCCTCACTGAGACATTGGCATCGCATCGAAATGAGCCCTCTTGCATATTGCCATCACAGACATCTAGCCATACAACCAAGCTATGCAGGGCCTTCGCATAGGCCACGGCCTCTTCTGCACTACGCATCACGGGTTCAGTCACGATCTCTAGTAATGGCGTACCGGCACGATTTAAATCGATACCACTGGAGGGCTCGCCATGGGGCCCAATAAAATCTTCATGCACCGATTTTCCTGCGTCTTCTTCTAAGTGAGCGCGGGTGAGTTGAATCAACTTACTCTCGCCATTAAAAATAATTTCGATTTGTCCGCCCAGCACCACCGGAATTTCATACTGGCTAATTTGATAGCCTTTGGGTAAATCGGGATAAAAATAATTTTTGCGCGCAAAAATACTGACAGGTGCGATGGTTGCGCCAATCGCTAGACCAAAACGAATTGCATGCTCGACCGCTTGGCGATTTAACACCGGTAGCACCCCAGGCAACGCCAAATCAACTGCGCAGGCTTGGGTATTTGCAGGCGCACCAAAATGCGTACTTGCGCCGCTAAAAATTTTAGATTGGGTTTTTAATTGCGTATGTGTTTCTAGCCCGATGACTACTTCCCATTCCATTACGCCACCTCGCTCGGCTGCCGCAGATGCCAATCGCTAGCCTGCTGATATTGATGGGCAATTTGCAAGAGTCGGGCTTCGGAAAAATAATTACCGATCAGTTGCATGCCAATGGGTAAGTTATTTTGATTAAAGCCACAAGGCACACTCATTGCTGGCAAGCCAGCCAAGTTGGTTGATAAGGTATAGATATCGGCCAAATACATTTGCAAGGGGTCTTGGGTTTTTGCTCCCAAAGGCCATGCAACATCGGGCGCCACTGGTCCTAAAATGACATCACACTGCTCAAACGCAGTCTGAAAATCAGCGGCAATAATGCGGCGTATTTTTTGCGCTTGCAAATAATATGCGTCATAGTAACCGTGGGATAAAACATAGCTACCAATTAAAATGCGCCGCTTGACTTCTGTACCAAAACCTTCGCTACGGGATTTTTTATACATCTCTTGAAGGTCAGAATATTGCGCGGTGCGATGGCCAAAACGAACGCCGTCAAAACGACTCAAATTACTCGACGCTTCAGCGGGGGCAAGCACGTAATAAACCGGGATAGATAATTTTGTTTTAGGTAAAGTGACGGAGCATAAAGTAGCGCCTAAGGCGGCTAGCTGCTGCGCACCGGCTTCAACTGCCTGAGCTACTTCGGGCGCTAAGCCTGCGGCAAAAAACTCGGCAGGCAAACCGATACGCAAACCACTTAAAGGCTTTGCTGCATTCTTAATTTGCGACTCACTCCAGCCTTGGTACAAATAACGGCTATAGTCTTCGCCCGAATCGGCTAATGAAGTGGAATCACGTCCATCATGAAATGACATCGCACTTAAAAGCCACGCGCAATCTTCTGCACTTTTGCCGATCGGGCCCGCTTGGTCTAAAGACGATGCGTAGGCAATCATGCCGTAGCGTGACACCCGCCCATAACTTGGCTTGATACCCGTCAGCCCACATAGCGCCGCTGGCTGACGAATCGAACCACCTGTATCTGTGCCTGTAGCTATCGGGGCTAGTCCCGCGGCAACAGCTGCTGCCGAACCACCGGATGAGCCCCCTGCTACGCAGGCTGGATTCCATGGATTGAGCACAGCGCCATAAGCGGAGTTTTCATTCGATGAGCCCATGGCAAACTCATCCATATTGGTTTTACCCAAACAGACCATGCCTGCGGCAGTCGGATTTTCCTCGTCCGGTAGCCCTAAACGAGCCACCACTGCAGCATCAAATGGGCTTTGATAATCCTTAAGCATCTTGGAGCCTGCCGTTGAGTGCCAGCCCCGAGTGACAAAAACATCCTTATGCGCTACTGGTATGCCGGTTAAAGGGCCGCCTAAGCCACTTGCCAAGATGTTGTCGGCCAGATCTGCTTGGGCCAAGCTCAGAGCAGGATTGACATCCAAAAATGCATTCCAACGCTTACCCTGAGCGATGCGCTCTAAAAAATAGCTCGTTAACTCGCGGCTAGATACCTGCTTGGCGGCTAAGGCCTTCGATAAGAGGGCTACAGTGGCAGCATGCCAACTCATTCAAGCACACGGGGCACGAGAAAATAGCCGTCTTCTTGAGCTGGGGCTGAACGCATATTCGCCGTCCGTTGATCAGTTTCACTAACCTGATCGAGGCGGAGTGGCTGAGCCAAGTCACGTAAAAAAAGAATGGGGTGCGCCAGCGGTTCGCAAGCGCTGGTATCCACCGCTTGCATTTCGGCAACCAAAGCAAAAATAGCCTGTAATTGGGGCAAAAGTGCCTCAGCCTCGGGTTCGCTCAATTCGAGCCTTGAAAGGTGCGCAATGCGCTGGACTTCATCGAGTTTCATGGGGCGCTAGGGTATCATTCTTCTTTATCTTCATTAACTTGACTATTTTCCCACTTACATTATGTTTGGTCTGATTCGTAACTATTTTGCCAATGATCTCGCAATCGATCTTGGTACCGCAAATACCTTGATTTATATGCGCGATCGGGGAATCGTACTCGATGAGCCATCGGTAGTAGCAATTCGCCAAGAAGGCGGCCCTAATGGCAAAAAAACCATTCTGGCGGTAGGTACAGAAGCAAAAGCGATGTTAGGTCGTGTGCCTGGGAATATTGAAGCTATTCGCCCCATGAAAGATGGCGTGATTGCCGACTTCACCATTACCGAGCAAATGCTGAAGCAATTTATCAAAATGGTGCATGAAAGCAAATTATTTAGACCAAGCCCGCGCATTATTATTTGCGTACCCTGCGGCTCTACCCAAGTTGAACGCCGAGCAATTCGTGAGTCGGCATTAGGCGCTGGTGCATCGCAAGTTTTTCTCATTGAAGAACCAATGGCTGCAGCAATTGGTGCTGGCCTCCCGGTATCTGAAGCCCACGGCTCGATGGTGATCGATGTTGGCGGTGGCACCACTGAAGTTGGGGTGATGTCCTTAGGTGGCATGGTTTATAAGGGCTCTGTTCGGGTTGGTGGGGATAAATTTGACGAGGCAATTTCCAACTATATTCGCCGCAATTACGGTATGTTAATTGGCGAACAGACTGCTGAAAATATTAAAAAAACGATTGGCTCCGCGTTTCCGGGTTCCGCCGTATTAGAAATGGAAGTCAAAGGCCGTAATTTGGCCGAAGGCATTCCACGTAGCTTTACGATCACTAGTAATGAAGTGCTTGAAGCGCTTACCGATCCCTTAAATCAAATTGTGACTGCGGTTAAAGCAGCGCTTGAGCAAACTCCGCCTGAGTTAGCTTCTGATATTGCCGAACGCGGCATGATGCTTACCGGTGGAGGCGCCCTCTTGCGTGACCTTGATCGTCTCCTCCTAGAAGAGACAGGTTTGCCCATTCACATTGCAGAAGACCCCCTTACCTGCGTAGCTCGTGGCTCTGGTATTGCGCTCGAACGCATGGACAAGTTGAGTGGCGTTTTCTCGCAAGAGTAAGTAACCGTTTACACGGTCAGAGCCTTGCAACATAGCGCTCCGCCACTTTTTAAACAGGGCATTTCAGCTCTCGTTAAACTTTTTGTCTGTCTTGCAATTAGTTTGACATTAATGATCATGGACTTCCGTTTTAATACGCTAGATCCGGTGCGTAATCAAGTCAATTGGCTCTTGCGGCCACTTGAATATGTCAGCCTTACCCCACGCCTGCTCTTCGATTGGACAAGTAATTATTTCACTACCCGCGGCGAACTCGAACGTGAAAATCAAACTATCAAACTGCGTCAATCTGAACTAGCGCTACTTGCTACTCAAGGTGAATTACTTTTGGCTGAAAATCAAAATTTACGCCAGCTACTTAATTTCCAAAAACAACTTACTTACAAAACCTTGCCGGTAGAAATTTTATTTAATCCCCCGAATCCAATTTCACAACGCATTGTGATTAATCGTGGCAGCAATGATGGCCTGAAGGCGGGTAACCCAATTGCGAATGATGCCGGTATTTTGGGACAAGTCGTGCGCATTTATGAAAACTCTGCTGAGGTATCACTTCTCGAGGATCGTGATTTTGCGGTACCAGTTCAGGTAGCTCGCAACGGTTTGCGTGCCGCTGTTTTTGGTTCAGGTCGTAGCAATCCTTTGGAGCTAAGGTATTTGCCGGTCGCTAGCGATTTAGAGGTGGGCGATATTCTTTTAACCTCAGGAATTGATGGCACCTATCCCCCTGGGTTTGCTGTTGCCATGATTACCCGGATCGAACGGAATCTAGAAAAAAACTCCGCAAATGTATTTTGTGTACCGATTGCTCCAGTGAATCGCTATCGCCATGCACTAGCCTTGCTGTATGAAACACAACTCGATGCTAAACCTGCGCCACAGAAGTCCTCTAGCAATCCAACAGGCCAAACTGATAACGCCGGGTTTGCTCCCGGTCGCCGTCAAACACGCACCAAAGGCATGCAATGATCGACTTTCAAAGCGGCTATATCCTTCGTCCAGTAAATCGTGTATTTATCTATGTCAGTTTATTTTGCGCTCTTCTACTCAATCTTTTGCCGCTGGGTAACTATGCTTGGGTACCCGATTTTTTAGTGCTTGCACTCATTTTTTGGAATATTCATCAACACCGCCTGATCGGCGTTATATCTGCATTTGCGCTTGGCTTGCTGATGGACGTACATAATTCTGATTTATTAGGAATCCATGCTTTTAGCTACTCACTAGCCGCATATTTAGCCGTGACTTGGCACCGGCGCATTATTGCCTTGCCAGTTGTTTCGCAAGCACTGCACATCATCCCCTTATTTTTATTAGTAGCCCTTTTTCCCCCGCTAATTCATTGGCTCTTGAGTGGCACGATTTATTGGTGGGCGATTGGTAGCGGTATTTTACAAACTCTGATTGAGGTGCTGCTTTGGCCAGTTACCACCCGTATTCTATTGGCGCCACAACGTCGCCCGCTGCATGTCGATCATACTCGACCCCTTTAAATTTTAAGTATGGGCGCACTGAAAAAACCAGATTTAGGCTCCTTTCAAAAGCGTATCTACATTGCTACGCTATTTGTTTCTTTTTGTTTTTTACTTTTACTCTCTCGGCTAGTGTGGTTGCAGCTTTTTAGTCACCATAAATACGCTACCTTGGCTGAAAGTAACCGCATTGCTATCGTGCCAGCGCCAGCTAATCGTGGCTTACTAATCGATCGCAATGGTATTGTCATCGGCCGTAACTATTCGGCCCTAACTTTAGAAGTGAATGCTAGCGAAGTTCAAGGCAGTATCGATGTTTTAATCGATTCTTTAGCAAAAATTGTTTTAATTACGCCGCGCGATCGTAAAAATTTCAAACGTTCTTTGGAAGATTCTCGCAACATGGGCACTATTCCCTTGCGCTCGATGTTGACTGACGCAGAAACTGCCCGCTTTATGGCAAATCGCTATCAATTTCCTGGGGTTGAAATTCGGGCGCGCAGTTTCCGCGAGTACCCTTATAACGAACTTGGTTCCCATCTCATTGGTTATATTGGTCGCGTATCGCAACGCGATAAAGAGCGCATGCTAACTGAAATAGAAACAGCGCGTCCCGATATTGACCCCTATGCACTGCAGGCGTCTTTTTTATCTGGCATTCAATACGTCGGCAAAATTGGCCTTGAACAAAGTTATGAGCCTGTATTGCGTGGCACTCCAGGAATTGATCAAGTGGAGATTACTGCTGGCGGTAAGCCAGTTCGTACTTTGGCCAGCTTTCCTTCAACCCCAGGGAAAAATGTTGTGCTTTCAGTAGATATTAAATTACAGTATTTAGTCGAAGAATTGTATGGCAACTTTCGTGGCGCCTTTGTAGCCATTGAACCCGCTACTGGTGATATTTTGGCTTTTGTTTCCAAGCCTAATTTCAATCCCAATGACTTTGTTGAGGGCATCGATTCCGTCACCTGGAAAGAGTTAAACGAATCAAAACAAAAACCCCTTTATAACCGGCCATTAAAAGGTATTTATCCCCCCGGCTCTACCTATAAACCCTTTATGGCTTTGGCAGCGCTCGAAAATAATAAGCGCAAGCCTAGCGATGCGATTTCTGATCCAGGTTTTTTTAATTTTGGCAATCATACGTTTAGGGATGATAAAAAGGGGGGGCATGGTACGGTTGATATGCAAAAATCGATTGTGGAGTCTTGCGATACCTACTATTACACTTTGGCTCGAGACATGGGCGTCGATATGATTCATGACTTTATGAAACCCTTGGGTCTTGGACAAATTACTGGCATCGATTTAGAAGGTGAGAACCGGGGCATTTTGCCTTCTACTCAATGGAAAAAAACAAACTTTAAAAAACCCGAACAGCAAAAATGGTATGAAGGCGAAACTATTTCTCTGGGCATTGGTCAAGGCTACAACACCTTTACAATTTTACAATTGGCCCATGCACTTGCTAATGTTGCCAATGACGGCGTAGTGATGAAACCGCACCTCGTTAAGGCGATTGAAGACCCCTTTACCCGGCAAAAAGAATTAACCACACCTAAAGAAAGTTATCGCCTGCAATTCAAGCCAGAAAATATTGAGGTAATTAAAAAAGCGATGATTGAAGTAAACCGCTCTGGAACCTCTGCTGCTGTCTTTAAAGATGCGGCGTACCAAACTGGTGGAAAAACCGGAACTGCACAAGTATTCAGCCTCAATTCACAAGAATATAAACATTCTGCCACCAGCGAATATTTACGTGATCACGCACTTTATATTGCGTTTGCTCCTGCTGAAAAACCAACTATCGTGATTGCCATGGTGGTTGAAAATGCTGGCTTCGGGGCTCAACATGCCGCACCAATTGCACGTAAAGCACTTGATTATTATCTTGAAGGTAAATGGCCAAAGGGGGTTCCTGAATGGAAAAGGGCGCCCTAAAAAAATGGTTCGGGCAACTATTTTTTGGTTTTGATCGACAGCTTGGGCTGATATTTTTAGGCCTCGCTGCCATTGGCTTCATTACTTTTTTATCAGCGGGCGAAAATACAGCTGTTCGTATTGAAGATGAAATACGCAATTTTGTCCTCGCCTTCATTTTAATGTGGCTAGTTTCTTGGATTCCCCCTAAATGGCTCGAAGTCGCAGCTGTATGGGTTTATAGCGTGGGCTTAGCGCTATTGCTTGCTGTTGCTGCATTTGGCTTAATTAAAAAAGGCGCGCGGCGTTGGCTCAATCTTGGTGTGGTAATTCAGCCTTCAGAAATTATGAAAATTGCCATGCCCCTAATGCTGGCTTGGTATTTTCAAAAACGGGAAGGTGTACTGAAAACCTGGGACTATGCCATTGCAGGATGTTTATTGGCTTTGCCCGTCTTCCTAATTGCCCGGCAACCCGACCTAGGTACTGCCTTATTAGTCTTGGCGGCCGGCCTATACGTCATTATTCTAGCGGGCTTTCCGTGGCGCTGGATTATTCCTGTAGTGGTTGCCGCTGTTATCGGAATTATTTTAATTATTAGCTTTGGGAACACCATTTGCACGCCCGAGATGATCTGGCCCTTAGTTAAAGAGTACCAAAAGCATCGCATCTGCACTCTTTTGGACCCGTCTAGCGACCCCCTTGGCAAAGGTTTTCATACCATTCAAGCAATTATTGCAATCGGCTCGGGAGGACTTTTTGGTAAAGGCTGGCAGTTGGGCACGCAAGCACACCTTGAATTTATTCCCGAAAAACATACCGATTTTGTATTTGCGGTTTACTCGGAAGAGTTCGGTCTCATTGGTAATATCGTTTTGCTAGGTTTATTTTTTGCGTTAATTAAGCGTGGCTTGGCTATCTCAGCAAGTGCGCCGACCTTGTTTACAAGATTACTTGGCGCCTCAATTACCTTAATTTTCTTTACTTATGCTTTTGTCAATATTGGTATGGTAAGCGGCTTACTACCTGTCGTTGGAGTGCCACTACCCTTTATTAGTTATGGTGGCACTGCGCTAGTAACGCTGGGCTTTGGCGCTGGGATTTTATTAAGCATTCATCGTCACCGCCGCTTAGTACAAACTTAAAATTCCCCTATAAGCCATATATTACCTGGGTAGAGGCCTCAGTAAGATAATCGAATGTCAATAAAAAAGCCCGGCTAGCCGGGCTTTGCTGTATGCAAACGAATTACTTCTTACGCTTATTAACAGAATCTTTAAATGCTTTACCTGCAGAAAACTTGACAGTTTTAGCTGCGGCAATTTTTAAAGGCTCGCCCGTTTTTGGGTTACGTCCCATGCGTGCAGCACGCTTGCCAGATGAGAAGGTACCAAAACCAATTAACTGTACCGAGTCACCCTTAGTAACTGCTTTAATAATATTTTCAATCGATGAATTTAATGCAAATTCAGCTTTCGCTTTTGAAATTTCGGCATCGTCAGCAATTGCTGCGATTAGTTCTGCTTTGTTCAAGTGAGGCTCCTTGTGGATTAGTTTGCGCACATCGCGCTACTAGGATTTTAACCACAATTTATTCGAAAAATAAAGTCTATTCGAAAAAATTCTATATAGAATAAACCCTGAGAGCTAATCTAATACAATGAGCTCAGTGACAAAATATTCCGTCTCTCCAAAACAACTAGTCGGCAAGCCAATGTGCTGTTCGTACTTTAAAGCAACTTTTTTGCCTAAATTTGCATTAATTGTCTGGGCTACTACATCATTGCGCACTGTAAAAAGGAATTTTTCAGACATTGTTCCTGGCATTGAGACCATCGCCAATTCACCTTCCCAAGTTTTGCATATAAAGCCACGATTCGAGAATTTTTGTACATAGCCAGCACGCTCGCCACTAGAATAGCTCCAATTCAAGGTAGCCCAGGTATAGGCAGCCAATAAGCCCCCCATCACTAGCAGGGGCAAAAGTAGGTATTTAAATAGCTTGACCATGCGTTTCTTTCGTTTCTATTAGTAATTGAAAAGTACTTTAAACTTTACTCTATGTCAGCCAAAACTTCAGACAAAACTCTTGAGCAGCTTTTTAAAAATAATCGCCAATGGGCCGAAAAGCGTATTAAACAAGATCCCAGTTTCTTTAAGCGCCTAGTTAATCAGCAGGCCCCTAAGTACCTCTGGATTGGCTGTTCTGATAGCCGAGTACCCGCCAATGAGATTGTTGATCTGCTTCCAGGAGAGCTCTTTGTCCATCGCAATGTGGCTAACGTAGTGGTGCATACAGATCTCAATTGCCTCTCAGTTTTACAGTTTGCGATTGATTTACTAAAAGTTGAACATGTTTTAGTCGTTGGCCATTATGGCTGTGCTGGTGTGCATGCAGCACTTAGCGGGCGGCGCGTAGGACTTGCTGACAATTGGTTGCGGCATGTTAAAGATGTAGGTCAAATGCATGAGCGCTATTTAGGAGAAGCGCTACCGACGGCAAAAAAACAAGATCGCTTATGCGAACTCAATGTGATCGAACAGGTAGTGAATGTCTGCGAAACGACCATCGTGCAAGATGCCTGGTCTCGCGGACAAGAATTAACTATTCATGGCTGGGCTTACCGTTTGGAAAATGGCCTTATTAACGATTTAGGTATGACCGTTGGCGCCCCCGCTGAACTAGCTATTGCCCACTCTAATAGTCTCGCACGTTATCAAGCAGAAAAATAACAAGGTGCGCCTGGCGGTTCTGTCTTTACTAATGTGGGGCAGTTTTGAGCTGGCTTAAATCTGCATTGAACCATCTTTTGGTGGGGCTTTTAAATGCCTTAACCTATTTGCCATATCCTGCCCTAGTGCACCTGGGTTATGGCTTGGGCTGGTTAGCCGCCCATATTCCTAGCGAACGACAGGAGGTTGTTAAGACTAACTTACAACGCTGCTTTCCAGAACTTAGTTCTACAGAAATTTCCTCTTTGGCTGTTTCGCATTGGCGCTTATTGGGTCGTAGCTTATTAGAACGCAGCATCATTTGGCGCGGCTCAATAAAGCAACTGAGTAACATGATTGAAGTTCGTACTACGGTTGATTTAGCAGACCGCAAGCCCCGCATTCTAGTCAACCCACACTTTGTGGGAATTGAGGGCAGCATTATTATTAGTGCACTGGCTAAGGAGCGAAACTGGCCGCGCACTTCGGGATTTTTTCAGCGCATGAAAACCCCCTTCTTTAATCAAAAAATTATCACATGGCGCAATCGCTTTGGGGGAAACTCGATTGAGCGCGAAGGTAATATGATTCAGCTGATCCGTGAAATACGCGACGGTAATTTTGTGATTATTGCTCCTGATATTGATTTAGGTATTAAAGATTCTGCCTTCGTGCCTTTTTTTGGCATCCTTACAAACACGATTACCGCCGTTTCCCGTCTAGCACAAGTGACTAAAGCCGAAGTGTGTATTATGAGTACCACCTTAAAAGCCGATGAATCTGGTTATCTATGTGAAATTCGTGCTCCGCTAGCAGATTTTCCTAGTGCCGATGTCAATGCCGATACTGCTTTCTTAAATCAGCAAATCGAAATCCTGGTACGTGAGCGTCCAGCAGAATACTATTGGGTACATAAACGTTTTAAAAATAGACCCAGTGGCGATAGTAGTTTTTATTAATCGATGAATAAAGAAAATAATGCCTGCTATTGATCCTCCGGAAAAAGTACGGGTTTCTAAATTATTATCAGAGCTTGGGCTATGCTCCCGTCGTGAGGCAGATGGTTATATTGAACAAGGCCTAGTGACCGTTGATGGCGAATTAGTTTCTGAACTTGGTACGCGCGCATTTCGTCATCAAAAAATCGAGCTTCATGCGGCAGCCCAACGACAGCAAGAGGCGCGCATCACAGTAATTTTAAATAAGCCCATTGGCTTTATTTCCCATTTAGATGATGATCAAGCTTATCAGCCGGCAGCCTCCCTTATTACAGCGGAACACTATTTTGCCAATCCGCTAGAACCCAATCGTAGTGGGCGTTTTAATACTCGGGGCCTAGCCCCAGCTGGTCGACTTGATATTGATTCGAGTGGGATGCTGGTTTTAACCCAAGATGGTCGCATTGCTAAGCTACTCATTGGTGAAGATAGTCCGATTGAAAAAGAATATCTAGTGCGGGTAACAGGTAATTTATCGGCTGCTGGTCTTGAACAGCTGAACCACGGCTTATCACTAGATGGGCAATTACTTAAACGCGCTAAAGTGAGCTGGCAAAATGAAGATCAATTGCGCTTTGTCTTGCGCGAAGGACGCAAAAGGCAAATTCGGCGGATGTGTGAACTCGTTGATCTGAAGGTAGTTGGTTTGAAACGAATTCGTATTGGACAAATTAGCTTGGGGCCCCTCCCTTTGGGGCAATGGCGCTACCTCAAAGCAGACGAGCGGTTTTAATTGCGCGGGCACTTATAATGGGCGCTGTTCTGATATTCCAAAGATAGCGCCCCATCGAAACACTTTCATCCAATAGCACCGCCGCAGAAGTTCAACGGCGACGTAGCTTTGCCATTATTTCTCACCCCGATGCGGGAAAAACGACGCTGACAGAAAAATTGCTACTGTATGCAGGTGCAATTCAGATTGCCGGGAGCGTTAAAGCCCGCAAAGCCAGCAGGCATGCAACTTCCGACTGGATGGAGATTGAAAAGCAGCGCGGAATTTCTGTAGCAAGCTCAGTCATGCAAATGGAATATCGTGATTGCATTATCAATTTGCTCGATACCCCTGGCCACCAAGATTTTTCGGAAGATACCTATCGCGTTTTAACTGCGGTTGATTCAGCCCTCATGGTCATTGACGCTGCTAATGGAGTTGAATCACAAACCTTGCGGCTACTGGAAGTTTGTCGGGCACGTAATACCCCGCTTGTAACCTTTATTAACAAAATGGATCGGGAGGTCAAAAGCCCACTCGATTTAATGGATGAAATTGAAACCGCCCTAGGTATGGCGGTGGTACCATTTACTTGGCCCGTCGGAATGGGTAAATCATTTGCAGGAGTGATTGATATTGCCCAATCTAAAATGCGTTTATTTAAAGCGGGTGAAGATCGGGTTTCCGAAAGCAGCAATACATTTATTGATATTCATGATACTGAATTAAAAAAACGGCTTGGTAGTGATTTAGATGAAGCACTTGCTGCCGTTGATTTAATTCGTAACGCTATGCCGGCATTTGATCGTGCTGCGTTTTTGGCTGGCAAACAGTCACCTGTTTTTTTTGGCTCCGCAATTAACAATTTTGGCGTACGGGAAATTCTAAATACTTTAGTTGAGCTTGCACCAGCCCCTGGTTCGCGCAAGGCATTACAACGCGAAGTAGAGCCTGCTGAGCCTAAATTTTCAGCGATGGTATTTAAAATTCAAGCCAATATGGATCCTGCGCACCGTGACCGTGTAGCCTTTCTACGAATTTGCTCTGGGCACTTTAAGCGTGGTATGCGTTTAAAAATTTGTCGTAACGGCAAAGAAATCCGCACCAATAATGCGCTATCCTTCTTATCTCAGCGCCGCGATATATTAGATGAAGCTTTCCCTGGCGATATTATTGGTCTTCCTAATCACGGGTTGCTACGTTTGGGCGATAGCTTAAGTGAAGGCGAAGAATTGCAATTTACTGGTCTGCCTTTTTTTGCGCCAGAAATTTTTCGCATGGTTGAATCAGCGGATCCAATGCGTTCTAAACAATTACGCATCGGTCTAATGCAGTTGGGCGAAGAAGGTGCTATTCAAGTTTTTCGTCCCATTGCTGGTGGCCCGATGTTACTAGGTGCTTTTGGACAACTGCAGTTTGAGGTTGTCAGTCACCGCTTAAAAAGCGAATATGGGGCTGAAGTACGCTTACTACCTGCACGTTTTAATTTGGCTCGCTGGGTTAGTTCGGATGATCCACTTATCCTCAAAAAATTTATTCAAGAAAATTCCCATCGCATGGCTGAGGATGTGGTTAATGCGCCCGTATTTCTAGCGGCACATAAATCCGAACTTGATGTTGCTCAACAACGTTGGGAGGCGATTCGATTTCATGCCTTACGCGAACATGCGGGCCTGGTTTATCAGTCTGCACTGGCAGGATAAAACCCTGTGTTATGCGCAATCTAAAATTAGACGCTGCTTTTAAGTCTCGCCCGAATGATTGGCCAATAAATATTAATTCCTAAGCCTGCTATCACTAAAGTGGCAGCGGCAATTTTCCAAAGCGGCAAAGGTTCACCCAAGAAAATAGCCGCTGAACCGATTCCTAAAACGGGTACCAATAATGAGATGGGTGCAACTACTGCAGCTGGATGACGGGCTAAAAGCCAAGCCCAAGCCGCAAACCCGAATAATGTATTACCCCAAGACTGCCATAAGATGGCTGCCCATAGGGTGCTATTAAGGCCGCCTAAACTAGTCTGAATTAAATCCCATCCCTCAAAGATCAGTGACAGAACAATTAACGGGATGACACTGAAGATGCTAGACCAAACCACGTAGGCGAGCATATTAACTTTACCTGCGTTACGACTAACCGTGTTACCTATGCCCCAAGATAATGCACCCAGTAAGACCAAAGCCAAACCTAGGAAATCAGTATCTTGATCAGTATGGCTGGCAATAATGCCTAAACCAATCAGGCATACCAACAAAGCGATAAATTGAAATTGCCGAATCTGCTCACGTGCAAAGTACATCGCTAGACCAATGGTAAAGAAGGCCTGACTTTGGACTACTACCGAAGAAAGCCCAGCAGAAATATGGCTTTGCACAGCGATGTATAAGAGTCCAAATTGACCAACGCCAATAAAAAATCCATAAGCGGCTAGGTTTAGCCAGGATACTTTTGGCTTTGGTAAAAAAAAGATTGCTGGTAATAAGGCGAAGACAAAGCGTAAGGCGGCGAATAATAAAGGCGGCAGAGTAAAGAGTGTGAGCTTAATCACCACAAAATTACTACCCCAGACGGCTACTACTGCTAAGGCCAATAAAAAATGACTGGTAGGTAATTTTTCATTACCCATGCAGGGGCTTTTGTTGTATTAATTCTGCTAGTCGCTGAGCAAGCATCATGGTTGGTGCTGCTGTATTGCCCGAAGTGATAGCGGGCATTGCCGCAGCATCAGCTACTCGTAAACCGTAAATTCCCTTAACACGTAATTCTGCGTCTAATACCGCCTGTGGATCTTCCTTTGTTCCCATCTTGCAAGTTCCTACCGGATGAAAGATGGTCGTCCCAATATTTCGGGCAGCCTCTATTAGCTCAGCCTCGCTTTGAAATTGCAAACCAGGTTTAAATTCCTCGGGCTGAAAGGGTGCAAATGCAGGGCTACCGATAATTTTACGGGTCAAGGTTAAAGCCTCAACTGCAACCCGACAATCTTCAGGAGTTGATAAGTAATTGGTGGTAATTACCGGCGCTGCGTTGCAATCTGTTGAGTTGATGTGAACGCTACCCCTCGATGTGGGTCTTAAGTTACAGACGCTTGCAGTAAACGCATTAAAGTCATGTAAATTTTCGCCAAATTTTTCAAGTGATAAGGGCTGTACATGGTATTCCAAATTAGCGCGCTTTTGCTCTTGCGAACTATAGGCAAAGGCCCCCAATTGCGATGGTGCCATGGCCATAGGGCCAGAACGCTTGAGGAGATATTCCATGCCAATCATCGCCTTACCCCAAAGCGATTTGGCTTTGATGTTAAGGGTTTCAAGGCCCTTAATTTTATAAATCATGCGTAGCTGCAAATGATCTTGTAAATTTTCACCAATCCCCGGCAAATCTGCGTGGACTTGAATTCCTAATTGTTGGAGGCGGGGAGCTGCACCAATACCAGAACGTTCTAAAATTTGTACGCTCCCAATAGCGCCTGCAGATAAGATTACTTCTTGCGCACAAGCGACGGTTTGCAAGTGTTGGTCTTTAACAAACGCTACGCCCTCACAGCGCTTAGTAGAGGGGTTAATCGTCAGCTTTTGCACCACCGCTTCAGTAATAACATGAAGATTCTTCCTGCTGGCAGTGTTTTTTAAAAATGCTCTAGCAGCATTTAAGCGCCAGCCCGACTTTTGATTTACATCAAAATAGCCCACACCAAAGTTATCTCCACGATTAAAGTCCTCACTTGCAGGGATGCCCTGTTCTTGCGCCGCCTCTTTAAATATTTCCAAGATCGGCCAATTTAAACGTTGGCGCTCAACCCGCCATTCGCCACCAACCCCATGCCAGCTATTTTGGCCGCCATAATAATCTTCAAATTCTTTGAATCTGTTTAGGGAAGGTTTCCAGCCCCAAGCAGCATCGCCAGTTTCCTCTGCCCAGAAATCATAATCTGCAGCCTGCCCGCGCATATAAATCATACCGTTAATGGAAGATGATCCACCCAATACTTTGCCGCGCGGATAAATTAAACTGCGCCCATTTAAGCCCGAGTCAGGTGCAGTACGAAAACGCCAATCTGTGCGCGGGTTATCAATACAATATAAATAGCCAACTGGAATATGAATCCACAGGTAATCATCTTTTCTACCAGCCTCTACTAATAACACGGAAATTGCGGGATTTTCCGTCAGGCGTTTAGCCAGCAAGCAACCCGCACTGCCGGCGCCAATAATGATGTAGTCGTATTTTTTATCATTCATGCAATAAACTTCAATTTATTAATTTAAGGCTGAATGATTCAGCTAGTTTTTTTAAATTAATTACAGTTAAAAATATTAACAAATTGACTTTCGTTTTCTTTAAATGATGCTTTTTTGCCATACTTCACGCAATATGCATTGGCTTGTTCGGTTAACTTCTCCATCGATTCATTGCCACTACTAATTAAGGTAACTTGATTTGAGTTCGATGCATTAGTGAGGATATTGGCACAAGCAGTCATGCCAAAGGCAAGAAAAATGGGCGTCAAACGCATTACCATATTTGTTTTCTGATTCATTTTGCAGCCGCCTTAATTTTGGTTATTCGATTAATTTTAGCTTGCTCGCCTTTTAGTGCACTGGCTTTGCTAGAATAAGCCGTAATTCGTTGAAAAGTGAACCTCAGAATTAATAAAGGCATGGCATGAAAAAATTGAGCAAAAAAGCAAAGCTCACTATTGGCTGGACTGTATTAATGACGGTAATAGGCACCGCAATTTTGCATCAATTGGCTTTTTTCTTATTAGGTCTTGTTTCAATTGCTTTACTGCTCATCGCCAATCAAATGGGCAAGCTTGACTAATCGCTGCTGGGCACAAGTAAGAAGCCGATTAATACAGCAAATAAGCCCACTATCACGCTACCAAGTACATAACTGCTGGCAACTAAAAATTCTTTCTCGCGGATCAAATAAAATGTTTCAAGCCCGAAAGCAGAGAATGTTGTAAAACCTCCCATGATTCCAGTAATCATAAATAAGCGCGATTGGGATGAAAACATTTCAAATTTTAAAATGAGGCCGGCTAAAACACCAATTACTAAACAGCCGAGCACATTGACTAAAAAAGTGCCCAATGGAAATCGCCATTCCAAGGTTTGATGAAGTACAAAGCCAGACAACTTGAAGCGGCAAACTGAACCAATAGCACCGCCTAGAGCCACTAAAATTATCGGGGGAATATCCTCAAACATGAATTAAGCTCGCAATTAGTATTAGTACAGTATATAAAAATATTGTTCAGGCTATCTTTTGTAAAATTTCTGTCAATACACTAGATTCATAAGTGGGTTGGCGGCCAATTTCTTCAAAGGGTAGCGCTTGGCGGTTCACCCAGAAGGTGTCAAATCCAAACCACCCAGCGCCCACCACATCCCATGCATTACTAGAAACAAATAAGACTTCCTGCTTGGTCACTGGAAAATGGTCTAGCAAAAGTCCGTAAGTTTGGGGCGCTGTTTTAAACAGCCTGGTATCTGCTACTGAAATAATTTTCTCTAGATAAGGAGCAAGATGATTACTATCAACAGCGCTCGCGAGCATCTCTTTGCTGCCATTCGACAGAATTGCACAGCTGATACCTGCAACTTGCAGGCCCTTTAGTACTTCTATACTTTCAGTAAAGGCCTCTAACTTTGCATACTGGCCCATTAATTGCGCTTCATTTTCAGGTGTCAGTGGCAAGCCTAAACGTTTACAACTATAGCGCAAGGCCCTTGCTGTAATTTCCCAAAAAGATAAGTAGTATTGGCTCCCGGTTGGGTTTGGATCGCTGATGGTGACTAGACGGGTATATTCAATTTGCCGCTCGCGCCATAGCTCTGCAAGCTGCTTGCCCTTAGCGGGGAAAATGACTTCTGCCAGCTGACCAATGGAATAAACATCAAACAGGGTGCCGTATGCGTCAAAGGCAATTAACTTATACATTGGTCTATTTTCCTTGAAGTAGCCCACTAAATGCTATTATTCTCGCCTGAGATCACCATCCTGTGCCCCCATGGGGGGATTAATCAAGCCTATCTTCCCAAGCTAGCCTTCCTTAAGCCATCGCTAATATTATTGAGGGCTTTTTTATGGCTGTTGGACAAAACCAAAGAACTAGAAAAAATGATTCTATGCTCACTAAAACTGGGAAACCACGCTTAGGACCGCTGAATCACGCACAATTAACTAAGTTGATTGAATCATCAAGCAAGCCTAAAGATAAAAATAAACTCGTACGTGCGCTTGCTAAGCAAAAACCATCTGCAGCTACGCTTGCTGCTGCTGCCGCAGCGGTAACCGCGGCAACAAATGCAGCCAGTGCCGCTACCGCTGAGGCCGCCCTAGCCGCCAGTGCACCAGCTTCAGACCCCCCTGCTCCAGCGGCGGAGACTGTTGCTCCTGCCGCAGAATTAACACCAAACCCAGCAAGCGAATAACGATTAAGTTTATAAAACCTAATTACAGGCTAAATAGGTTTTTGATTTATTGGTTAGCGAAATTTTTGCAATTTCGAGGAATTGCTGCTGTAGCTCGTTTTTGATATAGCTACTAATAATAAAGTTCGGCACAATGGTATTTGGCTCGATAAAACTTTGATAAACAAAATTGGTTCCTGTTTCATCTTGTTTTAAGCGCCAAGTGCCCTTAAACATTTTGGCGTCACCAGCAATTTGCTTAAAGTCTACGCCTCTAAAAGGGAGCTCGGTATATTCGATGGTTGTTTTAACGGTGACCGAGAAAAATAAAATAGACTCCTTAATGGTGCGATTGACGATGGCGACAGTCTCTGATTTACGTGTCTCCTCGGACTCAAGTACGCCAGGAATTTTTTTAGCAGCCGCATAATCCGTTAAATAGCGATAGGCATCACAATTATTTAATGGCGTCTTAAAGCTGGCATTAATTTCAAATATATCCCCTGTATTGATTACATTCACTTTGACTTGATGGTCAAAGCTCTGTGCTAAAGCAGAATGGCTGATGGGCCATAGTAACGCGATGAAAAGACTAGCAGCGAGCTTCATATTAAGGGCGCCTAGTGAAAAGTTAATTACTTATGCAATACCGTATATTTTAGGCAAGAATTTTACTTTCTGCTTAAGTTATAAATTTAGTTGCACAGTAAGCTTTAATAGCCGCTGGGTTTAGATTTATTTGGTTTAGTATTTAATCAATAAATGCTACATAAGAATCAACATGCGCTTGCCAAGACTTCCTCCCATGGGCCCAGAGAAATCCACCACTGGGGCCCCTTAAAGGAAGGCGAATTTGTATTTGCCATTTTGCGGCTTGTTGCGTAGTATTGCGTAACTCCTATTATTATTGGAAATTACTATTATCAATAGAACGATATACTTATTAAATCTGTAGTGAAATAAATTGCGATAAGGAAAAAAATGTCAGATCATAATCAAAAAAATAATCCGGCCGATGAAAATGTTGAAGCATTTTCGCTAGAAAATATCATTGAAAAATTTATTTTTAATAGCCGCTGGATTCTTTCGATCTTTTATCTTTTTTTAGTGCTCACCTTAGTTTTAGTAGCGATTAAATTCCTGCATGAGTTTCAGCATTTTGCGTTTAATTTTTGGGAAGACTCTGAAGCAAAATTTTTAACTGGTGTGCTTTCGCTGGTTGATAAGACGCTACTAGCAAACTTATTACTATTAGTTATTTTTTCGGGCTATGAGAATTTTGTATCTGTTATTGGCGTTGCAAGACGTAGCACTGATCGCCCGAAATGGATGGGTGGAGTGGATTTTGCAAGCCTCAAGCTGAAGCTGATTGGCTCGATTGTGGCACTGTCTGGCATTAACCTCTTGGCTGCATTTTTAGAAATTGAAACCGCTAATAAAGTTGATTTAGCCTGGCAAATTGGCCTGCATGTCGTATTTTTATTTACTGGCGTGTTGTTTGCCCTCTCGGAAAAAATTGCAGCACATGCCGAAGATAAGCATTAGCAAACCTCTGCTTGTTGTACTTAAGAGGTATTGGGCTTAGGGTGCGGTATAACCAAACTTGATAAAGAGCGCTTGGGCTTGTGCGCTTTGTAAATATTGATATATCTCTTTTGCTAATGGCGTAGGATTTTTCATTAGTACCATGCGCTGTTTTATTGGCTCATATAGCTTGTCATTAATCACGAGATATTGGGTTTCTTTTGTGAGGGCGGGCGACTGGGCTAAAGAGAGTGCAGTAATACCTAAATCTGCGGCCCCAGTCTTAACGTACATCGAAGCTAAAGCCACGTTATCTGCAAAGACTAGCTTGGGTTTTGCCAACTCCCAAACCCCCATGGCCTTTAAATATTGAATTGCTGCCCGGCCGTAAGGAGCAAGCTCTGGCTTAGCAAGTGCTATTTTATTGGCTTTATTAATTACCTCAATGAGTCCCTCTTTAGTGGGCCTAAGTGAAAGTCCAGAAGACTTATTGGTGATTAATACAATTTTGCCCTGTGCATAAATTTTGCCCTGATCGACTGTTTTGCCTAATTTATATAATTCAAGGGGATATTGCTCATCAGCAGAAATAAATAAATTAAATGGTGCACCATTCAATATTTGGGTGGTGAAATTTCCTGAAGAACCATAAATAATTTTTATCTCGTCTAATTTAAGCGTGTTGTTAGCCGCAATAATGCTTGCAAACGCTTCCTTAAGATTAGCTGCAACGGCAATCGTCGTTGTTTGACTCCGAGCAATGCCGCTAATAGCGAATAAAATAATTAAAACTACGATGGCTTTGGCATGTGGTTTAATCATTTATGAAGTATAGTGCCCCCTCCTTAATTTAACTAAATGGCCTTACCTTACTTATGTTTTCAACTTTCATGTCTGTGCGGCAAATAATTATCGCTCGATGGCGGTTAATTTTTTCGTGCTTAGTGGGGCTAGTGGTTGCTTTGTTTTTGCTACCGACGCAGACTGTAGATCCTATTTCTCGTTATATTATTGGCTGGAACTGTACTGCCTGGCTCTTTGTTTCATTAATTATTCATTTAATGTTTGGCGCAAATCATGCCTCTATTCGAGCCCGGGCATTAGTTGAAGATGAGGGACAGTATCTAGTTTTAGGTATTACAGTAATTGCGACTATTACAGCTATTGCTGCCGTCATTGTTGAACTTGCTTCAATTACAGAAATTCATGGTAACTCTCGCTTATTACATATTGCTTTAACTATTTCAACTATTCTTGCAACTTGGGTCTTTACACAATTTATTTTTGCTTTGTACTACGCACATTTTTTTTATTTTTCATTGGGTAAGGATAAATTGCAAGAAGGCTTAATTTTTCCCGGCACGCCTCTGCCTGACTACGCTGATTTTTTATACTTTTCCTGCGTCATTGGTACGTCGGCGCAAACCGCTGATGTTAGTTTTTCTAGTAGCGTATTACGCCGTATTGGAACGGTGCACTGTATTTTGGCGTTTTTTTTCAATACTACTATTTTGGCACTTGCGATTAATATTGCTTCTGACTTAATTTAGGGCGAGCCACCTTAATGTCTTTGCTTTATTTTCATCATTAAAATACAGAGCGCAAATATCAGCGTCAAGCCATTAGCAATGATCAACGGCCAGTTTTCCAGAGCAATTCCATAAACTAGCCAGAGAGCTACACCGCTGGCAAAAATAAAATACATTCCCAATGAAATTCCCGCAAGATCTTTGGTGCGAAAAGATTTGATTGCTTGCACTAAAAATGCAGCGGTTGTTAAAAAGGCTGCTAAATGCCCTATATATTCAATATTGATCATCCTGCTGTTGATTCTATTACACCGCAGCTTATCAGCCTTATGAATTTAATTTTTTGCAGTAATCTTTGCAGTCCGTTAAACAACTCTCTGGGTTAGCGCACCAGCTTCGCATAACTACACCTTGCTTGCTAGACTTAGACTCATCTAAATTATCAACCTGCGGTATTCGCGTCACCTCTTTTAAACTTCCTTCTAATTTAAAGAATTTTTTTATTCGGTTTAAGCTATGCCAGCTTTTATTCATCATGACCTACCCCCTTCAGCTTTTATTTATTAACTTGAAATAGTCATTTTCTACTATTGATCATTTGATCATTTGATCTAGATCAAAGGTTTGGCTCAATTTACAGAATTAGGCTTTTTTAAATGCTTCTATAGCCTGAGTAATGCGCAATAAATAGGCAGCAAAAGGCAGTGATTGGGCTAACGCAAAGCCCCCCTGTGCTAGCTTGCTGGCTAGCTGCGGGTCGCTCTGCACCCGTCTAATGGCTTTTTCAAGTTCAGCCAAGTTGCCCACGGGGTACAACAAACAATTTATTTCGTGTTGCCAACCAATATGCCTGTAAGGGGCTAAATCTGCCATTACCACGGGAATTTTCACATTCGCCGCCTCTAGCGGCGCCAAGGGAAAGCTCTCATCGCCAGAAGGAAAGCAGAATAAATCGGCATTAGATAGTTCAGCATTAATTTGTTCGTGGGGAACGACACCAGCCCACTCATGGCAAGGGAGCTTTTGATTCATGTAACTAATAAATTCTGGGCCAAATGTGTTGGCATGCTGTAAATCTCCAATGAACTTACAGGAAATTGCAGTGTCTTGAGCAATTTTTTCGATTACCTGAGCCAAATCAATTTGTCGTTTTCTTGCATATACCGAACCCACATTGATGACTCGAAAAGTGGAGTGTTTATCGCTCATCTGCATTTCTTTTGCAGCGAGACGATTTGAAGAGATGCCATTTGGTATAACAACAACTTTATTTTTCTCAAGTCGATAAATAAAACTGTGAAAAACTTCGAGTTTCTGCCAATCTGTTTGGAAAATAATTAAGTTAAATTTTGCAAAAAGCTGCGTTAACTCGCCCGCGGTCATGGTTAAATTATCTAGTAAGGTTTCGCCCTCATGAACCCAAAGGACAACTGGAATGGTCGCATTCAGCCTATTAATTTGTGGTGCGTCTAATAAAGTATTAATCAGGACAACATCATAATTTTGAAGCTCTACATTTTTAACTGGCTTAATACCATTAGCCTTAAACTCTTCTTGATATAAAACTTCCATAGCATCATTGACTGCTGCGTCTACCGCCCAACCCAATTCATTTACCCAATAATGAATGGTTTTATTCAACATAATTGCCGCACCATCGGCACCATAGCTGTGGGTTAGAGAGAGAATTCGCATTGACTTACTTAAGTTATCCCGATATCGGCTGGGCTTAGATTAGCCCTTGCTTGCGCGATCATTTTAGAAAATACATCTTCTAATTGTGCAGCAAATAATTGGGTATTAAATAACGGCAAGTTTATTTTATTGACCAATAATTTTTGTTTTATTTTCTGAATTTTTTCAGGACTATTCCCATATTCAATGGCTAAAGTTTCATACGTACTTTGAGTATCTGCAATTAACTCTGGCAAGCCAATTGCCTGCAAAAGGCTGGCTGATACTCTGCCGGGGAAAGTACTGCCTTGCTTTGTCAACAATGGTAAGCCAGCCCATAAAGCATCACTGGCAGTAGTGTGGGCGTTGCAAGGTGAAGTATCTAAAAATAAATCAGCTTGCTGATGGCGGGCAAGATGCTCGGCAAGGGGTAAGCGATTCGCAAAAATAAGGCGCGCTGGATCGATGCCCTGCGCCTTAGCTGCATTACATAAATTTTCTTTCGCTACTAAATTATCGGCTAGTAGCCATAAAACGCTTCCCTTTACTGCGCGCAAGATATTCATCCATGTAGTAAATATTTGTGGGGTAATTTTGTAATTATTGTTAAAACAGCAATAAACAAATCCAGCCTCTGGCAAGCCTAATTCAGTGCGTGAAAATTTACGGTTAGCAATTTTGCGTTTGGCATCATTTACTTGATATGAGTTTGGCAAGTAAGCGATTTTCTCATCATAAAATTGTTTACTAGCAGGAGGTATGACAACGGGATCGGCAACGAGATAGTCTATATAGGGGGCCCCCAGAGTTCCTGGAAAACCTAAAAAATTGACTTGTATCGGACTGGGTTTATAAGCAAAAATGCCCTGTCGCCCCTTGCCAAAGTAGCCATTTAAATTAACCAATATATCTATATCCATTTGCTTAATTAATTGCGCTACTTCTAAGTCTGGTAAGTTGCGAATATCAATGATTTGATCGAATGCATTTTCTATGCGCGCGCGAATTTCGCTATTGTCTGCGACACCATTATCAAAGGCGATAATTTCAAACTTTGCTCGATCATGATTTTCATAGAGTCCTGTCATTAGAATTGAAGTGGCCTGCTCTCTAAATTCACCACAAAGGTAGCCAATCCGAATTTTTAATTGATGCTTTTTTTGAATTTTTTCTGCAGGCAATGTTTGTCTAGGATAAAAATCAGCGGCAAATATTTCGGCGCATAACTGTAAATCGCGTTCTGATTCTGAAAAGGCCATGAGTCCAAATGGTTCAGCTACCTTATTACCCGCAAGGAGCCCCAGATGAATTTCGTTATATAGCTCGTCTAATCCTGCCCATTCGCAAATAAGCATTTTGTGGTGCAGCAGTATTCCGAGTAAGAAATTTTCTTGTGGCTTTATTTTGTATGCTTGACTATACGCGGCTAAGGCCCCTTGATATTGTCCTAATTCGCTTAATGTTTTCCCTTTATTAAACCAAGGCTGAATAAAATTGGGCTCAATCTCTATTGCTTTGTCGTAGCACGCTAAGGCATCATCACTTTTACCTAAATGATCGAGGCATTTTCCATAATTTACCCAGGCATTCACGTTATCGGGCGCTAATTGAGTTGCTTTAAGGTGATGCTGTAATGCATCGCGCTCCTGCTGAGAGTCTGATAGGGCTTTGGCTAAGTTGTAATGTAGCTCACTATCGTTAGGCGCAATTTTCACTGCTTTTTTAAAATATTGAATTGCTTCAGTATGTCTTTTTGCTAAACCACACACCACCCCCATCAAATGAAATGCGGCACTATTTTTAGGTTGCGAGCGAATGCATTGCTGCAATAAGGATTCCGCACCAATGAGGTTGCCATTTTCCAATGCCATGATGGCTTGATAAAATAGCGGGTGGGTTTGAGGATTCACTAATCTAGTCGCGTCGATTTTTCTGTCATTATTACAGCTGCTCGCCTTATTTGGGCTAAAGACGTTATTAAACCAAGGCTAAAGCCTCGATCTCAATCAAAAAACCATGGTGCAATTCAGGTACGGGAACTACGGCTCGTGCCGGCAGAGCGGCGTCAGCCCATTGAGCATAGATAGTATTGAAAAGCGGCCAGTAATTAATATTAGTTATGTAAACGCGTACCTGTACTAGGTTCTCGATACTTGTACTAGCCGCCTCTAATGCGGCCTGTAGGTTAATCAATACTTGCTTAGCTTGATCTTCAAAGCCAGCTGAATTCAATTGCTGACCTGCTGCTGTAATCGGTAGTTGCCCAGAAATAAAGGCCATCCCATTGGCAACCACAACATGGCTGTAGTGCCCTCCGGGAGTGGCCATCGTCTTAGGATTGCAGTACTTCATCTTTGACATCAGCAATTACCAGCCATAAAAACGATCCCATGCAGGGCCGATGACCTGCTGGGTATTAATGGGATGGTAGGTAGGAAATTGGGCTCCGGTTGCACAAGCATGATTAGGCAAAATGCGTAATTGTGTGCCCACGGGAAAGCGGGCTGTGATGGCTTGGTCATTATCTGACTTAACTTGACTTAAGATGCCGTGCTCCTGATTTGCGGCGATGAGTTGATAGCCCTCAATTACGATGCCACTTGCATCGCAAACTTGCCCATATCCATAATCAGTTAATTGTTTTTGCGTGCCTCGATCGCGGCTCATTGCCATCCATCCTGCGTCTACAATTGCCCACCCTTTATCTGCTTGATGGCCAATCACAGTAGTTAAAACACTAAGCGCAATATCGTTTACAGAACATACTCCGACGTTTGACATGACTAAATCATAGAAAACATATACTCCTGCTCTTACTTCGGTTATGCCCTCGAGCTGCTGTGCTGATAGTGCAGTGGGAGTTGAGCCAATGCTGACATGGGGGCATGGTAGGCCAGCCGTGCGCAGTCGACTTGCTGCCAACACACACAGACTACGCTCTTGTTCAGCCAACATTTGTAGTGCAGCTGGGGAATTGAGATCATAACTTGAGCCAGCATGGGTCATTACTCCGCCCAAGGTTTTTTTATGCCGATTCAAAATGTGGCCAATAGTAAGTAATTCTTCGCTCTCCGGCTTCACGCCAGAGCGATGACCATCCGTATCAATTTCAATCCAAACTTCGAAGGGCAATTTATGTGCTGCAGAATAAGCGACGATGGCAGATGCAGATTCAACACTATCGGCAATGATTTTTAAGGCACATCCCCGCTGTATTAATGCGGCTGCCTGGTTTAATTTTGGCGCAACCATGCCTACTGCATACAAAATATCGTTGATACCAGCAGCAAAAAATTGTTCCGCTTCTTTAAGGGTGGAAACAGTAATCCCTTTAGCCCCAGCAGCAATTTGAGCTTGAGCAATAGCAATACATTTTGTAGTTTTTACATGCGGCCGAAAGGCAACGCCTAGATGATTCATGCGTTGCTGCATTGTTTGAATATTGCGCGTCATACGTGTTGTATCTACTAATGCCGCAGGCGTAGTCAACTCATGAATGTGCATTATTCAATTTTTTGCTTTAAATAATTAATAACCCAAGCTGGATCACTATCACTTGGAAATATGGGGTAGTGCACGGCTTCAATTACGCCATTATTGACAATAAGCGTTACTCGTTTTAATAAAGTTACCCCCGCAGCAACAAAGGTGGGCATATTTAATGCTTTTTGAAATTGGTAATTCACATCGCTCACAATTGGAAAAGGGAGGTGCAAGCGCTCGGCCATTTCTTTTTGATATTCCGTCGTTTGTACGCTAAGGCCAAGCACAGCTGCATTCAGTGCCTGAAGTTCTTGGTAATGATCCCTAAATGAACAACTCTGGGGGGTGCATCCCCTGGCGCCTGGAATTTGATCCCAGCCATCGGGCAAAGCTATATTGGGCTGCCCCGTCATTGGATAACAATAGATGACTAACTTACCGCCAACCTTGCTTAGCGTAATCGTCTCGCCATTCGTAGCGCTTAATGAGACCGCCGGAAGCCGCATTCCTATTAAATGATTAGTTGTACCGTCATCTTGAGGAATAGGCAGATCTGCGGGAAGTTGATTGTAGTTAGTCATGACAAATTTAAATGTAAATTACGCCTTTGGATTCATGCGATAAAAGACCAATAAGTCATTTCTTTGAATTGGTTCAGCTAGATCGCCCTGAATATCATTTAAGAAAGCGGCAAAGTCTGCGGTATCTTCTAGGGAAGCTGCATCGGCTGCATTTTCCCAAATACCAAAGCCTTCAATATTATTTTGTGCTTGATTACCAACGATAATGACATCGTGTAGATCGGGGTGATGTGCCATGACTTGTTCGGCAAATTGATGATAGCGATCACAGACCTTTTTGAAGGAGCCCGGCTTTGATTTTAGTGAAATATGGCCAACATGTGACATAGATATGCTTTCTTTACGTTAATAACAAAATTGCTCGGTGGATCCATTTAAGGGTGATTGACTACTTTACTATAGGAATGCTACCGGCAACTTAAACTAGGGCATTATTGATCTTAAATCTCAACTAATGAATATTACTTATTCCAGCACAAGCCAAATTTCTGTTAAGGAAGCGATTGATCTTTATATTAGATCGACACTGAGTGAAAGGCGCCCAATTCATAGTCATCAGGCATTTAAGAATATGTTCAAGCATGCCAATTTAATCGTCTCTGCTTGGAATGAGGATAAGCTCATTGGTATTGCCCGCTCATTAACTGATTTCTCCTATGTTGCTTATTTATCTGACTTAGCGGTAGATGTTCAATACCAAAAGATGGGTATTGGTAAAAGGCTAATAGAAGAGACGAAATTGAATCTAGAGCTTGGGTGTATGTTGGTTCTACTGGCCGCACCTAGAGCAAGGGAGTACTATGGGCCTCTTGGCTTCGAACAGCACCCAAGCGCATGGACTCTTAAGAAAGCACTTTAAAGACGATGAACGTCATCTAGCGTATTTAATTAATTCCGCATAATCTTCTTCAAAAACCTCACCAATTTCTTTATAAATCAGCTTATTTTTTGAGTCGAGAATCAGCAGTACGGGTACTCCACGAATTTTGCCAATTGCTTGATTGATCTCAGCCGTCATCATTGCCGCCGGAAAACTATATTGGTTTTGTCGCATATATTCTTTAGCAATTACCGGGGTTTTATCTATGGAAATAGTCAGGATATTCAATGATCCAGGGGGAATTTTTTTAGAGAAAGTTTCTAGGTAGTTATTTTGGCGCTTACAAAATGGACACCATGATGCCCATAATTGAATGAGTGTATTTTTTGTATTATTTTTGGGGATTTCAAAATAAGCGCCATCTAAGGTTTGTATTTTTTCTAGCGGCAATGTTTGACCAATCTCGATTGCTGTTACTGCGCTCGGAATTGCAAAGAAAGCAATAAATATAAAAATAGCAATACGGGTTTTGATTGGCTTTAGCATTTTGGGTGTTGAAATAGAGTCGATTCAATTGACGCATTAACTAATGCTTAATGTACTCCAAAAGACACCTCCAAAAGAAAAAATCTGTATGGGCAGCGTATTATTGGTATTCCGTGGGCCGGCGTAAATCCCGAGAAGGTAGCTGTACTGTGATGATGCTGATTTAACCGTTTTGATACTGAGCAGAACTGAAATAGGTTAATAATCCAATAGTGGCCCCGATGCCCTAAAGGATCACCAGCGGAAGAGAGCCAAACAGTCTTAGTGTGAAATACAACATTGGTCATTCTAGACCTTATTTATAAAAAACCAGAGCAGGTGGTTTTGGTGTTTCTTGGTGGCTTGGAGCCGCATCGACCAGGGTTGAGGTAGTCCGAGCCTGGTTGGTGATACAGTAAATTCAGTTCAAAATACTTTTGGAGTAAAAAATGCCGACATATACAGTGACTTATTCAAACGCCAAACTAAGCACCGCACAAATGGAGAATATTGCTCAGGCCATTACAAAGACTCACAATGTGTGTACGGGAGCGAATACCTACTTTGCTCAAGTGATATTTCAAGAAACCCCAAGCGGTAAACATTTTATGGGGGGCAAGCCGGTCCAAGATAGCCAAATCTTCTTGCATGGACAAATACGGGCAGGAAGACCGCCGGAACTAAAAGAAAAACTGATACTGGCAATGAGGGAGGCTTTAATTAAAAGCTTGGGACTAAGCAAAGATCAAATTTGGATTTACATTGTTGATCTAATTCCTGCCCAGATGATTGAGTATGGAGAAATTCTCCCGCTATCGGGCAAAGAGAATGAGTGGTTTGCCAGCCTATCAAGCGATCTTCAAATGAAACTGAAGGCTCTAGAAAAATAGCCCAACAAGTGGGCTATTTTGTTTCTTGGTGACCCGAGACGGAATCGACCGGGGTTGAGGATGTTTTGCTCTATTTACAGTTTTTCTTGTCCATTAAATCCGTGAGCCGTATCATTCTTGCATCAGCTGCCGCTATAGCTTCATTAGCATTGCTATAGGTAGCAATGATACCTGGGAGCCAAAAAATTGCGGCCATAGTATTTGTACCAGTGACACCCTTTACATCCTCAGCTTCTTTTTTGGCCTGCCCAGCCTGCTTATATTCATCTTTTAAGGTCTCGCAGGATAAGTCTCTGTCAGTAAGCTTGGTTGTCTCGATCACCTTTGGCGTAGAACAGCCGCTTACTAAACTCATAAAAACTAAAGCAAGCCCAAGGCGGATGGTTGTATTCATTAATGGTCTCATAAGAAAGTACCAGGTTAATTTAGGAGTTGACTTAAATTAATAGGGAAATACCCGAACCAAACCTTAAAAGAAAATAGCCTAACAAGTGGACTATTGAGAATTCTTGGTGACCCGAGACGGAATCGACCGGGGTCCAAGATGCTTTCATCCACTATTAGACTAAGGCCTCCTTTATTCGTAGTGTGTCCACATTCTCAAAATACGAACTGTTTTTTCTTTCCGAAAGATTTCGTAAACCAAGCGATGCTGAATATTAATTCTGCGTGAATAAGCCCCCTTGAGATCACCAACTAACTTCTCATAAGGCGGCGGATTTTGGAGAGGGTCTACTTCTAAAATAGCCAATAAAGCCTGGGCTTTATCTTTAAGGCCTGCGGCAGATAGTTTTTTAGCATCCTTAATGGCATATTTGGAATAAGCTAAATTCCAAGCTACCATTTCAAGGTCTTTTTACTTTTGGCAAGTGATTCAGCCATCGCGTCTTTAATCGACTCACGCATCCCTGGAATTGCCAATAGATACAATGTTTCTTGGATGGCACTCCAGTCTTCTTCAGAAACTAAAACAGCGTTTGCCCGCTTACCAGAAATGACTACTGGCTTGTGTGACTCTGCTGTCTGATCAATCAAACGGTAGAGGCCGGCGCGTGCTTCGCTTGCGGTTATTGTGGTCATGATTTCACTCCTTTTCAATATAGTACGCAAAAGCGTACGCTTTGTCAAGTGGCCATCTGATGTACCCGACCAAAAGAAAATGCTCCGCACGAAGCAGGGTATTTTTCTTTATTGGTGGCTCGGGGTGGAATCGACCAGGGCCGAGGATACCTGGCTCTATTTATTGTCGCTCTCTGGCTCAGGCATTGCGGTAAATAGCAATGTAAACATAATAATGACAACGAACCGAAAGGCTGCCTCTATTCCATTCCACTGTTCGGATTGCCACATACAGAACCATTCGCCACCAATAACAATAAAACCAAAGAACCACAGTAAAAAACCAACCAAACAGCCAAGATACACCCAATTCTTTGCCTTCTTAAATGCCACGGGGGAATGAATATTTTTGAGCAGCCCAATGGCGCCGATGAGTAACAACACGCCTGTTAAAAATTCGGCAAATATGATTAGCCCATAGGCAAGACTCCAAATGAAGGGGTCAAGAATAGCTCGGTACTTCAAAGTATTACCTTGAAATACTGTATCCATAGAAAGAGTGTGCTGAACAAAAGTGTAATTAGAGTTGTAGTCCATTAGGTTGTTCAAGCAGACCAATAGAGTGAATATGGCAAGCGATAAACAAACAATGGATTTACATACACGCAGAATGGTCATCTCAGCAAATCCTATAAAAGGTCATAAGAGGCAATTTTACAGTTGGGTTCAAGCAAAGGAAAAAACCACCCGCAGGTGGTTTTACAATTCATACTAAATTGGTAAACAAGTCTAACTGCTTATTGGCTCACCATATTTATTAGCATCCTTCTCACCATCAGATACAAACCAAACAATAAGCAGAATGATGCCGATAATTGTGAAGGCGAGTAGCTGCCACCAGCCACTTCTGCCAGTATCATGCAGCCTCCTTGCACCAACAGCGATGCTTGGCAGCAATAATGCCAAGGAAACTAGGCCAGTAAGCATGTTGCCAGAGTCTCCCAGAGTTAGACTACCAACGATTGATGCTCCCCAGGTTAGCAGTATTTGAAACAAATAAAACCACCAATATTCACCTCTAGTGGCCCTGCCTTGAAAATTTGCGTATTTCCCCATGCATGATGCAATAGCTTGGCTAAATCCCATATCATCTCCCGTTAAATTTATATTTCTTTGTAGTTATATCTTATAATAACTATAACTAACCCTGCCATGAGACTCGTTGCCCTATTCTCACCGAGACTAATGGGGTCTAGTCCTGTCGGCCCTTAAAAGAAAATAGCCCAACAAGTGGGCTATTGAGATTCTTGGCGGCTCGGGGCGGAATTGACCAAGGCCTAGGAAATCCATCCACCTAGGGCTGATACACCATTACATTAATGCCACACGCCATCGGTACTTGAATAATCGAAAGAGATAGGTTGGCAGGCTGAAACATGGGTAAATTAGAGACCTCTACTATTAAATTTTTGGTATCCTGAATCTTTCTATTTCAACTTATTTTCCCTTGAGTATTTACTGGCTATCACTCTTTTTGGCAGGTTTTGTGGAGATTGGCTTGCCGCTTGGCTTAAAGCTCTATAGCCTCCCTAATATGAAAATATGGGGCATCGTTTTGGCCCTTATTAGCACGACGCTAAGCGGCATACTTCTCTTGTTTTCACTTAAGGAAATTCCTATTGGAACAGCCTATGCCATATGGACTTCTATTGGCGCTGTTGGCACTTTCACTATTGGTGTTCTAGTTTTTGGAGACCCTAATATTCCGATACGCTGGTTTGGTGTTGCATTCATCTTACTTGGCGTTATTTTGCTAAAGATTGGATAGCCAAGCTCAGCCCATAAAAGAAAATACCCCGCACTAAGCAGGGCAGAGGATGTTTTATCCGCCTTGTGCTAGTTAGCCACTACATTAATGGCACCCTTCATTCCTGCTTCATAATGGCCCGGCTCAAAGCATGCCATGGCATATTGCCCCGGCTTTTTAAAAGTCCAAACTAATTCTGCTTGTTGTCCTGGTTTTGCTGAGATTTCATTCGTATGATGATGTCCTTTAGCTCCAGGACTTGCCATTTCCTTAGCGTGAGCGATGATCTCTTTTTCTGTACCTATTACCAGCTCATGATCTACCTTACCTTTGTTATCCAAAATGATTCGAATAGGCTCGCCTGCTTGCGCTTCCCATGTTGCTGGAGCAAACCGCATAGTGTCATCCACCTCTACGCGAATCTCTTTCATTGATGGGGCAACAACTTGTGCTGGAGCTGCGTGGTCATGACTATGGCCATCACCACCATGCTCATTAAAGTAGGAAAGAGCATACAAAGAAGCGGCAATAACAAGGGCTAGACTGACCCCACCGTAAATGAGAACAGACTTCAGTTTTACCTTGCCCTTACCCTCCATTAAATACATTGCTAATAGAGACATGGCAAATCCAACAGGAACTACCCATGAGCTTCTAGCAGGAGAGTCTGGAAAATGTTGAAGTCCACCAGTAAAGAAACCCAAACCAATTGATGCAACAATGCCAATAACCAGAACATCGGTCCAACTATGGTCTTTATCGGGGTTAGCAATCTTTTCTAGTATGCCGCCAACGAGATATATTGCGATACCAAATGCAGCAGTCCAGATGGCTCTCTCGCCACTGAAAAATCCATGAGTAATAGCTCCAGCGGTAAAGCTAATGCCCGTATATTTACAAAGAGATGAGATGTGACTAAGTGGAAAGTTCATATTTTTATCTTAAGGGAAATTGATGAATGTCGTTTTAAACCACATTGCTTAATGGGTTTTTCAGAGCAACGCCATCCTAAGCAAGGTAGTCTCATCCCCCCGATCAAAAGAAAATACCCCGCACTAAGCAGGGCATAGTTTGATTTTGGTGGCTCGGAGCGGAATCGAACCGGGGCCGAGGATGTCTTATCCTGCCCCCAGACTACTTCCAACTAAGATTTAATTTCTTATGCGAAGCGGCGCATTCTCTTAAATAGAGATTAATGAGGCTTTGATAAGGAATGCCAACCTCTTCTGCTGCAGACTTGAAGTAGCTCACTGAATCTTCGTCCAAGCGGATAGTAATAGGCTTCTTTAGCATAGAAGCATATGGGTTTTTACGGGCTTTTGAGAAATCATATTCTTTACGCATCTTCATCACCTTTAATAATCTTTTGACTACTAATCAGAACTAAATCCAAATTAAAATCTTATTGGCCATATTCTAGATGTATGGAATACGCGCAATATTTCTACATTACCGTCTTTAATTCGGTATGGAACGATATAGGGATATCCAACAATAACCAGCTCCCGTGTACCGGCCACCCTACCAGATCTTCCAAGCTGTGGAAATTGAGCTAATTTACTTACACTTTCAATGATGTGAACAAAGAACTCTCTAGCTACTTTTGGGTTTTCATCTACAAGGTATTCTGTCGCATCATTTAGATTTTTAGCTGCATTACGCAACCACTTAACCTGCATGTTTTTTCACTAACTTAGTAAACTCTTTGTCTGAAATAAAGTCTTGTTTATCAGCCTCTTTTAATGCGGATTTAATTTCTTTAACTTGCCAAGCTTCAACTTCCAAATAGCGCTCTATAGCCTCTGAAGCTAAAAAAGATTTTGTGCGTTGAGTGGCTTCTGCCAACTTATCTAGCATTGACTTTGTTTTATTGCTAACTCGTAAAGTTAAAACCGAAGTTTCCATTTTGCCCCCTTATAATACTTTGTATACATTGTATTTTACCACGGTAGACGGGCAAAAGAAAATACTCCGCACTAAGC
>Ga0194063_10000221_pt1 | contig 42436 bp, 45 predicted proteins | sample SepL3720m_MetaG_FD_155459 | JGI IMG/M metagenome (GOLD analysis project Ga0194063, IMG submission 155459) | Anoxic zone freshwater microbial communities from boreal shield lake in IISD Experimental Lakes Area, Ontario, Canada - Sep2016-L373-20m | ecosystem: Environmental > Aquatic > Freshwater...
CGCCAACGGCAACGCCAACGGCAACGCCTACGGCAACGCCAACGGCAACGCCAACGGCAACGCCTACGGCAACGCCTACGGCAACGCCAACGGCAACGCCAACGGCAACGCCTACGGCAACGCCAACGGCAACGCCTACGGCAACGCCTACGGCAACGCCTACGGCAACGCCTACGGCAACGCCTATGCTGCCTCTTTATTCTGTAACTATTTCATCCTCGACAACAGCAAGTTTAAAGAACACGGGTGACGTTGTATATGACAACTATTTTAATTCTTCTGACGGCACACGCGTCACAATAAAAGACTTGAATGAAAATGGAAGAGTATTTGCTATTCTGAAAATTGATCCGACAACAAAATCAGTAGTCGCACAAAATTTGCCGGCGGGTAGTTTTGTGTTTTCGGTAACGCAAGAAAGTTATTTGACAAAAGAAATCCATGTAATAATTGCTGATCACGATTTGAATCTTGGGGATGTTATGTTACGAGCGGGCGAGATATTCATAGATGGAAGGGTTGATGGCTCTGATTCTGAGTGGTTGCTCAGCTTAATTGGTAAATCTTACGTGGATTCTGAGTATAACCGGGTTTGTGATTTGAACCTTGATGGAATAATTGATTCTAGAGATGCTGAGATGTTGTTTGTGAATTTGGGATTGACTTAATGGAAATAAATGTAGATTTGCTCATTTGAACCTGTTCCCAATTTGACCACGTGCCCTAATTAGTGTTAAAATCTTCGAGAAAGACTTTATATTCTGGAAGGTTGGATGGGCGAATGAGCGACAAGGCAAATGACAAGTTCAAAGAAAAGAAACTGGTTGAGGAAATCACTCCGATGGATGTGGATTTCGCGCAATGGTATACGGATATTATAAAGAAGGCGGATTTGGTTGACTACTCGCTAGTGCGCGGGTGCATGATAATACGGCCTTATGGATATGCGATTTGGGAACTGATTCAGGCAGAATTAGATAGAAGATTTAAGGAAACGGGGCATGAGAATGTTTATATGCCAATGTTTATTCCTGAAAGTTTGTTGCAAAAGGAAAAGGATCATGTGGCGGGTTTTGCGCCCGAAGTGGCATGGGTTACGCATGGCGGAGACGAGAAATTGACCGAACGTCTTTGTATAAGGCCTACGTCGGAGACGCTATTCTGCGATCATTACAAGGATATAATACATTCATATAGAGATTTGCCGAAGTTGTATAACCAATGGTGCTCGGTAGTGCGTTGGGAGAAGTCGACGAGACCGTTTTTGAGATCGCTTGAGTTCCTTTGGCAGGAAGGTCACACATGCCATGCGACGCCTGAAGAGGCAGAGGAAGAGACAATCAAAATGCTCAATGTTTATGCGTCTTTCTGCGAAGATTTTTTGGCAATTCCGGTAGTGAAAGGGCAAAAAACTGAAAAAGAAAAGTTTGCGGGAGCACACGCGACGTACACGATTGAGAGCCTTATGCACGATGGAAAGGCGCTTCAGTCTGGTACTTCACATAATTTTGGGGATGGTTTTGCTAAGTCGTTTGGGATCCAGTTTACAGATAAAGAGAATAAGCTTCAACACGTTCACCAGACATCTTGGGGTGTGACTACAAGACTTATTGGCGCGATAATAATGGTGCATGGGGATGATAGTGGTTTGATGTTGCCACCGAAGGTTGCTCCGGTTCAGGCACTAATAGTCCCTGTTCAGATGCAAAAAGAGGGTGTCTTAGAGAAGGCAAACGAGTTAAAAGATAGGCTTTCAAAATGTGTCCGCGTCAAAATTGATGATACGGATAAGATGCCTGGCTGGAAGTTTAGCGAGCAGGAAATGCGCGGTATCCCGGTCAGAATTGAAATTGGGCCAAAGGATATTGAAAAGAATCAGTGCGTTATTGTTAGAAGAGATACCCGTGAGAAGCTTTTTGTAAGTCTCGATGATATCGAAACGTCACTACTTAAGGTTCTTGACGAGATTCAAGTTGCGATGCTCGAACGCGCGCGCGCTGCAAGGGATGAAAAGACATATTGTGCAGAAAATTATGATGAATTTAAGCGAATTGTCAGCGAACAACCGGGCTTTATTAAGGCAATGTGGTGCGGGGACAGGGCGTGTGAGGATAAAATTAAGGAAGATACATCAGCAACTGCAAGGTGTATCCCGTTTGCGCAGGAAAGTGTTGGCGATAGCTGCGTGGTTTGTTCGCGGCCCGCGAAAGATATGCTTTACTGGGGCAAGGCGTATTAATTATTACTATATCTGAAAGGTACGACCGCTAAGGTATCCGAACTTTTCAGACTCATTATTAAATGCAAACACTAGCTTAAAGGCCCGAAGCACTTGGGTCTTTTGCTTTAGTTTACGGTTGATTTCATTGTTGCCGTATTTCCCGTCGCCGAGTAGGGGCAGGCCTTCGTGGGCGAGGTGAGCGCGGATTTGGTGGGTGCGACCAGTTAATATCTGCACCTCAAGGTGTGTGAGTTCGATGTTTTTGCCATCGGCAAGTCGGGTCTCACTACCAAGAACTTTATAGCGTGTAACGGCCTCTTTTGAGTTGCCGTTTTTCGTCTCCGAAACGTAAACCATGCCTTTTTTCTCGTCCTTGTATATGTAAGCCTTGATTTCTGCTGTCTTGCGCTTCGGAACGCCAACGACAGTGCACTTGTAATGCTTTAAAATTTCGCGGTTTTTCATCTTTTCTTCAATGAATTTGCGAGCATCCTCGTTTTTCGCAAGAATCACAAGGCCTTCAGTGTTTCGGTCTAACCGGTGACAGAGCTCGTATTTTGCATCGGGAAACTTAGCCCTCACGCGCTCAATTAGCGAAATGCCCTTGTGGTCCTTTTCAGGTAACATCGGAACGCCCTGTTCTTTATTGACAATCAAGAGGTTTTCATCTTCGAAAATGGGCGTAAAGCCCTCGCCGTAGGTCTCCCCAAACAGAATCGCATCGGTGATAAACACCTCAACCAAGTCGCCTCTTTGCACAACGAAATTCTCGCGAACGCGCCCTCCGTTGACCTTCACATCTTTATTTCTAAGCGCTTTAAAAAGCGAGTTCTTGGGCACGTACTTAAACTCGCTAAGAATCGCCTTGTCTATTGGCTTTTGGTCGTTTTTCTCTGGCACTCTAAATGATCTCATTCCATCGGCTCCTTCGCCCGCCTATAATAACACATCGGCGCCCAAAAAGCACGAAAGTACAGGGAGCCCGGGGGTTGCAGGGAGCCCGGGGGTTGCAGGGAGCCCGGAGGTTGCAGTATACTTTGCGTGGAGGGCTGATAATGAACAAAAAAATCCTAGTGGTATCCTTAAACCCAGCTATTGATAAAATAATATTTCTGAACGACTTGAATGTTGGCGGAATTAATCGGGTGAACACCGAGCAGGTCATTATGTCCGCTGGTGGCAAAGGCACAAACGCGGCTCGGATGTGCGCTCAGGACGGTTTTGAGGTCGCGGTTCTTGGTTTTGTAGCGGGCGAGGCAGGGAAGTATATCGAGGCGAATTTGCATTCGAATGCGGTTACGACCAATTTTGTCTGGCTTGATGGCGAGACAAGGACGAATATAAATATAATTTGCGACGGGGCTGAAACCGAGATTCTTGAACAAGGGCCTGTGGTGAGCAAGGCAAAGTATGCGCGTTTGTTTGATGAGTATGAGCGGGCGTTGGCGAACGAGCCGGCTGCGGTAGTGTTTTCGGGCGGGTTGCCACAAGGTGTGCCAAGTGATGTTTATGCAAAAATGATTCTTCTCGCGCAAGCGCGAAACAAACCTACAATCCTGGACGCATCCGGGGACGCACTCAAAGCTGCGGTTGCGTCAGGGCCAACTTGGGTTAAGCCTAATGTTCGCGAACTCTCCGAGCTAATTGGTGAGCGGGTTGTGACGCCGCAAGAGATGAAGTCGGCGTCGGAAAGTTTAATAAAAAGCCATAAGATAAAGTGCGTGGTAGTGTCGCGTGGAGCGGAAGGTGCAGTTTTGACTTATGAGAGCAAGGACGGGAAAGTGATAAGTGATGAGTTGGCAGCGGAAACTGTGGACGTTGTCAATGCGCTAGGTTGCGGGGATGCGATGGTTGCGGGGATTGCGTGCGGAGTGGTGTTGGGCGAAGGTGCGGAGGATTCGGTGCGGCGAGGGTTAAAGTTTGCGGCGTTGAATGCGGGGCGGAAAGAGATAGGGACATTATGCTGATAATTTTCGGTGTGGTTATTGTAATTTGCTCGCTTGTTTCGACTGTTGCTATGATTATTAATACAGAGAAAAAACTTAAGAGGGTAATTGTTATCGTCTTGATACCGATTGTTTTTGTCGCAGGATTGGTGGTTTGGTTAAAACTTACTTCGACGGGATGGGTAATAGATTTATTAGCCAGTTTAGTAGTGGGAATATATTTTGCTATTAATTGGTTGGTGCAGACGCTGGAGTATTTTAATGAAAAAAGGAAACGGAAAAAAGCTGAAATAGAGAAATGCAAAAACGAAGGAACTCTTTATATTCCTAGGAAAAGCATTTTAACTACAATTATGTTAGCGCAATTGGGATTCGTGTTGATGACAATTATTTCTTCGTTTTTTTTGGATAGATTGAATCAAGACCAATCGAATCAATTTATCATTTTTGCAATAATATCCGGAATATACTTTTTGGGGGTTGTGTTGGTAGTGATTTATAGGAGGCTTCCTAGTGATAGCGAAAATAAAGATTGATAAATCAAAATCCTGTTCGACCAAGTACCCAATCATTTTCATCCACGGCACTGGGGTTCGGCATAATGACTTCCTGAATTTTTGGGGGCGGATTCCAAAGGCGTTGACTGATCGAGGCGCGACGATTTTTTATGCTAGAAGCGATGCTTTTGGCACATTAGAGGCGAACGCAGAAAGCATTAAGGAATATATTCTTGAAGTTATTGGGGATTCTGAGAAAGTGAATCTGATTGCGCATTCAAGGGGCGGACTCGAGGGGAGATATTTGATATCAAAACTTGGGATGGCTGAGAAAGTTGCTTCTCTTAGCACAATTTCAACGCCACATCGGGGTTCGAAGACGCTTGAGATTTTCCGAAAGTTTCCGGGGTTTATTATTCATGCGGCGGCGTTTTTTGTGAATTTTTATTACAGAATATTTGGCGATAAAAAGCCGGATTTTTTTACTTTCGTGAAACAAATTTCTAGTTCGGAATGCGAAAAGTTTAATGCGGAAGTGATTGATGTTCCGCAAGTTTATTATCAAAGCTACGCGATGAAGATGAAAAACGCTTTCAGTGATATCCTGCTATTTTTTCCGTATTTGGTGTTGAAGGCCGTGGAGGGCGACAACGATGGCATTGTTGCGGTAAATTCTGCGGCATGGGGAGATTTTCACGGCGTAATAACGGGCAAAAAAAATCGCGGAGTCTCGCATGTAGACTCCGTCGATTTAAGAAGAACTGATTCTTCTGGATTTGATATTAGAAAAACATATATTGAACTAGTCGAGCGCCTAGTTAGCAAAGGTCTCTAAATATAGCCCTGAGCAACGAGCAACTCGGCAATTAGTACTGCGCCGCCAGCTGCTCCGCGAATTGTGTTGTGCGAAAGGCTAACAAACTTGAAATCATAGACGTGATCTTCACGAAGGCGACCAACCGAAACACCCATTCCGTTCTCGATGTCGCGGTCCAATTTAGTCTGCGGACGATTATCTTCTTCAAAATATTTAATGAATTGCTTTGGCGCGCTTGGAAGTTCAAGCGTCTGTGGAAGTCCTGCAAAAGCATTCCAACGTGCGATTATTTCTTCTTTAGATATTTTCTTCTCTAGTTTCACAAACGTCGCTGCCATATGACCATCTGTTACTGGAACTCGAATGCATTGTGCTGTTATAACTGGAGTCGCTGCTTTGACAATCGAGCCATTTTCTACTGAGCCCCAAATACGGAGAGGCTCCTGCTCGCTTTTTTCTTCCTCGCCACCAATGTAAGGGATGACGTTATCGATCATCTCTGGCCAATCAGTGAAGTTCTTTCCAGCGCCCGATATGGCCTGGTAGGTGCACGCGACTACTTCTTTAATTCCAAGATCGCGAATTGCGTTAAGCGCCGGTACATAACTTTGAATTGAGCAATTTGGCTTAACGGCGATAAATCCACGCTTGCAGCCTAAACGTTTGCGCTGAGCGGCAATAACCTCGAGGTGCTCTGGATTTATTTCTGGAATGACCATCGGTACGTCAGGCGTCCAGCGGTGAGCAGAATTATTTGAAACCACTGGCACATCGGCACGCGCATAAGCCTCTTCGAGCGCCTTAATTTCATCTTTCTTCATATCAACTGCGCAGAATATAAAATCGACCTGCTCGGCTACCGCCGAAACATCAGACGCGTCGAGTACGACGAGCCCTTTGACCGACTCAGGAATTTTGACGTCGAGCTTCCAACGCCCTGAAACAGCCTGTTCATAGGTCTTGCCAGCTGAATTTGCACTTGCGGCAATAGTCACAACATCGAACCAAGGGTGGTTGTCGAGTAAAGTCACAAAACGCTGACCCACCATGCCAGTTCCACCTACTATGCCGACTTTTAGTTTTTTTGATACTTCAAATTTCATATTAATCGCTCCTTGTAGTGTCCGCGCCTCGCGCACATTTGTTCTCTTGTGGTGTATCATACCATAATCTAATTGGTGGTGCAAGAACAAAATGAAGAAATTTGAATGAAAAATATACTGAAAAAACGGGTTGACACCCAACCCATCAATTGCTATAATAGCAAAGCGCTATTACACGGTAGCGCATTTTGGCGGAAATTTGCGCCACATGGCGGCGTGGCTCAGTTGGCTAGAGCATGCGGTTCATACCCGCAGGGTCGTTGGTTCAAGTCCGACCGCCGCTACCAAATATGGCCCATTGGTCAAGAGGTTAAGACACCGCCCTTTCACGGCGGAATCAGGGGTTCAATTCCCCTATGGGTCACCAAAAAAACTCGGAAAATGCTTTTTAAAGCTGATTTCGAGTTTTTTTCTGGACTAAAACTTTTTCCTAAATAGCAAAAAACGCTTTTGCAACTTTTCGTCATAGCAAATCGGATATTTGCATACGGTTTTCGTGTTCCCATGTGTATTTTGCGAAAAATCCAGCCAATTAGCATAAAATTTTTCGCGAACGCGACTCAAAAAGTGGGGACTGATGAATTTTCGTATGCAATTATTGATTTTGCTTTTGATTTCGTATGCATTTTTTGCGTTTGCTTTTTCAAAACCGAAAAAACGCCGGCCAATTTACATATTATGTAAAAACGCTCGTTTGAACCCGTCCCCAATTCGACTTGAACCCGTCCCCAATTCGACAGTTAGCAGACTTGCGGAATATGTGGTAAAATATAGCCAATTCTAATCTGAGAAGGAGCATGAGGCGGATGTATGACGTAATAATTATAGGAAGAGGACCAGCGGGAATTTCTGCGGCTCTTTATACAGTAAGAGCTGGGCTTAAGACCCTTGTAATAGGCATTGAAGGCAAAGGGACGCTCACAAAGGATCACAAGATTGAAAACTATTATGGTTTCGTAGAGCCAATTAGCAGCATTGAGCTACTCGCAAACGGCGAGAAACAGGCAATTAGGCTCGGCGTTGAGATAATAGATGCCGAAGTCACAAGCGTCGATATTTTTTCTAAGTTGCTAGTTAAGACAAGCGGAGCGACATATGAGGCTGAAACGGTTTTGTTGGCGACGGGCCAAGCGAGGAAAAAGGCTGGGATTCCAGATGAGGAACGGTTTGCGGGTAAGGGCGTGAGTTACTGCGCAGTTTGCGACGGGTTCTTCTATAAAGATAAGTTTGTAGTGGTTGTCGGCGACGGCGATTTTGCGTTGGCGGAGGCCAGGGAAATGAAGGGGATAGCTTCAAGCGTCACGATTTTGACTAATGGAAAAGAGCCTCAGTTCGACTCGAAGGAATTCCCTGTGATAACTGAAAAAATCACGGGCATTTTTGGTGATGAAGTGGCAAGAGGCATAATTTTTGAGGATACAAGTCGAATTAATGGCGAAGGAATTTTCATTGCCGAAGGCACCGCTAGCGCGACTGATTTTGCTAAAAAATTGGGCATCGAATTCGAAGGGCTAGATATTAAGGTCAACGAAAAGTGCGAGACAAACTTCCCTGGCATTTTTGCCGCGGGAGACTGTATCGGCGGATTCAGGCAGATAGCAACAGCTGTCGGAGAAGGCGCAATTGCGTCGAGACAAATAATTGAGTACTGTAGAAAGGGAAAGACCGATGAGAAAAAACTTTAGAATATTTGCTTTGATAATGGTGATCGTTTTTGCGGCGACAATGCTGACAGGCTTGGGGATAAACCTTTACATTCAGTCGCAACAACAGAACGAAACTACAAATGATGGAGGCAACAGATGAAGACAGCTATGATTTTGTTTGGAGGGCAATCTTCCGAACACGATGTTTCTAGAGTTTCGGCCAAAAACGTAGTTGAAAATATCGATAGAACGAAATACAACTTAGTGATTGTAGGAATTACCAAGGCCGGGCAGTGGCGCCTTTTCGAGGGCGAAACTGAGCAAATCGAGAGCGAAACATGGCTTGACGCGAGTCGTAAGATTGAGACGAGCGCGGGGTCTCCGAGAGAATTTGTGTCGACGTTTGCGAAAGCGTGCGGGCATGAAAAAGTAGACGTTGTGTTTCCTGTAATGCATGGGATTAACTCAGAAGACGGCACAATTCAAGGGCTGCTCGAACTTTGCGAAATTCCGTATGTTGGACCCGGGGTTCTCGGCTCTGCGATGAGCATGGATAAGGAAATTAGCAAATTGGTGTTTGCAAACGAGGGAATTCCACAAGGCAAGTTTTTCCGCGTCTCGCGGGACAAAATTGCGCCTTCAGAAATTGCGCGCAAGGTTCGGGACGAATTCGGATTCCCGTGTTTCGTCAAACCCGCAAACGCAGGCTCTTCAGTAGGCGTTGGGAAAGCAAGGGATGAAGCGGAGCTTGCGAAGGTGTTGGCGGAGGCCGCGCGTTTTGATAGCAAAATTTTAGTGGAACAATTCATTGATGGCCGCGAGATTGAGTGTGCGGTGCTTGGAAATGAGGACCCAAAGGCATCTCCATTAGGTGAAATTATTCCGGGCAATGACTTCTACGATTTTGAGGCAAAGTATGTTAGCAACACTTCAGTTGGCGAGATTCCGGCAAAAATACCGCAAGAGGTGGCAAAGCAGATTCAAGAGTATGCTATAAGTGCGTTTAAGGCGCTACAATGTAGTGGGCTTTCGAGGGTGGATTTTTTCTTGGAGCGTACTACGGGCGAAGTTTTTATTAATGAAATCAATACAATTCCTGGGTTCACAAGCATCAGCATGTATCCGATGATGTGGCAAGAAGCGGGGCTTTCTTACAAGGATTTGATAACGGAGCTTTTGGAGCTTGCGATTTCACGTTTCGAGGGCGCAAAACGCTCAATAGGATAAGGGGGATTTGAATGGATAACCGCCCGATTGGGGTTTTTGATTCAGGGCTCGGGGGGCTCACAGTTTTAAAGGAATTATTAAAAAAATGTCCTAATGAATCGTTAGTGTATTTTGGCGATTGCGGAAGGATTCCATATGGTACGAAATCGCGTGAGACAGTTCAGAAATTCACAATGCAGGATATTAATTTTCTTCTCACGAAAAACGTAAAGGCCATTGTTATCGCCTGCAACACAGCTAGCGCCTTTGGATATGAAATGGCGAAAGAACATTTTGACCTTCCAATTTTTGAAGTAGTCACCCCGGGCGCGCGTGCCGCTGTTCGCGAGACGCGAAATGAAAAAATCGGAGTAATTGGGACCCCAGGGACAATTACATCGGGAGTATATGAGAGTGCTATTCATAAAGTGTCGCAAAATGCTGGAATAAAAGTAGTTTCAAAGGCATGCCCTTTGTTTGTTCCGCTCGTGGAAGAAGGCTGGTGGGATAATGAAATTGCTATGAAAATTGTCGAAGAATATTTGCTTCCGCTTAAGACTGAAGGAATTGACACACTGGTTCTTGGTTGTACACACTATCCGATACTTGAAAAGGCAATTTCTCGGGTGTTGGGCGAGGGTATTCGACTCGTTAGTTCTGGAGTTGAAATTGCTGCTGAAGTCGACGAGTTTATTTGTAGTCAAGAAATTGTGACGACAAATGATATTCAAAAACGTGAATTTTATACTAGCGACAGCATTGAGAAATTTGCTGAAATGGGTAAAGATTTTTTAGGTATGGAAATTCCGTTTATTGAGCATGTTGAAATTGATAGATTCTAAAAAATAATATATAATTTAGTAAAGCGAAAAGAGGTGGTTTTTTTATGCACGACACTTCAAAATTATCATCAATCTTGTTAGAAGCTCTAATAAATATTAATAGAATTAAGGCTAACGCCTTGTTTGAAAAAACATTTGCGGAAAGCAAGGATTTAGCATTGCTTGAGGAAGTATCGGTTTTGGCACTTAAGGAAATCGGACAGGGCTGGGAATCTGGAGAATACTCGCTTTCTCAGGTTTATATGAGCGGAATAATTTGCGAGGAGCTCCTTGGAAAATTCTTGCCGATGTCTGGCGTTGGCGAAAAGCCGTCGCCTAAAATGGCAATAGTGGTGCTTAAAGACTACCATTCCCTTGGCAAAAAAATTGTGAAGTCGGTATTACATGCTGGCGGATACAAAGTAATGGATTTTGGACAAGGGCTTGATGTTGAAACGATTGCAGAAAAGACGGTTGAAAATGACATCGAAATATTGCTGGTCTCAACTTTGATGATTACATCTGCCTTACAGGTTATGAAATTGAAAGAGAGATTGAAGTCGCTTGGGTCAAATGCGAAAATAGTAGCCGGTGGAGCACCTTTTAGGCTAGACACCGAGCTTTGGGAAAAAGTCGGGGCAGATGCTGATGGAAAAAATGCGACTGACATTATTGGCGTCGTAGAGGCTCTCTTTGAAGGAGGGAAACAACCATGATGACTTCTTTTGAACGCACGATTTCCGCTTTGAGTCATAAAGAGGGGGACAGGGTGCCTTTGTTCCTGTTACTTTCCATCTATGGGGCAAAGGAAATGCAGGTTTCTATAAAAGAGTATTTCAGCAGACCCGAGCTGATTCTTGAAGCTCAAATTAGAATGAAAAAGAAATATAATAATGATTGTTTCTATTCGTTTTCATATGCACCTATCGAGATTGAAGCTTGGGGCGGAGAAGTGATTTTTGTTGAGGACGGACCACCAAACTCTGGCGAAAATTTTATTAAAAGCATCGATCAGATATCAACCATGAAAGTGCCTGATGTCAGGGGGGATAAGAACCTTGCTCGCGTTTTGGAAACTACACAAATGTTAAAGGCAGAAGCTGGGGATGAAACACCAATTATTGGCGTAGTAATGTCGCCGTTTTCACTACCTGTAATACAAATGGGTTTTGAAAAATATCTGGAACTTTTATATTTTCATGAAGCAGAGTTTCAAAAATTAATGCGGATAAACACAGAGTTTTGCGTCGAATGGGCGAACGCTCAAATCGAAGCGGGTGCGACTGCAATTTGTTATTTTGATCCGCTGGCATCGCCAAACATTATCGAGAAAGAAAAATATATGGCGACGGGAAATCTGGTCGCGCGCGAAACAATAGGTCGAATCAAGGGCCCAACGGCCACACATTTGGCATCGGGGATTGCATTTCCAGTAATTAATGAAGTTACCTCGACGGGAACAGCTGTATTAGGTTTTAGTGCAAATGACGACTTGAAAGAAATAAAGGCAGCAGCTAAAGATAGAATTTGTTTACTAGGAAATCTTAATGCGCTTGAAATGGTTCATTGGAGCGCGTCGCAGGTAGAATCTCATGTAAAGAACGTTATCGCGGAAGCGGGTATTGGCGGCGGATTGATTCTGGCAGAAAATCATGGTGAGATTCCTTGGCAGGTTTCTGAAGACACTTTGATACAAATATCAGAAGCCGTTAGAAAATGGGGTAACTACCCATTGGATTGGGTGGAAAATGGCTAAACTTTATGTCTTTGTGTGTGATAATTATTCTCTGGAATTTGGCAAAGCGCTTGATTCAGAGGAATTTAAGGATGTAAACGTGGTTTCATATCCTTGTGCGAGTATGGACAAAAAAATCAAGATGCAATTAGAAAATCTGTTGCATGAAGCGCATGTAGCTCAAGGCGACGGCATCGTCATTTGTGGCGATGATTGCGAACTACTAAGTTTGATTCCTAAGGAAATATATTTTAAAGTGTGTAGATCAGGATATTGTTTTTGGCATTATTCGAACGAAAAACTTTTAGCATATGTTGTTGAGAGTGGTGGGTATATCATTGGGTCAGGATGGCTTCAAAATTGGCGCGAACGATTAGCGGAAGCAGGATTTGATAGGGAGACTGCACGACTTTTTTATGGAGAAACTTGCAGGCAATTGGTTTTTTTCAATGCCGGTGTTGTTGAAAATTTCAAGGCAAATTTAGAGGAACTATCTGAGTATTTGGGTCTGCCGTTTGTTGTGATTGATCACGACCTGAATTATTTAAAAATCTTGCTTAAAAGCCTAGTAAGTGAGTGGAGATTGCAGAATAAAATTGAAGAACAGAGCAACGAGCTTAGGAACCTTCAGATGCAAAGTGCAGAGTATTCGTCAATATTAGATTTGATTGGAAAACTAACTTCCTACAATACTCGTCGTGATACGATAGAGAAAATCAAGGAGATATTTATTTCGATGTTTGGCGCTCAAAAATTTTATTTTTGGAACAGTAGTATTGGTACTATTGATTTGCCTGATCGCATTTCAAAGTTAATTTTTGACTCTGGAAGCAATTATATATTTGAAGAAAATGAAAATATTTTTTGTTTTAAAATTGTAAATAACGGCAAACTTTATGGTGTATTTGAAGTCGGAGATTTTCTTTATCCACAATATATTGAGAAGTACTTGAACTTCGCACTTGAAATTGCCAAGGTGTGCGGGTTAGTTCTTTCGAATATCGAGCAATATGAGAAACTAGCTACATCAGAACAAGAGTTAAAATATTTGAGCTTTCATGATCCTTTAACTGGTTTATATAATAGGACATTTTTAAACGAAAGTCTTGAACTAAATAAAGATGAAAAGCACTTAGCAGTTTTTGTTTTTGATATTGATAATTTGAAATATGTAAATGATAACTTTGGCCATGCTGCCGGCGATGACTTGATTTCAAAGGTTGCAAACATATTGCAGGCATGTTTTAGAGAATCAGATGTGTTGGCGCGAGTCGGGGGAGATGAATTTATTGCAATATTACATCAGTGTGATATTGAGATGGCCGAATCATTTAAAAAGCGAATTTTAGAGTCAATAGAAAATCAAAATTTGAAGGAGAAACGCGAGCATATGAAAATTAAGATTTCATTCGGTTTCGCCGCGACTGAGGAGCAAACAAATTCGGTTGAGGAATTAATCAAAAAGGCAGATGTTTTAATGTATCGTGATAAAGCATCTCACCGAGAAGTTGTAAAGGAAGACAAATGAAAAAAACTGCGGAAATCAGATGCAATGGCAACTTGACTGGGGAATTGATTACTAACGGGTTTGTCTACGAGAAAAATGCAAGGACATATATTTGTTATGGAGAAGAGGATGTTTCCGGCGATGCCGAAACGCAGACGATTTTTAAACTGTATCCACAAAAAGCCATATTAACTCGCTCTGGCGAGATAAAATCCAGGATTATTTTTGAACAAGGAGCGCAAACTCGCGCAGAGATCGAAACACCTTTTGGGGAAATAAGTATAGAGGTCTATACTTCTAAGTTGGATATTGAGATTAACGAAATTCAGGTCAGAGTTAATATAGAATATAAAATTATTTTTGGTGAAGGTTCTGAAGAGGATAATAAGATTGAGCTTGTCGCGTGCATTAATTGAACAAAATACGAATGATCGGTGCTGATATAAATGTTAAGTGATAGAGATTATATTTTTTCTTCTTATACACAAAGTTTTTGCGTAACATGTAAAAAATTAGTTTCGACCAAAATAATTTTTCAAGCTGGTAGTGTGTTCTTATTAAAAACTTGTCCAGTTCATGGAGAAACCAAGGAACTTCTAGAAGAAGATCTCGAGTTTCATTTGAAAAAAGCACTTTTTGACAAACCGGGAACTATGCCAAAACCTGATACGTTGTATGAAAAGGGATGCCCATATGATTGTGGTCTTTGTCCTAGTCATGACCAACATTCATGTATTGGTTTAATTGAAATTACAAATAATTGCGATTTGAATTGTCCAGTATGTTACGCAAGTTCGGGTAGCGGTAAACACTTAGATATTTCAATAATTGAAAAAATGATGAGGTTTCAAATGAATGCTGAAGACAATCAAGCAGAAATCCTTCAAATAAGTGGCGGTGAACCGACAACTCATCCGCAAGTAATTGAAATCATTCGTTTGGCAAAAGAAATTGGATTTAAATATGTAATGCTCAATACAAATGGTTTGAGAATTGCCGAAGAAGAGTCGTTTGCCCAAGAACTTTCAGAGTTTAATGGAGGGTTTGAAATATATTTGCAATTTGATGGCATGAAAAATGATGTTTATGAAAAACTACGAGGAAAAAAATTACTTGAAATTAAAAGAAAAGCCATAGAAAATTTATCGAAATATAAAATACCTATTACTTTGGTTTGCACTGTTGAGAATGGCGTTAATGATAAGCAAATTGGAGATATTTTGGGATTTGCTATGTCGACAAAGCATGTCCGCGGTGTAAACTTTCAGCCGGTTGCATTTTTTGGTCGCATACCCCATGAAAACACTTCAGATAGAATGACTTTGACTGGTGTATTGAAAAGAATTGAGAAACAAACTTCGGGAATGATAAAATTAAATGATTTTGTACCATTGCCATGCAATATAGAGCGAGTAGCTATTACATACCTTTTTCGCAGCAAAACTGGATTTATTCCAATTACTCGCGACAAAGATTTTTCGAGTTTTGTTCCTTTGATAAATAATACATTTGTTTTCACTGTCGAAGATGTTATGAAAAATTCTACTTATTCACTTAAGAACGCTTTGATAGCATGTAAATGTCTCGATCTAATTCAATTAATCAAGCGTTTTCTGCCGAAAAAATTCATGTCAAAGACAGCCGAAGAAAAGATGGATTTCATTGATGAGAATACGTTTCGCGTGAGCGTAAGTTCATTTATTGACATGTATAATTTTGACATGAAGGGAATGCAAAAGGAATGCGTTCACATTATCACGAGCGATTTGAAAAGGATACCTTTTTCTGCGTATAATATGATTCACAGGGAGAAATAATATGAACTGGTTTAATCTGATTATTAACATAATCGTATATTCAAGTGTAATCGCTGTTTTGGTTGCAATATTCTTCGATTTCGTTTTGTATAAATATAAAGGGGAAGTCAAAGGAGAAAAGCGTTCTTTTGTTGAAACAGGCAGTATGCTGGGATTTTATATAATTTTCTCGGCATTTATACAAAACAACATTGGAACTATTCAAGGGGTCATGTGGGGAACGCCAATAATAATTATTGGCACTTTTTTTATTGCACTTGGAGCTATTATTAATATTGTTGGAAGATTAAATTTAAAAGGAAATTGGGCGAATCAAATAAAAATTTATAAGGAGCATACGGTTGTAAAATCTGGACCATATAGATTTGTAAGACACCCATTATATTCTTCGATTATTTTAATGCTTTATGGCGGAGCAATTCTTTATTTTAATTGGATATGTTTTTTACTTGTAACTATTGTTTTTGTTCCAGCAATGATTTATCGATCAAAGCAAGAAGAAAACATGTTGGAAAAAGAATTCGAGGAATACAAAGAGTACAAAGAAAAAGTTGGGATGTTGTTTCCAAAATGGAGGTGTTTCCGTGGGAGGATATAAGCCGGTAAGTATTTCTAAGGGTGCATTTGCATTTTGTAGATTCAGTATTGCAATTTTGGTTTGGCTTTCTGTCGCATTGCAATCAAAAGAAATCCTAGTATTTACTACTCTGATTCTGATTTCATCATATATTTTGGGAGTTTCGAGAGCCCCAATGATATTTGCATACACACATACAATCGAAAGAATAATTCCAACTGAAAAAGTATTGGTGGATGAAAAGGGTATACGATTTGCCCATCTAGTTGGATCTGTTTTTGGCATTGTTACTTGTATAATACTATACTTCGTGAACGATTTGGCTGGCTGGATTCTGGCAATCGCTCTTGGGATTTTGAAAACTTCAGCTGCATTCGGGTTTTGTTCCGCTTTGAAACTTTATACTTGCATGACAGGTGGTAGTTGCTGTAGAGTAGGAATGTTTGCAAGGAGGGTGAAAAAAGGTGTTTGACATACATTATGTCCCTTCAAATTGGGGAATTATACCTCGAATATTTGGAGTTTCAAGCTACACTTTTTTTGTAGGCCTAGGTATACTTGCAGCTTTGGTTTTTTATTTTGTTGATGCAAGAAGACGCAAAGTTTCAGGTGAAGGTGCAATTTTAATTGTTACGGCAGCACTAATGTTCGGAATTCTCGGATCAAAGGCACCTTTGCTAATTGCAAACCATGATTTTTTAGGACGTCCCGATGTTTGGTTTGAAGGTAAGACAATCGTCGGAGGGTTTTTGGGAGGGATGGCGGGGGTTATCCTCGTAAAAAAAGTATTTCGTTTGAAGATGAAACTCGGTAATATAATCGCACCAGCTGTAGCGCTTGGTATGGCTATAGGTAGGCTGGGGTGTTTTTTCAATGGATGTTGCTATGGAAAACCTTCGCCAATCGGGTTTAATTTTGGAGATGGGGTTACACGAATGCCAACTCAATTAATTGATTCAGTATTTAACCTGATTTCGTTTTTCGTATTGCTATATTTAAAGGACAGAGTTATTATGCCTGGAATTCTTTTTAAATATTATATTTCTGCATATTTAGTTTTTCGGTTTTTCATAGAATTTCTCAGAGAAAACCAGATATTAATATTGGGATTAACACTATATCAGGTGCTATGCATTCTTGGGTTGATATTAGTTAATTATAAATTGATATATATATTAAAACCAAAAGTTGAGACAGGGGGCTGAATATGGATACACAAATAAATGGTCAAAAAGCATTTGATTGGAAGCAGTTTTTTATGGGAATGGCAATTTTATTATTGCCGTCTATTATCTATTTTACATTGGTATTTCTTGCAAATATCAGAGAAATGTACGGCTTAATTACAATATTTTTGGTTGTGGTTTATTCCCCAATTCCTACCATCATAGGGTTAATTTTATGGATAGTTTATAAAAAGACTAAGCATTCATTAGCTTTGGGGTTTTTAGTGGGGGGATTAGTGCCAATGTTAATAATGGCAATCGGATCTTTTGTATTACTTGGAAGCTGCGGGCTTGCAATAATAACACCGCATTAGACTTGGTATACTTACTTGAAGTAACAGGTTCAATTTATAGCAATTAAGTTCGAATTATGTGATTATTGTCACGAAATTTACATATCCATTGCTACTTATTGGATTGAAACTTTTATGATATTCAACTAATTTTTCGGTTATAAAGAAAATAAACTAATTTTGATGTAATCCTGTGTGAAAAAAGTGTTGACAAGTCAGATTTGCTCAAGTATAATTTACTTAACTAAAGCGATAAAGTGATAAAGTGAAGTTTGGAAGCGTTATTAAGAAAGTGAGGATTACTGAAATGTCAAAGTGGAAAAGTTATACGCCTGAAGGAGTTCAGGATCAGTTATTTGAAAGTTGTTTAATGAAGAGAAATCTTGAGTCGACGTTGCGGGACTTTTTCCGCGAATGTGAATATAGAGAAATTGAGACTCCAGTGCTTGAATTCTATGATACTTATGCATCAGATAAAGGCATTATTGATCAGGAATCGATGTTTAAATTAGTCGATCAAAGGGGGCGGTTGCTAGTGCTTCGTCCTGATATGACAGTTCCTGTAGCAAGAGCAATTGCGACAAAAATGAAGAATTATGAGCTTCCGATAAAGTGCTTTTATATCGGAGATTGTTTCTCGTTTAACGAGTCTGGCGGAGGTCGTTTGCGCGAGTATACTCAAGCAGGGATTGAGTTCGTCGGAGCTCAAGGTGCCAAGGCAGATGCGGAGTGTATTGTTATGGCCATAGTTGCACTTCAAAACTCAGGAATAAAAGAATTTCAAATTGATTTAGGTCAAGTTGAGTTTTTTAAAGGTCTGATGGATGAGGCTGGACTTGAAACAGATGAAATGGAAGAGGTTCGAAAACTAATTGATAGCAAGGACTTGATAGGTCTTGAGCGTGTGTTAGATGGACGCAAAATGCGAGGCGATGTTAAAGAATTGATATTAAATTTACCTGCTCAATTTGGGTCTTTTGAAATCATTGAAAAGCTATTAAAAATGGGATTAAATGAGCGATGTAAAAATGCTTTGATGAACCTTTGGGAGATAAACTCTATTGTCGAAAAGGCAGGTTACGGGCAGTTCGTTTCAATAGATTTAGGTTTTGTGCAAAGTTTGGACTATTACTCTGGACTGATTTTTAAAGGGTTTACTTATGACGTAGGATTTCCGATTTTGACGGGTGGAAGATATGATGATTTGGTAGGGGAATTTGGTTATCATGTACCCGCCACTGGATTTTCATTGGGAATCAATATGCTAATGATGGCGAAAATGTCGCAGGAGGTATCAAAATGAGATATTTGACTATTGCTCTTTCAAAAGGGCGATTGACTGAAAAAGCTATAGTGCTTTTTGAAAAAATTGGCATTGATTGTAGTGAATTAAAGCTTGACAGTAGAAAGCTAATTTTGAAGGATGAGAAGAATAAGATAAAATTCTTTTTAGCAAAACCGAGTGATGTGCCAGTTTATGTTGAGTACGGTGCTGCAGATATCGGAATAGTTGGAAAGGACACTCTATTAGAAGAAGCAAGGAATCTTTATGAGGTGTTGGATTTAGGTTTTGCAAAGTGCAGAATGTGTGTTGCTGGTCCAAAGGAACTTGAAGGCAAGATAGACATTGTGCCTCATAAAAGAATTGCTACAAAGTATCCGCGAATCGCTCGCGAGTATTTTGAGAAAATAAAGGGCGAGTCAATCGAAATCATCAAACTAAGTGGCTCAGTTGAACTTGCACCGTTAGTAGGACTTTCTGAAGTAATCGTTGATTTGGTTGAGAGCGGGAAGACCCTCGCGGAAAACGGATTGGTAGTGCTTGAGACAATCACGGATATAAGTGCAAGGCTTGTCGTAAATAAAGTGAGTATGAAAATGGAAAATGAGCGAATTGGTGCTATAATAGAGGGAATTAAGGCGCAGTTGAATTAATGGAGGTTACACATGATAAAGAGATATAGTGAAAACAATATAAGTTCATTATTCGACTTGCTTGAGGCTAGAAGCCAGCTTGATGTGCCAGAAGTTACTAAAATAGTAGCTGAAATTATTGCAGAGGTTCGTTCATGTGGTGACACGGCACTTTATGAATATACAGCGAAGTTTGATAAGGTTGAAATTGAGAACTTTAGGGTATCTAAAGATGAGATTGAATCTGCGAAAATTGATGAGAATCTTTTAGATATAATCAATAAAGCTATTGATAACATAACTGACTTTCACAAAAAGCAAAAAGTTACATCATGGACAGAAGAAAAGCCGGGAGGCATTCAATTGGGGCTTCTTTCAAGACCAATCGAGAGTGTTGGGCTTTATGTTCCGTCAGGAAGCGCGCCTTTGATCTCGACAGTATTAATGAATGCTATTCCAGCGAAAGTTGCCGGAGTAAAGCGGATAGTGATGGCGACACCGCCAGGACGTGACGGCAAAATATCTCAAGAGTTATTAGTTGCCGCAAGACTTGTTGGTGTAGATGAAATTTTTAAAATGGGCGGGGCACAGGCTATTGCGGCAATGGCATTTGGTACTGAGTCAGTAATTAAGGTTGATAAGATATTTGGCCCTGGCAACATTTTTGTGGCAACTGCAAAGCGGATGGTATTTGGTTATTGTGGAATTGATTCTTTTGCAGGACCGAGTGAAATTACAATCGTGGCAGATGATACTGCAAATGCAAAATTTATCGCAGCAGATATGCTGTCGCAAGCTGAGCATGATAAGTTAGCATCTTCGATTTTGATTACGACTTCAGACGATATTGCTGAAGAAGTAATATTAGAACTAGAGGTTCAATTGAGCAGATTGAATCGGAAACAGACTGCAGAAGAATCTTTGTCAAAGTTTGGAGCAATAATTAGGGTTGATTCGCTTGCCGAAGCTATCCAAATCGTAAATGAAATTGCCCCTGAGCACCTAGAGTTATGTGTTGACAAAGCTGATGAACTGGTGGGTCATGTTAAAAATGCCGGAGCAATTTTCTTAGGGAATTACTCACCAGAGCCGCTTGGCGATTATTTCGCTGGACCAAATCATGTACTGCCAACAAGTGGAACGGCAAGATTTTTCTCACCCTTGAATGTAGGTGATTTTGTAAAGAAAACTAGTCTGATCTCATACTCAAAAGATGCACTAGAAGCGGTTTGGAAGGATGTTTATCAGTTTGCAAAGGCCGAGGAACTTGATGCGCACGCGAATTCAATAAAAGTTAGGTTTGAAAATCTATCGGAGGAAAAGTAATGAGTAAATATTTAAATAAGCGGACTTCGGCACTCACTCCATATGTACCTGGAGAGCAGCCGAAAGACAAAAAATACATAAAATTAAATACAAACGAAAGCCCTTATCCGCCATCTATTAAGGCATTAGAAGCTATGCGTTCTGCAGCGAACGATGATTTGAGGCTTTATCCAGATCCAGATTGCGAAGAGTTAAAGCAAACTATCGCAACTTCTTACGATGTTGGGCCACAAAATGTTTTTGTAGGAAACGGTTCAGATGAAATATTAGCTTTCGCGTTTCAAGCATTCTTTGAACCTGGATGTAAGATTCGTTTCCCGAAAATTACTTATTCGTTTTATCCTGTATATGCTGAACTTTACGGAATTGCCTTCGAAACGATTCCACTAGATGAAGAGTTTAATATTCCTGTAGGCAAGTTTTTTTCATCAGAAGGCGGCGTAGTGATTCCAAATCCTAATGCACCTACAAGTGTTGCGCTTTCCATAAATGAAATTGAGAAGATAGTTAGTGAGAATTCGGAAGTAGTAGTAATAATTGATGAGGCATATGTTGATTTTGGAGCAGAATCCGCCGTTAGCCTAATCTCGAAATATCAAAATTTGTTAGTTGTTCAGACATTATCAAAATCACGTAGTTTAGCTGGACTTCGCGTAGGTTTTGCCATTGGTTCTTCTGAATTGATTGAAGGGCTTGAAAAAATTAAGAATTCTTTTAATTCATACACTCTTGATAGAATTGCGTTGGCGGGAGCGGTTGCGTCAATAAAGGATTTTGAGTACAATATGACAGTACAAAAGAAAATTATTGATACTCGAGAATGGGTAGTCTGTGAATTAGACAAACTTGGATTTAAGCAAACCGTATCAAAAGCAAATTTCTTATTTGTTAGCCCCCCTGATGGAGATGCAAAAAAGTTGTTTGAGAGATTGAGAAAAGAAGGCGTGTTGACAAGGTACTTTGCAAACATTCCAAATTGGCTTCGAATTACAGTGGGTACCGATGCACAAATGAAAGAAATGCTAAGAGTAATTGAAAGGAGTTGTTGAGATGAATAGGACTAGTACAGTTGTTAGAAAGACTAAGGAAACACAAATTGAGATGACATTTAATATTGATGGCATCGGGAAATATGAGGTTTCCACTGGAGTGGGATTTCTAGATCACATGCTTGAGCTTTTCACTAAGCACGGCATGTTTGACATGAATTTAAAATGTACGGGCGATACTCATGTTGATGCGCATCATTCCGTGGAAGATATTGGCATAGTACTCGGAATGTGCATCAAAGAGGCGCTCGGCGATAAGAAATCAATTGTACGCTACGGCAGTATGATGTTGCCTATGGATGAAGTTCTGGCACTTGTGAGTTTGGATTTAAGTGGAAGACCGTTTTTACAATATAAAGTTGAGTTTGCAAATGAATTAGTCGGAGACATGGAAACGGAGCTCGTTGAAGAATTCTTTAGGGCTGTTTCAACAAACGCGGGGATGAATTTGCACATAAAATTACTTGAAGGCGGTAATAATCATCACGTAGTCGAGGCGATTTTTAAAGCGTTTGCGAAAGCGTTAGATAAGGCAACTCAGACAGATGAAAGAATCAAAGGCGTAATGTCGACAAAAGGCAGCATATAATATTTTTTTGGGGGAAGAAGTTATGTTAATTAATGACACGGATTTTATTAAAGCACCACTGTTTATCAAAGGGAAAGTTCGAAATGTATATGATTTAGGAGACAAGCTACTTATCTTAGTAACCGACAGAATATCGGCATTTGATGTTGTGTTTCCAAATCTGATCCCAAACAAAGGGAAAGTATTGAATAGTATTTCAGAATACTGGTTCAACTACACTGAAGATATTGTAAAAAATCATATGATATCAACTGACGTGAACGATTATCCTGACGGTCTTTCGGAGCTTAAAGAAGAGCTACAGGGTCGCTCAATGCTAGTAAAGAAAGTGAAAATGGCTAATGCGGAATGTATTGTTAGAGGGTATTTAGAAGGTTCGGGGCTCAAAGAATATAATGCGACGGGAATGGTAAGCGGTATTAAATTACCGGCTGGATTAAAGCAAGCTGACAAACTTCCAGAATCAATTTTCACGCCTTCTACAAAAGCGACAGAGGGCCACGATATAAATGTTACGTTTGAAGAACTCGCTGCCGATATTGGCTTGGAACTTGCTGAAAAGCTTCGCGATACAAGTATTGCGCTTTATAAAAAAGCATCGAAACGTGCTGAAGAAGTCGGCTTGATTTTAGCTGATACTAAATTTGAATTTGGGATGCTAGATGGCGAATTGACAATTGCTGACGAGATGTTTACTCCTGATTCGTCTCGCTTTTGGGCAATTGAAGACTATGAAGCGGGCAGAGCTCAAAAGAGTTTTGACAAGCAATATTTAAGAGAGTGGCTTGAGGCAAGTGGCTGGGACAAGACACCACCTGCGCCAGAGTTACCAGAAGAAATCGTAAAGCTCACTGAAGCTAAATATATTGAGGCATATGAGCGTTTGGCTGGGAAGAAACTAATATGATAGCAATAATAGACTACGGCGTTGGGAATTTACGAAGTGTTGAAAAGGCGTTTCAAGCAATTGGCGCTGATGCGGTTTTGACAATGAATATCGATCAAATTCTTAATGCTAAAGCAGTTGTATTGCCTGGTGTGGGTGCCTTTGAAGATGGCATGGAAAACCTTCGAGATAATAAATTGATTGAAGTTGTAAAAACTGTTATTAAACGAGGGACACCATTTTTGGGGATATGTCTTGGCATGCAGATGTTGCTTGAGTTCGGAGACGAATCAAATGAGGCAATAGCAACAAAAATGGATGATAAAGATATAGCTGGACTTGGAATAATTAAAGGTCGAGTGAAGCGTTTTCCTGAGTCTGAAGGATTGAAAATCCCGCAAATGGGTTGGAATAATGTTAAATACAAGAAGGAATCACGTTTGTTTGAAGGTATTGCGCAAAACCAGTTCTTCTATTTTGTTCACTCGTATTACTGCGAACTTGAGAATGAAGATGAAGTGTCAGGTGTTACAGAATATGGTTTGAATTATCACTCTACTTTAGAGCGGGAAAATGTGTTTGCTACTCAATTCCACCCGGAAAAAAGCGGGAAAATTGGACTGAAAATGCTGCGAAATTTTGTTGCTATAGCGGAGGAAAAATAATGCTGGCAAAAAGAATAATTCCATGCCTAGATGTGCATGGTGGACGAGTAGTAAAGGGAATCAATTTTATTAATTTAGTTGATGCTGGGGATCCAGTAGAAGCGGCTGCGATTTATGACAAGGCAGGTGCCGATGAACTTACATTCCTAGATATCACAGCTTCGAGCGATGCTCGAAACATCATGGTAGATATAGTTAGTCGTGTGGCGGAGCAAGTATTTATACCTTTTACTGTTGGTGGAGGAATTAGGACTGTCGAGGACTTTAAAGAGATTCTGCGGGCAGGTGCTGACAAAATCAGCATAAATAGCGCAGCTTTCAACAATCCAGAGTTAATTACTGAAGCGGCAATAAAGTTTGGAAGTTCATGCGTGGTTGTTGCGATAGACGCTCGTCGTCGTCCCGATGGCAATGGCTGGGATACCTATCTTCGCGGGGGACGAGACAACACTTTTCGTGATGCGGTAGAGTGGGCAATTGAGGCTGAGCGCCTTGGAGCAGGTGAAATTCTTCTTACCAGCATGGACAGCGATGGCACAAAGGCGGGATATGACATAGAACTGACGCGAAGGGTTTCTGAAAACGTAAAAATTCCTGTAATCGCGTCAGGAGGAGCCGGAACATTAGAGCATTTTAATGAGGCCCTAACAGATGGAAAGGCCGACGCGGTGCTAGCGGCATCACTGTTTCACTTTGGTGAAATGAAAATAAACGATTTGAAGAAATATCTGGATTCAAAAGGTGTCGTAGTAAGAAATACCTGGAGCTGAATCTGATTGGAGTGATTTATATGGAGTATTTTTCAAAGGAAACACTTAGAGAGAAATTTATTGAAGACGTCAAATTTAATGTTGACGGGCTTGTGCCCGCAATTGCACAGGATTGGGTTACGGGAGAAGTGCTTATGATGGCGTGGATGAACCGAGAAAGTCTTGGCCTTACTCTTGAAATGGGCAATGCTACTTATTGGAGCAGAAGTCGCAACAAACTTTGGGTAAAGGGCGAGTCTTCAGGAAATATTCAGATTGTCAAAGACATGTTACTTGATTGCGACGGAGACACCATACTTCTTAAGGTCGAGCAAATTGGCGGAATTGCATGTCATACAGGCAATCGCACATGTTTCGCTAGCGATAACTCTACTCAGGACTTTTTTGAACTTGCTTCTGCGCTTAAGGAAGACTACGAGGTAATGCTTAATCGCAAGGCAAATCCGAAGGAAGGTTCGTACACGACCTATCTTTTTGAGCAGGGGTTGGATAAAATTCTTAAAAAAGTCGGGGAGGAGACCTCGGAGATTATTATTGCGTCAAAGAATGATGACAAACCTGAAACTGTAGGAGAAATCGCTGACTTGATGTATCACCTTAGTGTGCTCATGGTGGAAAAAGATATCCGTTGGGAAGATGTGCTAGATGAAATGCGTGTGAGGCAAGGGAAGAAGACTAAGCACGTTGAAAAGTTGGAGAAAAATGAAAGTAAAAAGTGAAAATAAAAAACTCAATATATTTCTAAAACTATTATTCATTGCGCTTGTCGCATGTGTCGTTGCTTGTCTCGCAGTTTTGGCAATCAATCTTTATATAATTAATTCACCAAAGGATCGTATGTATTATCCAAACAATATTCAGGCGATTCCTCAAGCGGATGCAGCAATGGTATTGGGTTCCCTTGTAGTCGGAGATACGTTGAGTGCGATTTTACTTGACAGAGTAGATGGCGGAATTGCTTTGTACAAAGCTGGTAAGGTTAAGAAGTTGTTGCTTTCAGGCGATCATGGGCAAACAGGATATGACGAAGTAAATGCTATGATGAAGTATGCGGTTAGTAAAGGCGTTAAATCCGAGGATATTTTCCTAGATCATGCTGGGTTTAGTACTTATGAAAGTGTATATAGAGCAAGAGATATATTTCAGTGTAAATCAATAATAATTGTGACGCAAGAATTTCACTTGTCGCGTGCGATGTTTTTGGCGCGGCAACTTGGTTTAAATGCTTATGGCCTTGATTCAACATATCATGGAAATTTTTACAGCGATCAGTATAGCCCTCGTGAGGTATTAGCACGGGTAAAGGACTTTTTTACGGCAACAATATTATTTCCGAAACCTACATATTTAGGTAATACAATACCGATTACAGGTAGTGGAAAAGATTCGCAGGATAAATAAATTAAATATAAAAATATTTGGGGAGTGATTTTAATGAAAGTTCTTTTGGTTAATGGAAGTCCAAATGCAAATGGGTGTACAAATAGAGCCCTGAAAGAAGTTGCTGAAACGTTAGAAATCAACGGAGTCGAAACTGAAATATATCATATCGGAAAAAAACCTATTTCAGGGTGCATTGCCTGTTATTCGTGCTTTAAGACAGGCAAATGCTCAATTTCAGATGGGGTAAATGAGTTTATTCAAAAAGCTGATAATGCCGACGGGTTTGTTCTTGGGTCTCCAGTTCATTATGCTGCGTTATCTGGTGGAATGACTTCGTTTTGTGATCGCTTATTTTTTGCATCTCCCTCGGACGTATTTGCATACAAGCCTGCAGCAGGAGTAATAAGTGCACGCAGAGGTGGTACAACGGCCGCATTTGATCAGATTAATAAATATTTTACTATAAGAAGTATGCCGGTTGTTTCATCACAATATTGGAATATGGTTCACGGGAGTAATCCAGAGGAAGTTGAACAGGACTTGGAGGGGCTTCAGACCATGCGTACACTGGGCAAAAACATGGCGTGGATGCTAAAGTCGCTTGAGGCGGGAAGAGTGGCAGGTATTGAGAGACCTGTAAAAGAAGAAAGAGTCGCGACGAATTTTATTCGCTGACATATTTTTTATGTTAAAATATAAATATGATTTCAAAATAATTAAATGAGCTTCAGATAGTTCTTTATTCAACATAATATCTTCACATATTGAGAGTATATTAAAAATATAAAATGAATGGGGAGGTTTTAAAATGAAAAGAGTAATTACGTTAGTTTCGGCGATGGTACTTGCAATGGTTTTTCTTTCAACTGTGAGCGTGTTTGCGGATGACATGAAGTTAAAGAGTGTTGCTTCGATTGTAAAAGAGATTAAGATGGATCAAAAAGTTGAAATGGTATCAGAGATTAATTTGGAAAAAGTTAGCCCGGCAATGCTTGAAGAACTCGGGGATTCAGTAATGGAAGCAACTTTGGGAGACACCATGATGCACGATAAAATGGATATTTCTCTTGGGGGAGACGGGTCAAAGTCTTTGTCGGCATATCATGAAAGAATTGGATATAATTATCTGTCGAAATATCCTAACGGAATACTAGATTTAATAAGCGCTCCAAAACAAGGTGTAGTTGTTCCACCACAAAACATAGCCCCTGACAAGAAGGAGTACGGTCCTGGATACGGTCCTGGATACGGTCCTGAGTACGGTCCTGGATACGGTCCTGAGTACGGTCCTGGGTACGGTCCTGAACGCATCGGTATGATGGGAATCCCAAGAGGTTCGGGTGTGATGATAATGGTGTTCATAGGAATATTGGGACTAGTATTTTGGGTTTTGATAATTATGTTGATAGTAAAAATTGCATTGAAGAGAAAGATGTCTAAAGTGGCACCAGAAGATATTTTGAAAGGGCGTTTGGCAAAAGGCGAAATCACTGTTGAAGAATTTGAGAAGCTAAAAGCTCTACTTTGAAGGCGGATGTCCTTTATTTGACTTATATACGCGGTTAAAGGTTCTAACACTCCCAAACCCGCATGAAAAGGCGATCTTTGTTATGGAATCAGTTGTATTCTGTAACAAATGGTCGGCTTTTTCTATTCGAAAGTTATTAATGAATGTTTTGAAATTCATGCCTGTTATACCGCGGAAAACTCTTGCCAAATGAAATGGACTAATATGTAATAGCTTTGCTATGTCTTCTAAATTAATGTCGTTAGTATAGTTGCTTTCGAGAAACTCGAGAATTGTTTGCAGTGTGCGAGTATTCGAAATTTGGCGATTTCTAACCTTGTTTTTTATAGGTACTGTCGGCAAATGCCGTAACATTAATGAAGTTAGTTCGAATAACAGACCTCTAATATAGTTTTCATATTGTGGGTCTTTTTTTTCTAATTCAACAGGAAGCGTTTCCAAAATTGCATACGCTCTATCGACAGTTGCTGGTGGCATTTTTTTTAGAATGTCACTAGTAATGAAAGGAGTTTCAAATCTAACATCTTTTGGCCAACCACCAAGTGTCCCTATAAGGTCTGGGCGAATAATTAGTATAATGTGAGTGCTAGCAACCGTAGCGTCAAAGTAATGGATGTCGTCACTGCAAACAATAACGAACTCGCCTTCGATTATTTCCTTGCACTCATCGTTAACACCGATTGAATACTTGCCTTTTGTTACATAAAGAATTTCGATTTCGTTATGCCAATGTGCTAAAATTCGAAACCCGCCTTCGCTTCGGGCGCGAAAGGGGATTTGACTGTGCTGCATGTTTTCATGGTAAGCTTGCAACTTTTTCACCTCGATTCATTCTATCATAATACAGCAGATATTGACTACATAAACTTTGGATTTGACGAGAAGGTTAAGATTTCAGGTGATATCATTAATCCAATAAATTATGAAAATAAGGTGGAGTTTATATTGAGAAAAGCGTTAATAGTTTGTGGAGGTTGGACAGGGCATGAACCCGAGCAGGTTTCTGAAATTTTCAAAAAAATGCTTGAAGAAATGGGTTTCGTTGTTGAAATCTCTAGAAGTTTAGATGTGTATTTAGATACCGAAAAAATGAATAGTCTTAGTTTGATTGTAACGCAATGGACTATGGGAGAGATTACGGAAGAGCAGTGCAAGGGAGTTACTGAAGCAGTCGATTCGGGAGTGGGCATAGCTGGGACTCATGGCGGGATGTGCGACGCCTATCGTCAAAATACAACATGGCAGTTTATGACAGGTGGACAATGGGTTGCACACCCGGGCAATGATGGAATTGAATTTGAAGTAAATATAGGGAAACAGAAAAATAATATTTTGGCTGGGATTGAGGATTTCAAAATAAAGACGGAACACTATTATTTGCATGTTGATCCTGCAGTGAAAGTTCTTGCTACAACACTTTTTCCAATTGCCGAAGGTGGACACACTTCAAATGGCAAAGTGAAAATGCCCGTTGCATGGACAAAAAGATGGGGTAAAGGAAAAGTCTTTTATAATGCTCTAGGCCATTTGGCAAATGTTTTTGATAATAAAAGTGCCTTGGAAATGACTAAAAGAGGATTTGAGTGGGCGGCAAGAAAGGAAGATATATAATGGATAATTCAAAAAAAATTGCGGTTGGGATTATTGGATGTGGAAACATAAGTGAAATCTATCTTAAAAACCTATCTGGAGTTATGCAGCATGCAAAAGTAGTGGCGTGTGCAGATTTGATTTTCGAACGCGCACAAGCAAAGGCAAACGAATTCGGCTTAATAGCCTTGACTTATGACGAGATATTAGCAGATAAAGATATTGAAATAATTTTGAATCTGACGATCCCAAAGGCGCATGCTCAGGTATGCATTGATGCAATAAATGCGGGTAAAAGCGTATATGTTGAAAAGCCGTTTGCCAGCACAATTTCTGAAGGCAAAAAGATATTGGAATTAGCAAAATTAAAAGGCGTGCTTGTTGGCGGTGCGCCGGACACGTTTTTGGGAGCAGGTATTCAAACTTGCAAAAAACTTATTGAGGCTGGTGAAATTGGAAAACCGGTGGCTGCTTCAGCAAACATGCTATGTCATGGACATGAAAGTTGGCATCCGAATCCCGAATTTTATTATCAATTCGGCGGTGGCCCTATGTTTGACATGGGCCCTTATTACTTAACGGCACTTGTTGAACTGCTCGGATCAATAAACAGAGTCTCAGGGTCGGCTCAAATTTCTTTTCCTCAAAGAACGAAGACGACAGAAGTAAATTTTGGAGAAAAAATTGATGTAGAAGTCCCAACGCATATTTCTGGAGTTATGGATTTCGAGTCGGGAGCGATTGGAACTATTTCTACAAGTTTTGATGTATGGAGCCATAATTTGCCGTGCATCGAGATTTATGGTAGCGAAGGAACGATTTCTGTTCCGGATCCGAATACTTTTTCAGGACCCGTGAAGGTGAAACGGTTTGATGAAGAAAACTGGCGTGAAATTGATGTTACGCTGCCATATTCTGAAAACAGTCGTGGCCTCGGCGTAGATGGAATGGCAGAGGCTTTGCTCACTGGACGTGAACACAAAGCAAACGGCAAATTAGCATTTCATGTATTGGAAGTTATGCATGGGTTTTATTCTTCATCAGAAACATCGGCGCATATAAATATTGAAAGTAGAGTGTGAAGCTTAAATGGCATATTTAATTGGGGTAGATATTGGAACTTCGGGAACAAAGACTGTTTTGTTTGATGAACGAGGAAACACTGTTGCTTCCTCGCTTAAAGAATATCCCTTGTACCAGCCTCAAAATGGCTGGGCTGAGCAGGACCCAAAAGATTGGTGGGACGCTACTTGCGCTACAATTCGCGAGGTGTTGGCGATTAGCCATGTGAACGCCTCTGAAATTAAGGGAGTCGGACTTTCAGGACAAATGCATGGGGCTGTTCTTCTAGACAAAAACAATCAAATTCTTCGTAAAGCAATTATCTGGTGCGATCAGCGTACTACAGCTGAATGCGATCAAATCACTTCGCTTATCGGTGCAAAGCGATTGATTGAGATAACTGCAAACCCAGCATTGACAGGATTCACAGCTTCGAAAATATTATGGGTACGAAATAATGAACCCAAGATTTTTGAACAAGTTAAAAAGATTTTGCTTCCGAAAGACTATATTCGACTTATGTTGACAGGTGAGTTTGCCACTGAGGTTTCAGACGCAAGCGGAATGCAACTTATGGATATTCCAAAACGCCAATGGAGTGAAGAAGTTCTGGGAAAACTAGATATAGACAAATCATTTCTTGGGAAAATGCATGAGTCTCAGGAAGTAACTGGACTAGTAAATAGAGAAGCGGCATCATTGACTGGATTGAATCTTGGAACCCCTGTGGTTGGTGGTGCAGGAGATCAGGCGGCAGGAGCAGTTGGTAATGGAATCGTACGAAACGGAGTCATTTCATCTACAATTGGGACTTCGGGTGTGGTGTTTGCACACTCTGATAAGGTTACGATTGACCCTATGGGGCGAGTGCACACATTTTGTCATGCAGTACCAAATACATGGCACATCATGGGCGTTACGCAGGGAGCGGGGCTATCTTTGAAGTGGTTTAGAGATAACTTTTGTCAGGATGAAATTCGCGAAGCGGCTCAAGCAAACATTGAACCATATGTCTTATTAAATAAGTTGGCGTCAGCTTCGAAGCCTGGTAGTGACGGTTTAATTTATCTTCCATATTTAATGGGCGAACGCACTCCGCACTTGGATGCTGATGCACGCGGAGTCTTTTTTGGACTGTCAGCTAGACATGAAAAGAAGGATTTGATTCGAGCGATTATGGAAGGTGTAGTATTTAGTTTGAAAGATTGTCTTGAAATTATTGATGGTATGGGAGTCGATGTTTCTGAGGTTCGCGCTTCAGGTGGCGGCGGAAAGAGCGCGCTCTGGAGGCAAATGCAGTCGGATGTGTTTGGAAAAGAAATCACTACGATAAATTCTAGCGAGGGGCCAGCGCTTGGAGTAGCGTTGCTTGCAGGAGTAGGAACTGGCGTTTACGGAAGTGTTTCGCAAGCATGCGATGCAACAATTAATGTCGTTACAAGGCAAAAACCAGATGACACATTGAATTTGGATTATTCAAAGTATTATAAAATATATAAAAATCTTTACCAGTCTTTGAAGCAGGATTTCAAAGACTTAGCAAGAATTTCGAATTAAAACAGGAGGAAATGAAAATGGCAGAGTATTTTAAGAAAGTTTCAAAAATCGAATTTGAAGGTGCTGGATCAGATAATGCCCTAGCTTACAAGTTCTACAATCCAGATGAGATTGTAGGTGGTAAGACAATGAAGGAGCATTTGCGCTTTGCAGTTGCTTATTGGCACACTTTTCAAGGAACGGGGGGAGATCCGTTTGGACCGGGTACCGCTTTGCGCCCTTGGGACGAAATATCTAACCCTATGGATATTGCGAAGGCAAAAGTTGAGGCGAATTTCGAGTTTTGTGAGAAGCTGGGAGTGCCATATTTCTGCTTCCATGATAGAGACATTGCGCCAGAAGGCGAAACATTACGCGAGAGCAACAAAAACTTAGACGAAATAGTAACTTTAATAAAGGAACGCATGAAGACAAGCGATGTGAAATTGCTGTGGGGTACTGCAAATGCGTTTTCAAACCCACGTTATGTTCATGGGGCGTCGACTTCGTCAAATGCTGATGTATTCGCATATGCTGCAGCACAAGTAAAAAAAGCAATGGAAGTGACTAAAGAACTTGGTGGACAAAACTATGTTTTTTGGGGTGGGCGTGAGGGATATGAGACGCTTTTGAATACAGACATGAAGTTTGAACTAGACAACATGGCTCGATTCCTTGGAATGGCAGTCGATTATGCTCGCGAAATAGGATTTAATGGTCAGTTTTTAATTGAGCCAAAGCCTAAGGAGCCGACCAAACATCAATATGACTTCGACACCGCTACTGTTATTGGATTTTTGAAAACTTATGGGCTCGACAGGTACTTCAAAATGAACATCGAGGCGAATCATGCAACCCTTGCCGCACATACCTTTCAGCATGACCTGAGAGTCGCGCGAATAAACGACGTTTTTGGAAGTATAGATGCTAATCAAGGCGACATGCTTTTGGGTTGGGATACAGATCAGTTTCCAACTAATGTTTATGATTCGACTTTGGCGATGTACGAAGTGCTCTTGGCAGGTGGGTTCACGACGGGGGGCTTGAATTTTGATTCTAAAGTTCGTCGCGCATCATTTGAACCAGTGGATTTATTTTACGGGCATATTGCTGGTATGGATACTTTTGCGAAAGGCCTTCTAATCGCACAAAAGATGGTATATGACGGAAAATTCGAACAGTTTATCTCGAATCGTTACTCGAGTTATTCCAGCGGAATCGGAAAAGATATCGTGACTGGAAAAGCTGGCTTTAAAGAACTCGAAGCTTATTCTCTCGAAAACACAAATCTAAAGAATGAATCCGGACGCCAAGAAATGCTTGAAGCATGGCTAAACAGCTATATTTTGTCGTAAGTCGTTTTAAAAAAACAGATAATCATTTACTTTTTGTCGAAATTGCGATATAAAGGCTTAGTTAGTATGTGAGTTTTAGGAGGAGAAATAATGGATACAAAGATTAAGAATTCGGGGTTTCACCACATTGCAGTCAAGGTTACGGATTTTGAGAAGTCGGTCGAATTTTATACGAAAGGACTGGGACTTATGCCTTATGCTGCTTGGGGCGAAGGGTCGAGTCGTGCAGTAATGTTAAGCTTAGCTGATGGTGGTTGTATTGAATTATTTGCTGGGGGCATCGCGCAAGGCGAAACATCAGATGGATACGGGGATGCCGCTGGAAACTGGATGCATTTCGCTATTCGCACCTCAGATGCGCAGGGCGCTTTTGATTCGGCTATTGAGGCGGGCGCAGTTTGCCAAAAAGAGCCATTTGAAGTCACGATTCCAAGTGAACCGGCTTTGCCCGTGAAGATAGCCTTTGTGACAGGGCCTGATGGTGAGGTTATAGAGTTTTTTGAGTTGAGAGGTGAAAACTGAAATGTCATTTTTTAGAGGTGAAATATATTCAAATCAATTGCAGATGCAAACGTCGATATCAGTAATTTTGCCTGACGATTTTTCTGAAGATAAAGATGGGAAGCCTAAAATTCTATTTTTGCTTCATGGAAGTTCAGATAATTCCACTTCATGGATAAGAAACACAAGGGTCGAAATGTACGCAAAAAGACATAATTTGATTATCGTAATGCCTGAAGTTCAGAAAAGTTTTTATACTGATATGGTTTATGGTTTGAAATATTTTTCATATGTCGCAGATGAACTTCCCCAAATTTGCAGAAATTTATTTCACGCTTCTGAAAAACGCGATGACAACTTTATTGCGGGGCTTTCTATGGGTGGTTATGGGGCATTAAAATGTGCGCTTCGCAGGCCTGAAACCTTTTCGAAAGTTGGTGTGTTTTCAGCTCCATTTAATTTGGAGAGCAGATTTAGCACTTTTTCTGAGGATAAGTTGCCTGAGCTAATGGGGATTTTCGGGAACAAAATGCGACCTGAAGATGATTTGTTCCAAATTTCAAAGGATTTTGCTGAATCGGGTGCGAAGATTTTGCCGCAAATTTTTGCCACGTGTGGGACAAAAGACTTTTTATATGAAGACAATACAGATTTTTGGAATCACATGACGAAAATCGGTCTTGAATATGAATATATGGAATGGGAAGGTTTCCACGAATGGGGGTTCTGGGACAAATCTGTACAGTTAATGATTGAAAAGTTTTTGGTATAGATATTGATTTTTTTATTGACATTACTATTAAGAATAAGCTAAAATACAAAAGGATTAGCACTCAACGTGTTTGAGTGCTAATAAATATCAAAGGAGGATTTAAAAATGAAAATCAAACCATTGGCAGACAGAGTAGTAATCAAGATGGTTGAAGCTGAGGAGACTACAAAAAGTGGCATCGTACTCCCAGGTTCGGCAAAAGAGAAGCCACAGGTTGCTGAAATAATTGCAGTTGGACCTGGAACCGAAGAAGTAAAAATGGAAGTTAAGAAGGGCGACAAAGTGCTAATTAGCAAGTATGCAGGCACTGAAGTCAAAATTGATGGAGAAGAAGTTACCATCATGAAGATGTCAGACATTCTGGCAGTTGTTGATTAATTTAGAATTATAGGAGGCAGAAAAATGGCTAAGGAAATTATTTACGGAGAAGACGCAAGACGCGCACTTGAGGCGGGAATCAATAGTCTTGCTAATACAGTTAAAATCACGCTCGGGCCTAAAGGCCGAAACGTAGTGCTTGACAAAAAGTTTGGAGCGCCACTCATCACTAATGATGGCGTTACAATTGCAAAGGAAATTGAACTTGAAAACCGTTTTGAAAACATGGGCGCACAACTTGTTAAAGAAGTTGCTACAAAGACAAATGACGTTGCCGGTGACGGTACGACTACTGCGACTTTGTTGGCGCAAGCAATTGTAAGAGAAGGAATGAAAAACGTTGCTGCGGGAGCAAATCCTATTATCTTAAAAAGAGGAATTGACAAAGCGGTTACGGCGGCTGTTGCTGGAATACTTGAAATTAGCGAAAAAGTTAAAGGCAAGCAGGACATCGCTAGAGTTGCTTCGATATCTGCAAATGACGAAATTATTGGAACTCTTATTGCTGATGCAATGGAAAAAGTTTCGACTGACGGAGTTATCACTGTAGAAGAATCAAAGACTATGAGCACAGAGCTTGAAATAGTTGAAGGCATGCAGTTTGACAGAGGCTACCTTTCATCGTACATGATTACTGACACTGAGAAAATGGAAGCGATTATTGACGATCCTTACATCTTGATTACAGATAAGAAAATCACCAGCATACAAGAAATTTTGCCAGTGCTTGAGCAAATCGTTCAACAAGCTAAGAAACTTGTAATTATTGCTGAAGACGTTGAGGGCGAGGCGCTTGCTACATTAGTAGTTAATAAACTTAGGGGAACGTTCACTTGCGTGGCGGTTAAAGCTCCTGGTTTTGGCGATAGAAGAAAAGCTATGCTTGAAGATCTAGCAGTTCTTACTGGTGGTACAGTTATTTCTGAGGAAGTCGGACTTGAATTGAAAGAAACGACTATTGATCAACTTGGTCGTGCAAGACAAATGATTATTCAAAAAGAAAACACTATCGTAATTGAAGGCGTTGGTAATGCGTCAGCTGTTCAAGCGAGAATTGCATCAATCAAACTTCAAATTGAAGACACTACATCAGACTTTGATAGAGAAAAATTGCAAGAAAGACTTGCGAAGTTATCTGGCGGAGTAGCTGTAATCAAAGTTGGAGCAGCAACGGAGACAGAGATGAAAGAGAAAAAGCACAGAATCGAGGATGCTTTAGCAGCTACAAGAGCGGCAGTTGAAGAGGGAATTGTTCCTGGTGGAGGCACAGCGCTTCTAAACGCCTCGAAGAATGTTGAGAAGTTGCTTGCGACAACTGAGGGCGACGAAAAGACTGGCGTAATGGCAATATTAAAGGCGCTTGAAGAGCCCGTTAGACAGATTGCTGCAAATGCTGGAATCGAAGGTTCGGTAATTATCGACAAACTTAAGAACAGCAAACCTGGAATTGGGTTTGATGCGCTTAAAGAAGAATATGTAAACATGGTCAAGGCTGGAATCGTTGACCCTGCTAAGGTTACAAGATCAGCGCTTCAAAATGCAGCTTCTGTAGCATCAATGGTATTAACAACAGAAAGCCTTGTTGCTGATAAGCCAGAACCTGAGTCACCAATGCCAGCAGGCGGCGGCGGACCTGGAATGGGCGGCATGTATTAAAGTAATTTCAAAGGAAACCGGCCTTGTGGGGTTGCCACTAAGGTCGGTTTTTTGTATAATTGTATAATTAAAAAAGGAGTGATCAATTTGTCTCTTGAACTGAAAAAAAGTGATGTGATTGTTTTTGAAGGTGATAGTCTCACACGTCGTGATATGTCAGTTAATTTAGATGATTGGCCGTTTCTGAGGATGATGAACTGGGACGATACTTGGGTTAATACTGTTCAAGAACTGCTATTTTCGTGGCATCCTGAATTAGAACTCAAATTTCATACTGCTGCAGTTGGTGGTTCGCACATAGGCAATCTATTGGAGCGGCTAGACGCCAACGTTCTTGCTTTCAAACCTGACTGGATTATTATCACGGTTGGAAACAACGACACCAATATATTTTCTGTTGAAGAATTTGCGGTGAAACTTAGAGAATATGTTTCGCTAGTCGCGAGTAAAAGTAAAGCCAAGATATTGTTTTTAGGTGGATTCAAAAAAGCAAAGACATTTGTTGGAGAGGAAAACTTTTTTACAAGTAGCGTAGCTTATCATGAAATTCTTGAAATAATAGCTTTGGAGTCAGGTAACTACTTTTTAGATATTGGTAGATTTATTGTTGAGAAGTCGGAAACACTTTTTTCTCAAAGCGATGCTCACACCGTTTATGGCGATGGTGTTCATTTTAACAAACTTGGCAACAATATTATCGCTGGTGAAGTGCTTAAAGTTTTCGGATATGTAAATTAGTGAGGTAACTAGATGGATGGACCGATTGAAAAACTAGTTGTAAGAAAAAGAGACTTGGCAGACAAACTATCAATTGTTTTAGTTGTGTTTTTAGCTGTTGTAATTATTCTTGCACTCATTATTATTGGCTATTACTTTGAGTATTTTCCGATTATTGCAGCCGTGATCCTGTTTTTAGCAATGAAATTTGTATTCATGAAAAACATTGAGTTTGAATATTCTTATTTCGACGGAGAAATTGAATTTGACAAAATTATCAATCAAAAAAAGCGTAAATCTATAGCGAAACTAAGTGTTAGAGACTTTGAAACTTTTGGACATCAAGACTTATTCTCGAAAATACCAACTCCTCCGAAAAGTCAGATTTTTTGCACAGCTCAAGAAAATTCTTCGGAAAACTACTTTTTCATTACGAATTTTAACTCGAAAAGAACTGCTTTTTTCTTTGTTCCTGAAGGAGAAATCATTAACGATATAAAACGCAGAATACCAAATAAAATTTTGAAAGGGGAATGAAAATGGCGAAAATATTCAATGAACCATCTAGGACTTTTAATGAGTACCTTCTAATTCCGAATTTAACTGACAAGAATTGTACGCCCGACAAAGTAAATCTTCAAACACCATTAGTGAAATTTAAAAAAGGAGATAAGCCAGAAATTTCTTTGAGCCTTCCTTTTGCTTCTGCAATAATGCAGTCTGTTTCTGATCACGGTATGGCAATAGCTTTAGCGCGAAGCGGTGGCATATCGTTTGTTTACCAATCTCAGTCACCTCAGGCACAAGCTGAAATGGTAACCCGAGTCAAAAAGTATAAAGCTGGCTTCGTGCCAAGTGACTCAAATGTGAAACCAGACGCCACTCTTGACGATTTGCTATATATCAAAGAAAATACTGGACATTCGACTGTTGCGGTTACCTCGGACGGCACACCAAACGGTAAATTGCTCGGCATCGTCACAAGTCGAGATTACCGCTTATCGCGAACGCCAATCGATACGAAAGTTTCTGAACTCATGACGCCGTTTGAAAAATTGATATACGGCAAAGAAGGCATGACACTTAGCACAGCAAATGATATGATCTGGGAAAATAAACTTAACTGCTTACCTATTATCGATAAGCAACAGAGACTCACATACTTTGTGTTCCGAAAGGACTATGATAGCCATAAAGAAAATCCTTATGAACTTCTTGATTCTAACAAAAGATTAATTGTGGGAGCAGGTATAAATACTAAAGACTACATGGAAAGAGTGCCGCTTTTGATTGAAGCTGGCGCTGATATTCTTTGTCTTGATTCCTCGGACGGCTACTCTGAATGGCAATATGACACTCTTAGATGGATTCGAAACACTTACGGCGATAAAGTCAAGATAGGGGCAGGAAATATTGTTGATAAAGAGGGATTTCACTATCTCGTAAAAGCTGGGGCAGACTTTGTAAAAATCGGTATAGGCGGGGGCTCTATCTGTATTACTCGAGAGCAAAAAGGTATTGGCCGTGGACAAGCTACCGCAATTCTTGAGGTTGCAGAAGCTCGCGATGATTATTTTAAAAAAACCGGAATATATATTCCTATCTGTTCTGACGGTGGAATTGTTCATGATTATCACATGGTCGTGGCACTTGCGATGGGGGCAGACTTTGTGATGCTTGGTAGATACTTTGCTCGATTTGACGAAAGCCCAACGCGAAAGTTAAAAATCGGAAACAATATTGTAAAGGAATATTGGGGAGAGGGCTCGAATCGTGCGAGAAATTGGGCTCGATATGATATGGGTGGAGCGAAAAGTCTTTCCTTTGAAGAAGGCGTAGATTCTTATGTTCCTTATGCTGGGTCGCTAAAAGATAATATGGACATTAGTGTTGCGAAAATAAAATCGACTATGTGCAGTTGTGGTAGCAGTTCAATAAAACAATTACACGAAGAGGCTCGATTAACTCTCGTTTCGGCGACAAGCATTATTGAAGGCGGAGCACATGACGTAATTTTGAAGGATAACGAGCTTTCGAAATAAGTTGACAAGCAATTTTTAGTAAATTATAATTACGAAAGTTATTTAGCAAGACCTAGAAGGGGAGATTTCAATGGTTGCAAAGAAAGTTAATATTACTAGCGAAGGCTTAAAGAAACTTGAGGATGAGATTAACTATCTTAAAGGGCATATGCGCATGGAAGTGGCTGAAAGAATAAAAGAAGCAATTTCTTTTGGTGATATTTCTGAAAATGCTGAATATGACGATGCGAAAAACGAGCAAGCAAATATGGAAAAACGCATCAGCCAGTTGGAACAAATCCTGTTTAATGCTACTGTTATTGATGATGAAGATATTACAACAGATGTAGTTAGCTTAGGTTCTAGAGTTCTTTTAAAGGATATTGAATTTAAAGAAGATATTGAATATTATATCGTTGGTTCAGCAGAATCAGACCCATTAAACAATAAAATTTCAGATGAATCCCCAGTAGGCAAAGAACTTCTAGGCAAGAAAGTTGGGGATAAAATTCAAGTGAACTCGCTTGAGGGCGCGTTGAAATTTAAAATTTTAAAAATTTCTAAGTAAATTAAAAATGAGGAATAAAAATGTCGCAAGAAGAAAAAAACACCCACGGTTTAGGCGCTGAAGAGTTGCCAGAACTTGATATTAACGAATTAAGACAGGTTCGCAGAGCGAAACTTGCTGAATTACAAGCAGATGGAAAGGATCCGTTTGCGCAAGTCAAATTTGATTTTTCCCACTCTTCTTCTGAGATACTTGATAACTTTGAGTCCTTAGAGGGTAAAGAGGTTTGTTTTGCTGGGCGCATAATGTCCATGAGAGACATGGGTAAAGCAAGTTTTTGTCATTTGCAAGATCGCGAAGGACGTCTTCAACTTTATATAAAAATTGACGAGATAGGTGAATTGGAATACGAGCATTTCAAACGTTTAGATTTAGGCGATATTATTGGTGTTACTGGCGAAGTTTTTCGAACCCGGCGCGGTGAAATTTCTGTAAAACTATCAAAATATGTGCTTTTAACTAAGTCACTTCAGCCATTACCTGAAAAATTCCATGGCCTCAAAGACACGGATATTAGATATCGTCAGAGATACTTGGATATGATAGTTAATCCTGAAGTTAAAAATAATTTTATTATTCGTAGCAAGACCATTAAAGCAATTCGCAAATTCATGGATGATAGAGGCTTCTTGGAAGTTGAGACCCCGCTTCTTAATACAAAGCAGGGTGGTGCTGCGGCAAGGCCATTTACAACGCATCACAATGCATTGGATTTAGATTTATACATGCGCATTGCGCCAGAACTTTATTTGAAACGCTTGATAGTTGGCGGTCTCGAACGTGTTTATGAAATGGGAAAGAATTTTAGAAATGAAGGAATATCAATTAAGCACAATCCTGAATTTACTATGATGGAAGTTTATCAAGCATACACTGACTATAATGGCATGATGGAATTGACTGAATCTTTGATTTCGTCTGTTGCATTAGAAGTGCTGGGGACCACTAAGCTTACATATCAAGGTGTAGAAATTGAGTTGGCTCCGCCATGGGCAAAAATTAGCATGAATGATGCCGTAAAAAAATATGCAAACATGGATTTTGAATCTTTCTTATCTGACAAGGATGCGATTGAGGCTGTAAAGGCACGCGGAGTTGCGATTGAAGGCTCACCTAGCAAAGGGGATCTCCTTAATATTATGTTTGAAAAGTTTGCGGAAGAAAAATTGATTCAGCCAACTTTCGTATACGATTACCCTGTAGAGGTTTCGCCATTGGCGAAACGCAAAGCCGATAATCCCGCAATGACTGAACGGTTTGAGGTATTTACTGTTATTGGAGAAATGGGTAACGCTTTTTCAGAACTCAATGATCCAATCGATCAGATGGGTAGATTTGCGGAACAAGTGAAAAAACGTGAAGCCGGAGATGTAGAAGCTGCTGAAATGGATGATGATTATATAACTGCTCTAGAGATTGGATTGCCACCAACTGGTGGTTTGGGAATAGGGATTGATAGACTACTTATGCTCATGACCGATTCATATTCAATTAGAGATGTTATTTTGTTCCCTACGATGAAACCGAAGGTGTGAGAAGTATGGCTGAAAAGGAATCAAATAATGTTTCGCAATTCGCGAACGATCATAACCTTGATATTAGAGATCTTGCGGTACTCGGTTTAGGTATCGATGCAGATTTAGATTCTGTAGAAAAAGCCTTTGCTTTGATTGCGCGTCGAAACAATGCTGAGATGAAGGAGGGTGCATTAACACCCGAATCAAAGGCAAAAATGATTGAAGTTAGTTCAGCATATTCGCGACTCATTGGGAAAAAAGATCCAGCAAAAATGTCGGATACAGAGGAAAAGGGCGGTTGGTTTGTAGGATTCAATCGAACCTCGGTTGAAAATTTCTTTTATTTATTCAAACTACAATTTATTGTATCTATTGTGCTTGCAATTGTAATTGGTATAGTGGTTTACAGTTTCATAGATCGAAAAGAGTTTCAGTTTTCATTGCAATATTGGGGCGCGACAGCAGCGGATGATGTGAAAGTTTCTGATTTAGTAAAAACATCTGATCCAGGAATCAAGAATGTGCAGTTCGTAACGGCGCAAGGGCTAGGTGCAAGCACAGACGCGCAATTTGCCTGGTACACACTTGCGGTTTTGGACTCAATAGTTATTGATAAAGCGAGCTACAAGTCGTTCGCACAACAAGGATTCTTTTTGAACTTAGATGATTTAGCAAAAGAAGCGGGTCTTGATTTATCGAAACAGCAAGAAATGATTATTACCTCTAAAAATGAAAAATCGGATAAGCTTCCACACCTTTATGGGTTAGATATTTCATCAATAAAAAATCCAAATGTAAAAAATGCATTTATTTCTTTGAACACGGTTTTGACTATTCCTACGAACACAACTGACCTTGATCCTGGGAAAAAGTTCATGAGAAAAATCATGAGTATATTGGCAGCGGAGCAAAAAACGACACAAATAAAAAATTAGTCTGAATTTGTATTGAATTTAAGCATATATTTGTTGACATGGGCGTACTTACTATGATAGATTAGTAAGGCGCCTTTTGTGCAGTCATTATTTGTACTGACGAAAAAGCGCACTGGACCTTGAAAAGTGAACAATGCAAAAGTGTGAAGGAACTCGTAATAAAATGAGTTTTAATTTTGTAAAAAATTAAATTGCAAGACAATTAAATTAGGTTAAAAAGTAATGAGCTGAAAAGTTCTTGAAAATTTTTTCGAGAGTTTGATCCTGGCTCAGGACGAACGCTGGCGGCGTGCCTAACACATGCAA
>Ga0194063_10000222_pt1 | contig 42197 bp, 31 predicted proteins | sample SepL3720m_MetaG_FD_155459 | JGI IMG/M metagenome (GOLD analysis project Ga0194063, IMG submission 155459) | Anoxic zone freshwater microbial communities from boreal shield lake in IISD Experimental Lakes Area, Ontario, Canada - Sep2016-L373-20m | ecosystem: Environmental > Aquatic > Freshwater...
TGTTTTCGTTTGCAACTGCTTCTGTGCGGGTGATGTTGGCGTTTGTCATGATTTTCTCCGGTTGGATTTGCGATTCAGATGACTTTACCTACGCATAGCACGTGCCAGGTCTTGGCAAATCAAAAACTCTGTTTGTAATCAACAAGTTGGAGAGGCTTCAGGTGCCGAGAGCAGGTTTTGCTGCGCGCCGATCTGCTGCCAAAGTACATCCGCTTTGTACATCTTTCCCGGATCAAAACAAAAACCCCAACAAAATCAATAGCTTAGAAGCATTTCTGGTGAACGCCATTTTCATACAGGCGCTAGCGACGCAAAAGCCCCATCGCGTAACAAATGCTAACCATTTATATTTTGGGATATTTTCCCGATTTACTCAAATTGATGGATAATTTGCTTTCACGCTGTGACCTTTAACCTTCGAGGAGATACACCATGAATTCATTACGACCCAAGCTGACGCAGAGTCTGACCGTCGCCTTGCTCGCCACGCTGACCGCCTGCGGCGGCGGCGGTGGCAGTACGACGGGTGCAAGCGCCATCGTCAAAGGCGTTGCCGCGACCGGCTGGGCAATCGACAAAGGCAGCGTGACACTCGTCTGCGCCACGGCCAGCACGGCGCCAGTGAACACTGCCAGCGACGGCAGCTACAGTGTGGATGTCAGCAACATGACGCTGCCCTGCGTGGCTCGAGTGGACTACACCGACAGCACGGGAAAACCGGCGCGGCTGCATTCTCTAGTCAGAGGCACTGGGACCGTCAACATCAACCCCGTCACCGACATGGTGGTGGCTTCCTTGAGCGCTACGGGCGCCGCGTCTGACGTCCAGGTCGCTGAAGTCAAGACCTACACAGAAGACCGCATCCGTACCGCCACCCAAATGGTCAAAACCGAATTGACATCCAAAGGTGTGAGCACGGCCTTCCTGCCAGACGACGTCATAGGCAGCAAAATGACAGCCACATCGGCATCAGGCAAAGGGGATGATTACGATGCGGTGCTTGACGGTATTGCCGCCAAGACCAATATCAAGACAGTCGAAAACGAGCTCAAGACCGGCCATGAAGCCGGCAAATTGAGCACCAGCACCGGACAAACTGGCAATGCAACTGTCGGCAAGGCTATCTACGAAGCCTCCTGCCAAAGTTGCCACGGAGCCCGCATTGCTGATGCCAGCAACGCATCCAAAACGCTCAAGGCGATCCATGAGAATGAAGGAGGCATGGGCTATCTGGCCAGCACCATCACAGCCGCAGCAGCGGACAACATCGCCACCTACATGGCCAACGGTCTGAGCGGCAACAGCGGCACGGCCGCGACCTCGCCAGCGCTCCTGACGACGCAGACAATCACCTTCACGCCACCGGCCACGCAAACGCTCGGTGCAGTTGCACCTGCGCTGACCGCCTCTGCCAGTTCTGGTTTGCCGGTGACGATTGGCTCCTTGACGCCCGCCGTTTGCAATGTCAACGCGGGTGCCCTGAAGCTGTTGACGGCTGGCAACTGCACGCTGACTGCCAGCCAGTCGGGCAACGCCACATTTGCCGCCGCGACCGGCAAGACGATTGCCTTTTCCATCATCGACCCCAGCGCCCCGGTCGTGCCGCCCGTCGGACTGATTCCGGTTGCAAGCAACGGCAAGGTCCTCTACGCCAGTCGATGCAGCAGCTGCCACGGCCCAGCCGCAGCAGGTGGCAGCAAGGTGCTCAACGGCGCCAACAGCGCGATCACCATTCTGTCGGCCATCAATAACAATCGCGGTGGCATGGGTACTCTCTCCATCCTGACGCAACAGAATCTGGCCGACATCGCCGCCTTTCTGGCCACACCCAATATGTAAGTCCAAGCCACCCGGATCGCGGACGCCATAACGAAAACGCCCTGTCATCTGACAGGGCGCGCTTCTGTCAGACCCCGTTCATCCTGCGATTGAGCACGACGAAGGCGAGCCAGGCGCCGATGGCGGCTATTCCCCAAGCCATGGCCGACCCAGGCGCGTCACGCAGCATGATCCAGCTCAGTCGCCCGTCGGCGAATATGAACGAAAACGGTGCCAGGCTGCAGCCAATGGCGATGGCCTGCAGTCCGGCGCGCCAACGCAGTAATTGCCGAAGCCGCGTCATCGCCATCGCGCCGCTGTCGGCTCTGGGTGCTGCGGGAATCTGGGGTGGCTGATGCTGAGCCGTGCGCATGGCGGTTGCAAATTCAGGATGCTCGGCGAAGTACGCTTCCACCACAGTCCGCGTGGCGACACTGGCCTCCTGTGAAAAATACAGAGGCAGCAGGTCGATGATGATGTCTTGGTCGATGTTCATGGTGTGTTTCCTTTGAGAGTCAGCGAAAGTTTGATACGTGCCCTTGATACCTTGACCTTGGCCGAGGCCAGCGAGATTCCCAGCGCGCGAGCGATGTCTTCGTAGGGGACCTGATCCTGTGCCCGCATCAGCAGCGCGGTCCGGTCCACTTCAGGCAGGGTCTGCAACGCCGCCAGCGTCAGCTGCAGGGACTGGCTGTCCATGGCCTGCTGCTCCGGCCCGCAAGCCGGGTCCTCGTGAATATCTTCCAGCGCCAAATGACGCTGCTGCCGATGCCATTCCTTCAGGTACAGGCGCCTGGCAATCGTGCACAGGTAGCCAAGCACAGTCTCCATTTCGATCGGCGTGGAAGACAACATGGCGCGTACAAACGATTCGGCGACCAGGTCGTTGGCGAGATGGCGGTCACCGCACAGCCCGAGCGCAAACCGGAACACCGATTTCGCGTGTTGCTGGTAGATGGCCTGAATTTGAGACATGGTGGATTGATTGAGTTGCCTGATGTAAATAGCCGCGACCCGGCCGAAAGTTACATGGCCTCAGAAAAAATGCTGAGATCACCGCGCGGCGGCGAGCGGCAGTCAGCGCGCCGGCAGGGGCAAGCGCAGCGTGAAACAGGCCCCGCCTTGCGGCAAATTTTCAACCGAGAGAACGCCACCATGCTGCTCGACGATGCCGTAGCTGATCGACAGGCCCAGACCCGTGCCCTTGCCAACGCTCTTGGTCGTGAAGAAAGGGTCAAAGATGCGCGACAGGTGTTCCTGCGAGATACCCGGACCGTTGTCGGCAAAGCGCAGTTGCACGTTGCTCTGGTCACACTGCAGGCTGATGTCGAGCTGTGGGGCCTGGTCGCGCTCGGTGTTGGCGGCGTCGTAGGCATTCTGGATCAGGTTCATCATCACCTGCAGCAACTGACCGGCGTTGCCGGTGACGAAGCAGTCTTCAGCGCGGCTCCAGCGAATGTCAAAGCGTGGCGCCGTCCCTTTCTTGACCCACAGAATGGCCCGCTCCACCACTGCATTGATTTCGACTGGCGTCACTTCCTCGTGCCCCGCCGTTGAAAAGCGCTTCAGGCCGTTGACGATGTCCGTCGTACGTTGCGCGCCTTCGAGTGTTCCCTCCATCAAGGACGGCAGGTCCTTGAGCAGGCGGTCGATGCGCAGATCGGCGCGCAAAGATTGCACCTGCGGCGGCAGTTCCAGTTGATGCAGCGCGTCCAGATAGCTGCTCAAACGCGCGCCATAGCGCTGCAGCACATGCACATTGCCCAGCACAAAGCTGATCGGGTTGTTGAGCTCATGCGCGACACCCGCCACCAAGCGCCCCAAGGACGCCATTTTTTCGGAATGCAGCAACTGCTGCTGCGCCAGTTTGAGGGCGTCGTGCGCTTCGCGCAACTGGTGATAGGCACGCTTGAGTTCGCCCAGCGGTCGCCCGACCAATACACGCCCCACCTGGCGCCCTGCGCTGTTGTGCCGCGGCGTGCAATTAAGATCCACCGCCACCACTTGACCATCGGCGCCGCGCAGATTGATTTCCACCACGGTACCCTCGCGTGAAGCCGAGTGGTACATGGCGAGTCGCCAGCGCTGCACGCTTTGCTCGTCGGCGAGCAGGCTCAGAACCGGGCTGCCACGCAGCGCTTCCTCAGTCTGGCCCACCAGTTCGCACAGGGCCGCATTGGTCTCCTCGATCACACCGTCCTGGTTGCAGGCAATCAGCACATCGCTCATGGCCGACAACAGGCTGAAAATGAATTGCTGCGACTGCTCGAGCTGTGCGTTTTTTTCTTCCAACTCCACTTCGTCGCTGACCAGCTTGGAGTAGACCTCGTCCATCTTCTGGATCACATCGAGCCAGGTCGCCTCGTCCACCCCTTCGAGCTCGCCCAAAGGCAGATGCGGTAACGGTGACGGGGGCGTTGTGGCCATGATGCTAAGTAAATTATCAGTGCACGGTGCAGACCATGCAAGGATCAAAGGAGCGCACGATGTGCTGCACGGCCACGCTCTGGCCACGGCCCTCGACGCTGTCAATAGTGGCACCCACCAGCGCAGCTTCCAGCGCACCGGGGGTTCCTGCTGCGTCGCGCGGCGAGAAGTTCCAGCTGGTGGGCGCGACGATCTGGTAATGCGCGATGCGTCCGTTCTCGATCTTGAGCCAATGCCCGAGCGCTCCGCGCGCCGCCTCCGACAGACCCGCTCCTTGCGCCTGCGCTGGCATGGCCTGAACCTGGTGATAGGGCTCGCGTGGCTGAAGTGCCAGCAACCACTGTTCCATCAGCGGCAGAATGCGCGCTATTTCCAGTAAGCGCGCCAGCACGCGGGTGTAAACCGTGCCGCCATGCGCCAACACCAGCGCGCGGATCAGGCTCTGGCCGTCCACCAGTTGCCGCGCAATGGCGCCGGTTTCCATCACCTGACCGGCCAGTCGCGGCGCCTTGTTCCAGGTGTAGGCACCGGGCTTGTCTATTTCAGGTTCGGTCTGACCCTGCATGGGATGCTGCGCCTTGCGGTCAGCCCCCTCTGCCATCCAGGCGTAACGCAGGTCTTCGCTGATCTGTGAGGCATCGAGCTTCAGGCACTGCTGCAACGACGCATCCCACACGCCTTGCGCCAGCGCGTGGCCCTCACCCGGCTGGGCGTAGGCGCCGTAGCTGAGGTAGCGCCCTGGCCCCGTCCCCAGTGCAGCGAGACCGGTGTCGGCGGCGATGTCCATGAAGAGCACCATATCGCTGCCTGCGGCGCGCGCATGCCAGGCCTGCAGCGCGGCCAGACTGTCCAGCGCCGCCACCTCTTCCAGCGCGGTGCCGAACAGGGTCTGCTCCAAAAAAGCACGCATCTCGCGCAGGCGCGAGAGCAGGCGCACGCGCTCGGTGGACTCGATGGCACGCGAAGTACCACCCGGCAGAATCGCGCCGGTATGCGGCCACTTGCCACCGAGCGCACCCAGCAGTTCCATCCAGCGGGCACGTGCTGCCAGAGCAGCGGCGCTGTTCAAGCTGGCGCCGGCAGCACTGCCCACCACCGCAGCAAAGCGCCGCTGCGCCTGCGCAAACCAGCGCCGACCTGCATACACCTCGCGCGTGAAATCGGGCATGAAGAAGACATAGAAATGCGTCAGGTGATCGGCCAGGTTTTCACAGGCCAGCATCAGATTCGTGGCGTGCAGTCCGTTGGCCGGCATCTCGACGCCTGACGCGTCGGCCAAGGCTTTGGCGGAGGCCACCGACTGCGACACCGAGCAGATGCCACAGATGCGCGGTGCGATGGTCAGCGCGTCCACCGGGTCGCGCCCCAGCAACATGGTCTCAAAACCGCGGAACATGGGCGCCTTGACGCGCGCTTCGGTAACCCGGCCCTCCTGCACTTCGAGCTGGACTTCGAGGTCGCCCTCGACACGGTTGAAGGGTCCGAGAATTAGGCGGCTCATGATGTCCCCGCGCCTAGCGCAGCCCCGTCTTGCGCGACACCGGGGGCACCGCCACATGGTCGCTGTGCGAGTTCTTCTTGACGCGCTTGGGCGTCGCACTCTTGGACAGCGAGGTCAGCGCCACAAACCAGGCCTTGGGCATATCGATCGGCAGGCCAATGGGAATGCCCGCCAGCTTGGGCGTCAGATGAAAAGCGTGACCAGGACTCTGAAAGCCAGGTTCAGTGCAACTGATGCAGGCGTAGCCGGCACGGGTGCAAGAGCCGTAACCGTTCCACAAGCGCGTGTTGCAGTCGGCGTGCGCCTGCGTGCCCTTGCAACCCATGTTCTCCATGGTGCAGCCCAGGTCAGAGGGCTTGGCTGCGCTGGCCTTGTATTCGTAGTACTCGTTGCGGGTGCAACCGTGGTGTACCAACTCGTCGGCGTAAAAGCGTGGCCGTCCCAACGGGTCCAGATCGCTCTCGCCCAGCAAGCCAGCCGAGAGCGCCATCAAGGTGTCGGTAACCCACCCCGGATGCGTTGGACAACCGGCAATGTTGATCACCGGCAAACCGCCACGAGCGCGGAACTCCGCGCCCAGCAAACCGCCGCGCCGCTCGTCCTCGAACTGCAGCCCACATGCATCCGCCGGGTTGCTGCCAGAGGCTGTGATGCCGCCCCAGGCGGCGCAACTGCCCACAGCAAGCACATGGGTCGCGACGGCCGCGAGCTTGCGCACCCACTCCATCATCGGCACACCGGTGCCTGAGAGCTCGTGAAAGCGTCCACTGCCGTGTGGGCCGCGCAGCATGGCGCCTTCGATGCAAAGGGCATCGAGCCGCACATGGCCAGCCAGACAATCCTGCAACAGATCGAGCATATCCTGATCGCCTGCGAGCGACAGCGCCGGATGCCATAGCATCTGAATGTCATTGCCACGCAGCAATTCCGGAAAATTGACGGTATCGGCGCACAGCATCGACATGCTGCAGCCACCGCAACCACCTGCCTGCAACCACAGCACATTGAGCGTCATCCTGCCTCCAGCTTCATGAGTTCTGGCCTTTTCCGTTCCCCGCAGTCTATACCGTGCAAAGCACGCAGGGGTCGTAGGCGGCGGCCAGCGTACGCGCTGCGCTGAGAGCATCAGCAGGCAAGGCGGCCACGGCACATGCCAGCGCGCCCTCCGGATGGAAGTTCCATTCGGTCGGCGCCAGCACGCGGTAATCGTGCACGGCGCCCTCTGCATCAAGCTGCACCCAGTGCAGCAGGAGGCCACGCGCCATCTCGCACCAAGCCAGCGCCTGACCGTCTGCCAGATGCAGGGCACCGCTTGCCAGCAAGGTTGCTCTACCCTGCCCTGCCAAGCCCGGATCGACTGAAGCCAGCTCCACCAGTTCCAGCCAGCGAGCGCTCATCCGCGTCCAGGCACTGTGCGCAGTCTGCTGCTGCCGATGGCGCAACCGCGTCCAGGCGCCAGTCTCGGCAGGCTTACCGAGCCAGATCGGGTGTTGCGCAAAATCGGCACCCTGCGCCAGGGCATGCCCGATCTGGTGCAACCCTGCCTCCTGGCGCATTGCGTCATCACTCAGCACATCCAAGGCGCGCAGCGGCGGTCGCAGGGTATGAGCCAGCGGATGCCACTCCGACAGACAGCGCGCAGGCAACGGTCTGTCTGCCTGCGCCTGGCACCACTGCGCCAGCACGTCGGCTACTCTGCAGCCTTGAAGCCACGACAGCGCGTCCTGCTTGAGCACGGAGGTCTCCAGCCAGTTGCGCAAGGCACCCAGCGCCTGCCACGCAGCATCGTCGTCCGTCACGGGGTGCGTGCCGGCCAGCGCCAAGGGACAGCCGCGCAGCCAGTCCATGCGCTGCGCAGCAAGTCCCAGCTCTGGTAGTCGCTGCGGCCAATCCAACGCAATGCTGCGCAAATGGTCACGTGCCGTCTCCAGGTACAGCAGCACTGGCGCCGGCTGCACTGGCGCCGGCTGCGCTGGTTCTGCCTGCGCCGCTTGTGCCGCACCGAGCGCCAGCGCAGCGCAATGCCGGTGCGCGTGGGCGCAGAGCGTGAAGACACTGCTCAGCGTGCGCCCCACCTGCTCGCCACGTTGTCCCTGCAACAAGCGACCGAGCCTGCCAGCGCCGAGCACAGGTCGCTGACCGACGATGCCGGGCCAATTGCCGGGCTGCAATTGGTATTGACCGCTCAGCGTATCCCAGGAATTGGTGGTTTGCATGCAGGGCAGTTTACCCATAGCGCCTGCCTGCGACGGGCGCGGGTCTGCAGTGCCCACTGCCGACATTGGACGTCCCGCTCAATGTTTTTGGAACAGTAGTTCGCATCTACTGCGCCGGAATGTGTTTGCGCAGGAAGGCTTGCACGCCCTTGTAAACATCCACCTGCACGGCTTCGCTCGAAAAACCGTGTTCCTCGTATTCCAGCTCCACATATTCGTGCGCCTTGCCATGCTTTTGCAGCGCATCGCGCATCTCTCGACCGTGCACCACGGGCACGCGGCGATCCTTCTTGCCGTAGACCATGTACGCCGGCGCAGTGATGTGCTGCGCCTGCAGCGCGGGCGAGGTGGCGGTGAACTGATCCCTGAGCTTGACCGGATCACCCACCCAGGTGTCGAGCACGTAGTTCAGTTCCGGATCGTGCGAGCGTCCCGACGATGCGTGGTAAAACAGGTTGGTCACCCCCAGCAGGCTCACGCCGCAGCGGTACAGGCCAGGGTCTTTCACCAGCCCCATCATGGTGGCGTAACCGCCGTAGCTGGCACCCATGATGCAGACCCGCTTGGGGTCAACCGTGCCCTGCGTGACCAGGCTTTGCACGCCATCGGTGATGTCGTCCTGCATCGACAGACCCCATTGCCCGTAAGACTTCTTGAGGTGTTCGCTGCCAAAGCCGGTGGAGCCGCGAAACTGCGGTTGCATCACCGCGTAGCCCATGGCGGCCAGCATCTGCACTTCGGCGTTGAAGCCCCAGCGGTCGCGCGCCCATGGGCCACCGTGAATCAGCGCAATCAACGGCAGGGCCTTGGCCTCTCGTCCCTTCGGCAGCGTTACGTAGGCCATGATCGGCAGACCGTCACGCGCCCGGTAGTCGTACACCATTTGAGGTGAGAGCTTGCCGGCGTCGATCCAGGGGCGCGTGACAAACAGGTTTTGCAGCTTCTTCTGTTCGGGGTGGTAGAGCGCATATCGCCCGGGGTTGGTGGACGAATAGCTGTAGACCAGCCTTGGGGTGTTGGCGTTGGTGATTTGCAGCACGTTCACGTGCCCGGCAATGGCCTTGTCCAGCCCGGCTTGCAGGGCGGCCAAGCCTTTGTCCAGCCACAGGGTTTTCGGCGGCTCGCTGGGAATGTTGATACCTATCACCTGGCGCGTATCGGGTGCAAAAACCAGTTCGTTGACATCGACCGCGCTGTCAGAGGCCAGCAACTCACCAGGGGCGTTTTTCTCGAAGTCAAACTTGTAGACCCCCAGGCGGCTGGATCCGGGTGTGTTGGCGGACACCAGCATGGTCTTGCCGTCGGCATCGAAGGCGAGCACCGTAAAGCGCGGCTCCAACGCCGGATGCTCGGATAGCCTGCGCCAGGGTGCGCTTTCGCTTTCGCGATACCAAACCGTGAGCGCGCTGACCTCGCGGTTGGCGGTGACCACCACGCGCAGCGTGTCCTGCGCATCGAACACAAAACCACGCGCGATGCCATTGAGTTTGTAGTCGATTTCACTGCGCCTGCCAGTGAGTGTGTTGACGCGGTAAGGAACGGCATCGCGGTTGGGGTAGTAGCCGATGGCCAGAATGTCGTCAGGCTTGTCACGCACCACACTCAGCATCTGCATGGCGCGTGCCTCGGACAGCCACGTGCCCTGATCGACAAAACCGGCTATAAGCTCCGGTGCAGCCATCAACACGCGGTCATTGCTGCCGTCGCGGTTCACTGCAAACAATCCCTGCGCAGAGTTGCGCTGGTCGCCACCGCGGTGGATCACGCTGTAGACCAGGCGCTCGTTGCTCAACCAGCGCACGCTCACGATGTCAATGTCCTTGAACCCGGCGATGTTTTTTGGTGTCATGGTTTCCAGTTCCACCACCGCCAGTTGCATACGTCCGTCGATGTTGGCTGTGGTGGCCAGAAATTTGCCGTTGGGAGAGAGTGTGGCGCTGGCTATTTGCGCTGGCTTGAACAACTGCTCCACCGAAACCGGGTCGGTGGTTGTTGCTGGCGCCTGGACTTGTGCCAGCGCGGCGGTGGCACCAAGTGCCAGCAGCACAGCGGCCGCAGCACGGCACCAAGTTCGGGTCAGGGTTTGATACACGTTTTTTTTCCTCTGAAGTGTAGGTCTGTGACACGCAGACATTCTCGCGGCTGCCGTCGGCAAAAGGTAACAAACAGGTTACGAAACTTTGCGACCGGGTTCTGAACAGCACTCGCGGGCTTGGAGTTGATCAAGTATCGCTGCATCACCGCCGAGTGAGCCTGAACATCAACGCTGTAGAACAGGTTCACCGCCACCATGGTTTGACCGCTGGGGCAGTCCAACTGCCCCTTACGGATCATGTGCATGGTTTCGATCCCGGCGATGATGATCCTGGCGCTCCAGATTGCTGAGGTTCAGTTGGCGGCATCCCATCCACGTCGCTGACGTCGACGGCGGAGATTTGGTCGACAGGACCGCAGCGTCAAGAGTCGTTCGCAACGGTCAGCTTCTAGGTAAGCCAATTGCATGATTGTTGGTTCGGGTCGGTCAGGTATGGCGAAGTGTGCAGACCGACAGTGCAGCGAATGCGGTCTTAGCCCGCTCGCTACCGAGCCTGCTTCTTGGCGCTTAATAAATCTCAATCTTTACGCCACCTATGTGATGCTACATTGCACCCGAGCGCGAAAGCGTTTCCTGCTTTTCCTCCCTGAGCAGGGCCTTGATGTGTGACAGCAAACAGGCTTACCACCCCGGACTTTGTGCCGGGGTTTTTTTGTGTCCGCCAATACTCAGCATAGGGTTCCCCCTTGCCCCCTTTGTGGGATATACAACCTGCGGCGCATGCCGGATACTTCAAACAAAGCTGTCGCGCTCTAGGAAAACAAGTCTCCAACGATCTGGTGTCTCGGCGACGAGCATCAGGTATTTCAACCCCGGTTCTTAAAACCCCGGGGTTTCTTTTTTTGAGCTTCGCTGGGTTATCTAGCCGGTTTGGAGCAAGCAGATCAGCGAGTCAAAGTGCCGGTGGGTACCCATCATGTCATCCGCTTGGCCTCCACCAAGCAGTGCAAACCCTTCCCACAAATGAGGGATGCTCGCATTGAAGGTGCGGTGAATCTTTCAGCAGAGGTTATCCCCACTAACGGTGGCTAACTCTGTGGATATGTCACAAGGTCAGTTGTCAATTTGGCGCCACTGCTGGGTCGCAGCGACATGCTCAAAAATCAGGCACTCATGGGAATGCGTTAAAGTTGATTCAGGGAGATTTACCATGATGCAAGTAGAGCCAAACCCACCAAAATTGCACCGTCGGCAAAAGCGAACGATCACCGAGCTACCGACTTCGATTGACGGCAATCAGGGGCTTACGAGAGACATTAGCGCCAGCGGACTGTTCATTGTGCAAAGCAACGAGCAGGAAATCGGCTCACGCATAGATTTCAAGGTGGACCTTGACATAGTTGGTGGCAAGTTGAAATTATGCTGTGAAGGCAGAGTAATTCGGGTTGAGAAGTTAGATGGCAAGTTTGGTATAGGCGTGAAGATTCTTAGCCAGACGGTAAAGAGTTTTAGTTAGGTTTGATGAGTGTGCCATGCAAGGCGCTGTGGCCGTCTGCGAGTATTCTCCGACGCTGACGGCAGGAATTGAAAGTCCGGTTCGGAGAAAATCGTAGACTGGCAGTCCAGCGTTTTTTGTCGGTCACGAACGCCTGCTTCGGGGCAAGGCAATTTCGTGACTTCAGATACCGGTCAGCCACCCTTGGTGACGGTAGGGCCTGAGTCGAGATGCCATGGATACTTCGTCTGGCCTGAGTTTGGCGCCAACTAAGACTCAAACGAGCTTCGCCAACGTCTCAAACTCATCGATCGGCAATGGCCTGCTGAACAGATAGCCCTGGTAGGCATGGCAACCCATGTTCGCCAGGAAGTCACGCTGTGCCACGGTTTCAACGCCCTCGGCAATCACTTCCAGCCCAAGACTCTCAGCCAGCACAATCACCATCTTGGCGATGGCCGCGTCGTTCGGATCGGTGAGAATGTCTCTGACAAAGCTCTGGTCAATCTTGAGTTGATCCAGTGGCAGGCGCTTGAGGTAAGACAGCGACGAATAGCCAGTGCCGAAGTCATCGAGTGAGAAGCCCACGCCACTGGCTTTAAGCGCAGTCATCTTTATGATGATGTCTTCCACGTTGTCCACCAGCACGCTCTCAGTGAGTTCGAGTTTGAGGCGTTCGGGCTTGACGCCGGTGGTGTGCAGCACCGACACTACCTCTGCAACAAAGTCTGGCTGCCTGAACTGACGGGCACTGACATTCACGGCCATGGTGAGGTGCGCCATTTCCGGCCGCGCAGACCATGCTGCCAGTTGTTTGCAGGCGGTCTGCAGCACCCACTGACCCAAAGGCAAGATCAAGCCGCTGGCCTCGGCGACGGGAATGAATGCAGCAGGAGAGATTGATCCGTGCTGGGGATGCTGCCAGCGCAGCAATGCCTCCGCTCCCGTCAGGCGAACATTGTCTCCTCCTTGTGGCTGGTAATAGAGGACAAACTGGTTGTTGTTCACGGCCTCACGCAATTCCGCTTCCAGTGTCGCCCGATCGGAGGCGGTGGTTTGCATCTCGGGCTCGAAGAAACGCATGGTGTTGCGTCCTGCTCCCTTAGCCTGGTACATGGCAAGTTCTGCGCGTTTCAATGGCTCTTCGATATTCTCACGCACAGCGCCGCCAAACAGCGAGACGCCGACGCTTACGGTGCTGTGGTGCCCGTGGCCGTCGAGTTGATAGGGTTGACCCAGCGCATCAAGGATTTTTGCAGTTACAAGTTGCGCCTGCTTCGTAGCCTGATGTGGGTCGCTGCTCAGGTCCGAGAGCAGCACAATGAATTCGTCGCCACCCAGGCGCGCTACTGTGTCACCCTCGCGCACGCAGGCTGTCAGCCGTGTGGCAACCTGGTGCAGTAGTAGATCACCTTTGTCGTGGCCCAGGGTGTCGTTGAGGGTCTTGAAGTTGTCCAGATCAATGAACAGCAGCGCAAGCTGTTGAGCCTGGCGGTGAGCGGCGGCAATGGCTTGCTCTAACCGGTCCATCAACAGGCGGCGGTTGGGCAGGCCGGTCAGGGGGTCGGAGAAGGCCAGACGCTGAATTTGCTGTTCGGATTGCCTGTGTTTGGTCACGTCGCGATGGAAGGCCTGAATCACCGGTTCACCCTCCAGGACAATCACGGTTGCGGATACTTCCAGCGCGATAACGTGCCCATCCTTGTGATAGTGCTCGACATCGAACATCATCTCCTGTCCGGACAGGACGCGCTGCATTCTTTCAGGTACCTGTTGCGATGTTTCAGGCGTGGCGAGATCTTTCAGGTACAGGCTCGACATTTCTTCATCGGTGTAACCGTGCATGCGGGAAAACGCCTCATTGAATACAAGCAGTTTGCCGCTGGCCGACATCGTCACTATTCCGTCACTGGCGTGGTCAAACATGAGGCGCAAGCGTGCCTCGCTTTTCTTCAGGGCATGCTCGGTCATCTTTCTGCGCCGTCTATTCCGAACCAGGATGGCGATCAACATGGACTGCACCAGTATGAATGCCGCAACTCCCACCACATAGAATTTGTACAGATCCCAAAACGTCGGTACGCGGTTCACGAACACTGGGTTGCCGGACAATTTACTCGCGTCGCCGTCCCAGCGTTTGATTTGTTCCCAGTCGAACATCGGGAAGGCGCTGATGCCAACACTGGTCACGGACTGCGTCAGTTGCCGTTTTCCATTCAGAAGGTCCAGCGCCAGCATTCCGGTGCTTTCTCCCAAGCTCTTGACGCCAACCACCGAGCCACCAATACCCCCGTTGACCAGATTGAAGTCGTATAGCCCAAAGACCGGCGCATTGGCGGCCTTGATGATCGCAGCCTCCACTTCATAGGCAATCGCGACTTTGCCGCTGACATCCCGGTTGTATTGCGTAAATATGATGATGGTTCGCTCAGGCAGACTCGCCACCCTCTTCAACATGGCGTCGAGGGAGATTTCGGTGGTGTACTCGAATTCCAGTCTGCCTTGCCATGGCTGGGCAACGCTTGCCGCCTGTTTTGACAGGTTTCTGTCGGCTTCGCTGGCACCTGAGACGAATACCACCCGTCGTGTGTTGGGAAACAATTCCAGCGCCCTCTCCAGCGTTCCCTTCATGTCAAAGGCGGCGAGTTCACTGACAACGCGGCGCTTGCCAACTTCAGATGCGCTTGGCATAGGCGCCTGCACGGAGATGACTGGTGCGTCCTGCGCCAGACCCGTGCCCTCATCGAGCAAATACGTCAGGGCCGGTTGCTGCACGGTAACGATCAAATCAATCTGGCGACCTCTGTATTTGCGGTCGAGCAAATCCTGCATGCGTAAGCGGTAATTCGGATCGTTGCGGTTGCGCTCCAGATCGAGATACTCAAAGAATAACTGGCTCGTGCTGTAGCCGCCTACGCTCATGCGTTGGAGAAAGCCGTCGTCGAATATGCCGACTCCCTGACTGCCATGGCCGTAAGAGTAGAGCAACAGGATATTTTTGCTTGTAGCCGGATTCTCAACTGGCGGCGCAGCATGCGCCACGATGCGACACGCGAACAGGGCGCAGAGCAACACCAGCCTCGTCAGGAGGCGGGTATCCAGACGATGCCGTTGAATCAAAAAGGGCGAACAAATCTCACGGACTACTCCCGAAGTAGCGGGAAGTCTACGCCTTACCTTCGTGATTGAGTAAAAGTTTTCTCAATGCAACAAGACTCTCTGTCGGTTGGTGCCGCAGTCTGGAAAGTCTCTTCTTGACAACAGTACGGCGTGACGCTGCAATCTGAAGGCAAAAATCACCACTTTGAATGCTCGGTACTTGGCGAACATTTCAAAGAAGCCATCGTCGGCTCGGTGTCTTCTGGAGCCAACCACTTTTCTCTGAAGCTGACCATCAAGATTGAACGGCTGCAACGGAGAAGATCGTGGACCTGCACTGCAGCGTTCTCGGACGACCTCGGTTTTGCCAATCCCGTTATTTCCGCTACGGCTCTATTCCTTGTTCTATGGCTCGCGCTGATTGCAGTCGAAGAGGTGCTACAGCAATCTGCGCCGAAAGCCTGGAAGGATTACCCCAGTGGAATCATCGCACTGAGAATACTTGCGATTGGCCTCCTTGGCCCCATCGCGGAAGAACTGGCTTTTTCGCGGCTTACTGATGTCGGTTCTCAGGCGCACACGAATTGGAGTGTACGGCGCCGTGTTTGTGACTGCAGCACTCTGGTCCATGGTCCACATACAGCACGACCTGGCAATACTGGCGCTGATCCTTATTGATGGAATAGTTCTAGGATTGGCGCGCCACTTTACTCGATCAGACTACGTCCCAATAGTCATGCACATCTCCGGAAACTTATTCTCAATATCGCAATCTCTGCACAGTGTGGCGTGATCTGTCAGCTCCGAAGTGCGGGTCACTGACTATCCAATGGCCATTGCTTGGCATGGACATGTTTCGTGAGAGTCAGCTCGTTAACGATTGGGCCACGCCTGTCAAACGCTGTTTGGAGAACGGCAGCTTTGTGACATACAACTGAATTGAAAATCAGATGAAGTTAGAGAACATCGAGCAACGTGATGGGAGGTCCATAAATCCAACTGCCTGCTTGACCAATGATGAATAATTGAATTGGAAAGCCACTGTGTTCGTATACAAAATGGACTTGTCCAAGGTGGGCAGGAATTCGGAACTGACGGACGGTCATGGCTGTCTCACCTGGCTTCAATAGCGTGTCAAACGGTACGTTGGTTGGCACTGAAAGCGCGTCATAGCGATGCCCTTCAAGGTCAAGAAGGTAAGCAAACGTTTCTCGCTCTCCTTGAGGGACCTGCCGCGCGCGGCTGGACAACTCCATACTAACTTCTACTAGCCCGTCGTGAGTGCGGCGTGCCCCGAGGGGGCGGATACACCAATCGTCATAGCACTGAATATCACCGGCCTTGTGAAACTCGCGGGACGATGCAAGTCCGACTGCGATGTCGATGGCCATGTAAACCGTTACCCAAAAACATAGCTGTTTCAGCAGTCTAATTGCTCCGGTGCGATTGCCACGACCCCAACGAAAAGCACCAATGATTACCCCCGTAATGAGTGCAACCAGTAATGCAATGAATAGCGGCTCAAATAGGGTCACTTTGGTAATTCTTTGCCAATGAGAGCGAATTGTCAGATGTTAATCTGATGATTGGAAGTGCTTAGCCAAAGTTTCCATCCATTCCACTTCGGCAGCACTTTGGTCCCAGTAGGAGCAAAAGTTCAATGTCAGCTTGAGATCAGACATTTCGCAAACCGCATCGGCTGCTACGTGTCTTCTGATGCCGGCCACTTTTCTCCCAAGCTGACTATCAAATTTGAACGGCAGGTCTGGAGAAAATCGTAGACCGGCACTGCAAAAGCGGGTATTCGCCAGAGTCCGCTTTCGGAGAACTCAGTTCACCGCGTTATGCTTCGTGACAGATTGCGCCCAAGGGTCGGGGTGAATGTGGTTTATTGGACTAGTCGCGTGGTTGCATGAAAAAAATCGTGCTGTTCCCCCATGAATATAGTGTCCCCACTAAACCGATAATTGCGTACATTGCCGTTGCGCTTTTGTTATTCAATAGTTTTCGGGCGGAACTGGGCCGATGATCAATCCGAGAATGGCGAAAGCCGGGAATAAAAATAGCTGCCTTGTGCAAAGGCCGCCGCTATTTTCAAGTTGTCATCGCTTGTTGCGATTCGATGGCCTCGTGGCAGAGGCGAGACGGTGGTAGCCGTTCGATTCACAATTTATCGCAATGTGACTATAGAGGGCACTGCTAAGGAATTCTAGAGGCATGAACTGTTTTCGGCGCTGGGTGATTGGATGGTTTCTGTGCTGCAGTTGCATCGGCATGGCATGTGCCGAACAGACGAAAGGGCCTTGGCCGATGCGAACGCTGGTCGCTGCCGAATTGAGCAGCCTAGCTGGCACGCAAGTTGTTGACTTGCCCTATATCCTGCAGCCCGGCGAGTTTGACCCCGAGGGTGGTACCGTTCGCTTCCGACTATTGGTCGAATTGCCCAGACAGCCTGATACGGCGCTAGGGGTTTTCGTCTCGAAGTTAAGTCTTTCAGGCAGACTGTCATTGAATGGGGAGGAAGTTGCCTCCTGCGCCGAGGGGCGATTGCAGGATGTACGCTGCCTGAATCAACCGAGTCTGTTTGTCCCGCCGAAGGGCGCGTGGCGTGTCGGAGCCAACACGCTCGACTTCGAGATTTACGCCAATAGCAGGCAGGCCAACGGGCTGACGCCGGTGCTGGTGGGTGATGCCCTTGAACTCCGTCGAGGACCTTATCGAAAAAGTTTCCTGTTAAAGCAGGACATAGCCGAAGGCATTACCTGGGTATCGCTGCTCTTGGGTTTTCTTGCCCTGGCGGCGGCTCTTGTGATGCGCAGTGCCTCGCTGTATTTCTGGTTTGGTTTAACTTGTGTCAGCAATGCCCTGGTGAACCTCAGCTTCTTGATCACTTACCCGCCGGTCACTGGTGACTTGTTCAGCTGGTTCATTTTCGCCAGCCGTATGGCCTCAAGCTGTCTGCTGTTGCTGACGCTGGTGTACCTTTTCGCCAAGGAAGAGAGCTTGCGCTGGCTGCAACGACTGCTTGTGGCCTACTCGATTTTCGGACCGACACTGATCGCCGTCACGGACAACAATCGCATGGTGGTGGTGGCCTTGTACGCGCCACTTGCATTGGTGGCGCTTGGAATGTTGCTTGCCATGGTGCGATGGTCCTGGCAATCACGTCGACCTTTGCATGTGATAACGACGCTCATGCTCTGTACTCTGTTTGCCATGGCAATGCTGGACTGGGCGCGACTGGCCGGTCGGGCAGTATTTGATGGTGTGTACCTGATTACTTACGGTTACCCAGGCGTGATGCTGATCATTGGTGGCATGCTACTGGGCCTGCTGACTGCCGCCTTGCGCACTTCGCGCGAACTCAGCGCAACACTGGAAGAGCAGGTTGTCGCCCGAACCAAGGAATTAGGAGGCGCGCTTGAACGAATCGGACAAATGGAGCAGACAACCCGTTTGCTGACAGAAAACATTCCCGTCGGGACCTATGTGATGGAAACCACGTCAGAAGGTGTGCCACGGTTTACGTTCCTGAGTGAGCGATGGTTGAAGATGCTCGATGTGCGCCGCGAAGACGTGCTGGCAGACCCGAACAGTGGATTTCGCATTGTCCATCCGGATGACTACGAAGCCTTCCTGGCGCTCAACATGGAGGTCTTTGCCGAAATCAAGCCCCTTCACTGGGAAGGTCGAATTGTGGTCAATGGCCAGATTCGATGGCTCAGCGTCGAATCAGTGCCGCGGCGTTTAGCCCAGGGTGGCGCTGTATGGGAGGGGGTGATGGTTGACATCACAGCCTACAAAGAGGCTGAAGCCAGTTTGAAATTGGCGAACCAGGCCATAGTGGCAGCCGAAATTGAACGCTCCAAACAGGAGGAGCGCGAGCGTCTGTTGCAGGACATGCACGACGGATTCGGTTCGCAACTTTCCACTGCCCGGATCATGGCCGAGCAAGGCACCATGACCCAAACGCAACTCACGCAAGTTCTGCAGGAATGCATGTCGGACCTGTATCTGGTAGCCGACGCCTTGCGGCAGACCGATCTCACGCTGGAGGATGCCCTCGTTGATTTCCGCTTTCGCATCGAGCGCCGCTTGTTGGGAATGCCGACGCAGCTTCACTGGAATATTCAGATTGCGCAACTGCCCGAGATCGCACAGCGCATCATCCTGCAAGTTCTGCGAATCCTCCAGGAGGCACTGAACAACGCACTCAAGCATGCGAAAGCGGGCGCGATCTGGATCGAAGCGCGGTATGAGCCCGAGCAGCGCGGCTTACTGTTAAGCGTTGCCGATGACGGCGTGGGTTTGCCGACGCCCTTGGTCTATGGGCGGGGCTTGCGCAATATTCAGCGCAGGGCGCGCGAAATAGGGGCGGAACTGTCAATTCCTGCGTCTGAACCAGGCACTCGGATAAGCCTGCGCTTAATCGTTCAAGACTGAATTACGAATCCGGTGCAACGGGTCAGATCAAGCCCTGATCGCGGGCTTTCGTCACGGCCTGCATTTGCGAATTGGCGTCGAGTTTGCGATAGAGGTTGCGAATGTTGTACTGGACCGTTGAGAGGGCAATGCCCATGATACGGGCGACCTCTTCGTACTTGTGGCCCTTCGAGAGGTGTTGCAGTGTTTCGAGTTCACGCGGCGACAACTTGTGCTCTGTATTGGCGCTCGTTCCGGTGGCCCCGCCGGCCATCTTGAACAGGTAGCGTGCCAGGGCCGGGGTGATCGGGTAATTGCCCAGCATCAGTTCCTGAATCGCCTGTGTGATGGCGGCTTTTGAGTCGCCTTTCAGGATGTAACCCCGTGCACCCGCCCGTACGGCCGCCAGCACGCTGCGCTCGGTGGAAATGACTGAGATCACCATGATCGGCAGGTTCGGGTATCGCCGGCGCAAGCCCTGAATAACCTCAATGCCTGAAATATCCGGCAGTCCCAGATCGACCAGCGCCAGATCAAGCCCCACCTTGTTGTCGTCACACAGACTGAGCGCCTGACTGCCGGTTTGGCAAAAATAAGTCTTGCCGTCGATGCCCAGGCTCTCGATGACTTGCCCGATCACTTGCTCGAACAGTGGGTTGTCCTCGACCACCAGAATCCGGCGCGGAATGAAACGAGGGCTATCGGCGTGAATTGGGATTTCTTGACTCATTGCATCGCAACTGTATTTGAAAAAAGTTGACTTGTACCCCCCATGAATATAGGGGCCCCGCATGTTCATGCGGTTCCTATCGAGCACAAATTCTAGACAATGCAGCACGCCTCAAAAAAACAATTGCTGCGAACCCCCCTAGTTTTGAATACCTCCGCCAGAAATACCGGCGGCTCCAACCGAATGGCATCACTGTGAAAAGACTATTGCTCCTGTTGGGACTTGTTGTTGCATTCGGCCTCGCCTGGAATTGGCTTGACGTAATCGACCTCAAGGTAGTCGGTCAACCGTCCATGACGGGACCCATTCAAAGCGAATTGGAGAAGCCGTTTTTTGAATCCATCCCAGAAAAAACCGGCATTCCATTCAAGGTTGAATACCGCACCATTGACGCTATCGGCTTCAAGGATAACCGGCAGTTAGCCTTGATGAAAGACGGCGTGTTTGACATGGTTTCCCTCCGGTTCCTGCAAAACAGCGAGGAAGAGCCCAGTATCTTGGGGGTTGATCCGCCAGGTTTGAATGCCAATTACCAAACAGCCCGCAAGATTGCAGCTGCCTATGCACCTGTACTGGACGAGAATTTGCAGCGCCGGTTTGGCGTGAAATTGCTGGGTATCTGGCCTTTTGGACCCCAGGTGCTTTTTTGCAACCAAGCCATCAATCAACTCTCCGACTTGAAGGGTCACAAGGTTCGCATAGGAAGTACGATTTTGGCACCCCTGATTGAATCCATAGGGGCTATCCCGGTTGTTATTCCATTCGATGAGGTTGCCAATGCGCTGGCCCTGAAGATTACAGACTGCGCAATCACAAGTCGTATATCCGGCTACTCGGCAAAGTGGCCTGCCCATACGACGCATGTATACCCCATCGCCACGCAGATGGGTCTCAACGGTATCGCCATCCGGCTTGGAATTTGGAACAACCTGGGCGCGACTCAACAGCAGCGTCTGTCGGACGCTGTGAATACCTACATTGCAAACGTATGGTCCTACTCCGAACAACTTGACATTCAAGCATCGGACTGCATCCATGGCAAAGACAACTGTGCACTGGGTGTGAAGTACAAACTGGTTTCTTCGCCCGTTGCAAATGACGACATCCACTTCATGCGCGACTTTGCTTTAACCAAGTCATTGCCCACATGGGCAGAACGCTGTGACCAGTTGTCACCTGATTGCTCGGCCCAATGGAAAAAAATCGTCGAGCCGATTCTTGCACAGACGAAACAGCCGTGATGAACCATCGGAATTCATCTGTATCGCAGCGGGCCGGATTTGCACCTTACTTCGATGCACGCTCACTTGATGCGGTTGTAGCCTTGTCTTCGCTGATTCTTGTAGTCAGCTTTGCATTCGAAGTTCTTGAAGCCTATGGGGCGTCACTCAGTCATCGTGCACTGGTTATTGGGTTGGTCTGGATCTTGAGTTGCTGGGCTCTTGTTGAGGGCTTGCTGATTACGAAACGTCAATCGTGGCAGGTTTTCAATTTCCTTGTGGTACTGCTGACTGCGCAAGTCGTGCTTTCATTGGCCCGGTCCGGTTATATGGTGCTGGAGCCGTTCTTGGCGCCATCGGTCCAGATGAAGATGCAACACCCGCAAAACAACTGGCACTTCCTGTTTATGCTTCCGTATGTCTTCGTTTTTCTTGGGATTCACAAGGCCGTCGTCAACCTGATTTCATTGCAGCTTTCCGAAGCCAACGGCCTGTTAAACAGCGCACTACAAAATATGTCACAGGGGATTTGTGTTCTCGACAAGAGTGGACATTTCAAGATGTTCAACGACAAGGCCTGCGATCTGCTGGACCTGCCGCGATCCCTGCTGGAGAGCAAACCGCTTCTGTCCGAGGTGGTGAAATTTCAAAGCGATCGGGGTGACTTTGGACCGGAGTTTGCCAACGTTGAAGCGGCTGGACGCAGCTACGTGGCCACATTGGGTGTGAACGTGGATCTGAGCATTCCGCGGCGCTACCTGCGCCAGGACAAGAGTGGCCGCTACATTGAGGTCAATACGCAAGCCATGCCCTCAGGCGATGTGGTGCGTACCTACACTGACGTTTCTGAGTACGAGCAAGTCAATCGCCAACTCAAAGTCATGCTCGATGAGTATCAGCAGTTGAGTGACCAAGTGATGCAACGCGGGCGCGACCAGGTCGTTGTCGCGCTAACCGAACTCTCCGTCATTCGAGACAACGAAACCGGCCTGCATACCAAGCGTACCCAGCTTTTTGTCAAGACACTGGCGCAGGCTCTGGTTCAGTCGGGCCACTATGAGGAACATCTGTCCGAGCAACAGATTGATCTGATTGTGAAGGCCACGCCGATGCACGATCTCGGCAAGATCGGCATACCCGACCATATTCTTTTGAAGCCGGGTCGCCTTACGGACGAAGAAATGCTGATCATGCGCACACACGCCGCCCTGGGCGAGTCCATTTTGCTCGTGATGGCAGGCGCGGGGCGTCGGGCCGTTGACTCGCTATTTACCGTGGCCGCCAAACTGGCCGGCGCGCACCATGAAAACTGGGACGGCAGCGGCTATCCACTTGGCCAGAGCGCCCAGGACATCCCGCTAGGCGCACGGTTGATGGCGGTTGCTGACGTATACGACGCGCTGACCACGGCGCGTGTGTACAAGCGCGCCTGGACGCATGAAGAGGCTAGTGCGCATATTTTGGGTCAAAAAGGAACGAAATTTGATCCGGCGGTTGTGGACGCCTTTGAACGTGAGGAAGCCAACTTCAAGAAGATCGCGCTGGAACTGGCCGATCATTGATGGGTGGGATCGCAAGCCATGCGAATGATCGCTGCTTGAGCACGGCGGGATGCATGACCGTCAACGACTGTGCCAGATTCAAAGATAACTCAAATTAGCTTGAGGGAGTGGTAGTCGCCAGGATTCATAGAAAGGCCTTACATGACAGTAACAGACGAAGACAGGCGCTTTTTTGAGCCATCACTGCACGTGGCCAGAGTACAGACGCTGCGGATGCGCGCCGGCGCGGTGCGGATGCTTATTTCGTCAAGCCCTTCAGTCCTCGTGACGTGGCCGCCTGGGTTGAAAGCAAATTGCAATGAGCCAACTCAATCATCCGGCCTGCATGCTGCTGTTGGTAGCCCTTGATTCAACATGAAACAAAGTATTTTCCGTTGGGAGTCAATCAGGACCCGGTTGCTGGTGTTGAGCATTGGGGCGCTGGTGCTCAGCATGGTCTTGCCGGGGGTCTATATCAATCAGGCACTGCGCGACGATGTTTTTGCGCTTGTCGGCGAGCAGCAGAGAGCCGTCACCGCGCTGGTGGCCAATGAAATCAACCATGAGTTGCAGGATCGTCTGGATGTCCTGGCGCTAGAGGCAAAAAGAATCAGCCCGGCGCTGATGGGCGACCCACTGGCGCTGCAAGACTTCATCAAACAACGGCCGCTTTTTCTGAGTCACTTTAGCGGCGGTGTCTGGGTTTTTCGGGCAGATGCCAGCCTGCTCACCAAAGCGGCACTGGGGGCAGGCCCGATGGACAGTGTTTTTGAAGACAGGCAAACCTTGTCCGAGACGCTCAGCCAGGCCAGACCCGGCGTCGGGCGACCCATGGGCGGCGTCTCGTCGCCGACGCCGACCTTTGCCATGTTGACGCCGATTCGCGACGGCTCGGAACAGGTGATCGGAGCGCTGGCCGGTGTGACCCTGCTGGACGGCCACAGTTTTCTCAACCAGATTATCGAAAGCGGCTACGGCAAGAACGGCACCTTCTTGCTGGTTGAACCACGCAGTCGACAACTTGTGACGGCCACCGAACAGCGGCGCAGCATGGAACTGCTGCCGGTCATCGGGGTCAATGCTTTGATCGATCGATTCGTAGCAGGCTATCAGGGAAGTGGCCTCCATTTCAACGCCCAGGGCAGACAAATGCTTGCCTCTGCCAAAGCGATACCTGCGGCGACTTGGTATGTGAGCGCATCCCTGTCCACCGATGAGATCGAGGCCACGCTGGAGGGCCTGAAAACGCGCCGGATCGGCTCAGTCGCGCTGGGCCTGAGCGTAGCAGCGCTGCTGTTGTGGCTCATGTTGCGACAGCAATTGGCACCGATGACCCAAGCAGTGGAGGTGCTGCGCCGCATGGGTGATCAAGGTTACCAAACGTCAGCACTCCCGGTGGCCCGCAATGATGAGGTGGGCCAGTTGATTGGCGGCCTTAACCGCTTTCTGGAAATTGTCAGGCAGCAACAGGATGACCTGAGGAATAGCGAATTCCGATGGAAATTTGCCATTGAGGGCGCTGGTGATGGTGTCTGGGACCGAAACCTTCAAACCGGCGAAGAAAGCTATTCCCGGCGCTGGAAAGAGATGTTGGGTTACGCAGAGGATGAAATCCTGCCTAGTCACCAGGAATGGGTAAGCCGCCTTCATCCCGATGACCGACCGGCGGTGCTTGCCAGCGACGCCGACTATATCGCCGGCAAGGCTGCCAGCTACGAGGTGGAATACCGCCTGCGCTGCAAGGACGGGAGTTACAAATGGATTCTGAGCCGCGGCATGATCGTCAGCCGCGACCCCAGCGGCAATCCACTGCGTACCATCGGAACCCACACAGATATCACACAACGCAAGAAGTCAGAAGAAACCGTTCGACTGGCTGCCAAGGTCTTCAAACATGCTCTCGAAGGCATCATGATCACGGCGCTGGACGGCAGCATCATTGAGGTCAATGATGCTTTCACCGAAATAACCGGTTATAGCCGCGACGAAGCACTGGGCCAAAACCCGCGCTTGCTTAAGTCCGGACGCCAGAGCCCAGAGCATTACGCGCAGATGTGGCGTGATCTGGCACAACGCGGAGTTTGGGTCGGTGAAAACTGGAACCGGCGCAAGAATGGCGAGATCTATGCACAGACGCAAAAGGTCAGCACGGTTCGTGATGAGCAAGGCAAAGCGCTGCATTACGTCTCTTTGTTCTCTGACATTACAGCCGCAAAAAATCACGAACAGCAGCTCGAGCACATCGCCCGCTACGACAGCCTGACCAAGTTGCCCAACCGCGCCCTGCTGGGCGAGCGTCTGGCACAGGCCTTGGTGCAAACCCAGCGTCGTGGCCAACATCTGGCCGTGGTCTTTATCGACCTCGATGGCTTCAAGGCGGTCAACGACACCCATGGCCACGAGGCTGGAGACCATCTGCTGATCACACTGGCTGAACGCATGAAGGGGGCGCTGCGCGATGGCGATATCCTGGCACGTCTGGGTGGCGACGAGTTTGTTGCCGTGCTGATCGATCTTGCCGACGTGGACGACAGCGCACCCATGCTCAACCGCTTGCTGGCAGCCGCTGCGCAGCCGGTCCACCTTGGTCAGGCGCGACTGCAGGTCTCAGCCAGCCTGGGCGTTACCTTCTATCCGCAGGTGCAGGAACTGGAGCCAGATCAACTAATGCGCCAGGCCGATCAGGCCATGTACCAGGCCAAGCAATCTGGCAAGAACCGCTTTCACGTCTTTGATGCCGAGCAGGACCGCAACGTGCGCGCGCGCCATGAAAGCATGCAAAGTATCGAACGCGCTCTGAGTGAAGGTGAGTTCGTGCTGCAGTACCAGCCCAAAGTGAATCTGCGCACAGGGGCCGTGATCGGCGTCGAAGCCTTGATCCGTTGGCCGCATCCGCAAAAGGGGCTGGTGCCGCCAGCAGACTTTTTGCCGATGATCGAAGACCACCCGCTGGCGGTCACGCTGGGGCATTGGGTGATCCAGAGCGCCTTGGCGCAGATGGAGCACTGGCAAGCAGTCGGACTGAACATCGCCGCCAGCGTCAATATCGGCAGACGCCATTTGATGCAGGCTGGCTTCGTAGATGAATTGCGCGAAGCGCTGGCGGCCCACCCCGGACTCCAACCGAACTGCCTGGAACTCGAATTGCTGGAAACCAATGCCATCAACGATCTGGAGCGCGTATCCCAGCTCATCCAGGAGTGTCGGAGCATCGGCGTTGAATGCGCACTCGACGACTTTGGCAACGGCTACTCGTCCCTGACGGGTCTGAAGAAACTTGCGGTGAAGTATCTCAAGATTGAGCAGAACTTTATCCGTGACATGCTGGACAGCAGTGACAGCCTCTTGATTCTGATCGGCGTTCTCAAACTGGCCAGCGCCTTTGACTTGAAAGTGATTGCCGAAGGGGTCGAGACCGCGCAGCATGGTTCCATGTTGCTTGAACTCGGCTGCGAGTTGGCGCAGGGCTATGGCATTGCGCACCCGATGCCGCCTGATGAATTACCGGGATGGGTCAAGAACTGGAAGCCTGATCCGACGTGGAGCGATGTACCGAGGGTGAGCCACTGAGGCTTCAATGACCGCTCTGGAGCGGCCCAGTCGAAAAGTTGACCGCCTCCTGAGTGTCTTCTGGAGCCAGCCATTTTTCTCCCAATCTGACTATCAAATTTGAACGGCAGGTCTGGAGAAAAATGGAATTCAGGAGTGCAACGGAATTCGACGACCACGACCGGCAGCTTCCTGGATGTCCAATAGAGGCGCCGTCAGATCGAACCCCGATCAAAGCCATACCCGTCAAGCAAATGTTTATGTAGGGTGGCGGCTTATGCATGACCGAGCAGCTAAGGGCGCTGAGCAAGCAGCAATACGTTCTTGCCAAACAGTCTATTTGAAGCTCGGTCCAGCAAGCGACTTATAGGGAAAGCGTAACGATCATAGGCGATCAATGCCTTCCGATTGATAGTGCCGCTGTCGCTGCCAAACGCCTTGAAAAGCAGCGACGCCAGGAACCCGGCACTGTCTACATACTCGTTCTTGATGACCTCGAAGCCGGCCAGATGCACTTTTTCACCAAGGTCGCCTCTCGTGTAGCGTCGGCAATGGCCCACCAGTTTGTCCATGCTGGAATACAGAACCTGAAACGCCGGAACATAAATCAAGACACGCCCGCCTGGTTTCATCTTTTCATAGCAGGCGCGCAGCGCGGCAACATCATCTTCTATGTGCTCCAGCACGTTCAAGCTGTAAAGCAGATCGACACTCTGGTCTGACACGTTTCTGATGTCTTCATAGGCAATCAGTCCTGCTTGCAGAATGCGTTCTCGCTGGCGTTGGTCTGGCTCGATGCACTGAACATTGTGTCCATTCAGGGCAAGCGCATTGGCAAAAGTGCCGATACCGGCGCCAAAATCAAGCACCGTTTCGCCAGCGCGCGCCTCGTTGCGGATCAGCGACACCAGAAAGGCGTTGTAGTTCACGGCCTCAACCATGATCTCCAAATTTTCGGTACCTGAATATTCAGACATCTAGTTCCTTACTGATTGGCTCGTGTAGCCCAGGATTTGCCATTCGTAGCCGAGCCGCTGTTGATGCATTATCGAGTCGAGGTTCACACCTATGCCCAGCGACGGCACCGCAACGATCAAAATTGGCGGTCAGTGATTGAGCAAAATCGAATTCAGTAGTGCCGCGTAACCTGCCGGCCGCCACGGTCAGCTTTACGGCTGCTCAGGTGAATGATTGTGGGTGCCAGTCAGCTGCCGTTCATCCGGGATGACTACTCATCCATCGATTGGGGATTGCCGCCAAGCCACGGTAACTCAGACCAGGCCAAATCAGGCTCCCAACTGGCCGCCCAGTCCGGCAACAGGTCTGGTGGCATCGGCCTGGCAATACCGTAACCCTGCGCCAGAGCACAACCCAGTTGGAGCAACGCACTGCCATGGGCCACGGTCTCTACTCCCTCTGCAATGACCTGTCGCTTGAAGGCTTGTGCCAAACCGACGATGCCTTGCAGGATAGCCAGATCATCCGGGTCTTCCAGCATGTCGCGCACAAAGCTCTGGTCGATCTTGAGCATGGCAACCCGTAGGCGCTTGAGATAGGTCAGCGACGAATAGCCGGTTCCAAAGTCGTCCAGGGCAAATGTCACTCCGATCTGGGCACAGTCTTCGATTACCTGAGAGACTTGAGCAATGTCCTTCAGTGCGCTGGTCTCCAGCACTTCAAGTTCAAGGCTGGCCGGATCCACGTGCGGATGCTTTGCCAGAATCGACTTCAGCCTATCCACAAAGTCGCTCTGCTGCAACTGACGCGCACCGATATTGACGCTGACTTTCATGTCCAGTCCCGCCGCGCGCCAAAGCTCTATCTGCGTCAAGGCGGTGTCGATGACCCACTCGCCAATGGAGACGGCCAGCGCATGGTCCTCGATCACTGGCAGGAACAAGGCAGGCGCCAGCAGTCCTTTCTCGGAATGCTGCCAGCGGATCAAGGCTTCGACGCCAATGATCTGGCCGCTTCGCATATTGACCTTGGGCTGGAAATGTAGGACGAACTCATGCATTTCTAGTGCCAGGCGGATGCGCTCCACGCTTTCGTGGTGGCCCCGGATGCTGCTGTCCAGTGCTGCATCGAAGATGTGATAACGGTTCTTGCCTGCCAACTTGGCCTGGTACATGGCCTGATCGGCTTGGCGCAGCAGTTGATCGGCATCGATTTCCTGTGACTGGGGATAAGCTGTGACGCCCAGGCTGGCCGAGACCAGAAGGCTGAGGTCTTCCACATCTACTGGCTGGGCACAGGCCTCCAGCAGTCGGAGGAGCATGGGTCGGCTCGCTGCCAAATCGTCCAGGTCAATCAGCACTGTGACAAATTCGTCGCCGCCGAGTCGCGCCAGGCTGTCGCCTTCGCGCAAGGCTTGTTTCATGCGCTGGGCCAAGGTGATCAGGACCTGGTCGCCGACCTCATGGCCGTGCTTGTCATTGATGGCTTTGAAGCCATCGAGGTCCAGATAGACCACGGCGAGCTGCTGGCCACGGCGCTGCGCCTGCGCCATGGCCTGCTGGAGCCGGTCGCCTAGCAGCACCCGGTTGGGCAGATTGGTCAGTGCATCGAAATGGGCGATGTGCTCGAGTTGGCTTTCGTGTTCCTTGCGTTCGGTGATGTCGGTATTGATGCCGATCATCCGGTGGGGCTTGCCCTGGGCATCGCGCTCCACCACCATGCCCCGCCCCATGGTCCACAGCCAACTTCCGTCTTTGCACAACATCCGGAACTCAACGGTCGCCGAGCCGGGCTTACCGTCCAAATAGGGTTGCATCGCCGCCATCACTCCAGTCGCGTCGTCGGGGTGAATACGGTTCGTCCATTCGGCTGCGGTGTTGCCGATTTCATCTTCGGCATAGCCCAGCATGGTTTTGTAGCGTGGTGAGTAAAAGGCATGGCCGGTCTGGATATTCCAGTCCCACAGGCCATCTCCAGAACCTTCGATGGCGAATTTCCAGCGTTCTTCACTTTCACGAAGCGTTTTCTCGCTGTCGAGTCGCTCGAGTTCGCCTGCTGCGCGGGCGGCGACCAGTTTCAGAACGGTCTCTGCCAAAGAGTAGTTCTCCAGCGGGGCGCGACCAATAACAGCAATCAATCCTATCGGCCGCCCGGTATGACTCCATAGCGTGACGCCAATATAGCTTTCTGCGTTCAACTCCTGGAGTACCTGATCACGCGGGAAGAGTTCGCACACGCTGGCCGGGAAGCAACAAACCTCTTGGCCAACCACGTCGCCGCAGGGCGTATCCTTCAACGCATAGGTGACGTTGTCCTCAAAGCGCCCGTCACACCAGATGGCCAGTGTCTGGGCATTGAGTCCGTCCCCTTCGAGATGGTCAATGCAGACGTAAAACATGCCCAGGCTCTGCGCCAGAAAGCGCGCCAGCGCTTCAAAAAAGGGCTGATCTGCTGGGCCGCTGCTGGTTTTTGCGAGGAACGTTTGAACTTCCTCTGTCTTCTTGCGTTCTGTAATATCCGCGCCGACTCCCCGGTAGCCCATAAACTCGCCTGAAATACTGAACACCGGGTCGCCACTGACGGAAATCCAGTGTTCGGCATCATTGGTTCTGAGCCGAGAAATCTCAAAATTGCGAAATGGCAAATGCGCGTCAAGCATCGCGCGATGCTTCCGCCAACCTGATTCGTCGGGCGAAAGATAGGATACTTCCCAGCGCCGCTTACCAATGGACGAGGCCTCATGGAATACGGATTCCCGCGCCTCTCTCTGGCTCTCAGTCCGTTGCGTGAGCCGGTGTTGAGCGTCGGTCTCCCAATAGAAGTCAGAGGACATCTCGGTGAGGCTGCGGAAACGTTCCTCGCTCTTCTTCACGGTTTCTCCCCGCTGCACGAGGCTGTCCATCATGCCGTTGAACTGGCGGGCAAGTTGTGCTGCTTCGTCGTCGCCCGGCAGCACCACTCGCAACTCCGACGCCCCCGCCTGTACGGCACTGGCCACTTCCTGGATCGCGTCCAGTCGGCGCGTCAGGTAGCGACCGGTCAGCGAGGCAAGAAGCACACTGAGCGCAGCCCCGATCAGTGCGTAAAAGAGGCCGCTCTGCCAGAGTTGGTCGACGTCGGCATTGAAGTGCGCCGGGTCCAAGCCAATGCGCACCCAGCCAATCTGTCTGTCGGTAAGCACGACGGGGCTGATGACGTCAATAGAACTGACCGTTCGCTGCAAAACCGGTGCGCCCGGCTTCTGCGGCAGGTCAGTCAGATACAGCCCGATTTTGGTCGGGTCGTTGTGTGCCAGTACCTGGCCTTTCAGATCAAGCACGATGGCGTGGCGCACACCTGGGTAGCGTGCGATGCCAAGGATGATTTCCTGTAAGCCACTGAAATCACGTGAGAAGACCCATACGGCCGCTGAGGTTGCTGCACTGCTGGCAAGAGCGCTCACCTGTTCGGAATGCTGGTTCATCTCCACGGTTTGCTGGCGACGAGTCATGTCCCAGACGAACAGCAAGATCATCGTAGTAACCACCATCACTATACCCACGGTCAATTGCTTGCGCAGGTTGCCGAACAGGAGTCTATTGATGCTGCTGAACATCACTTGCTCTCGACCAGGCGCACTTCCTTTTCAAAGCGCTTGATGTAGTCAGTCACGATGCCATAACTGGCATCATCAGCCCCGTGGAAACGGCTGGTCTCCATGCTGGCGAGAATCGTCTTGCCCTGCGGTGTCTGCGTCAGTTCGAGTAGCGACTTTCTCACCTGTTCGCGGATGGTCTTCGGCACATCGTCGCGCACCATCACCGAATTGTTGATCAGCGATGGCGTTTCCCAGATCAGATGGAGTTGTGCGGCTTCTGCTGGGTGATCTTTCTGGAACAGACGCCAGGGTGGCGGCCAGGTCGCGGCAGCGGCGGACTTGCCCAGATACACGTTCATGATGGATGACTCCTGCGAGCCCACGTACGCATTCTCGATGTCGCGGTTGACGTCGATGCCCTTCACGTGCAAGAAATACTGGGGCATGATAGCGGCCGCCAGCGCGGTAGGCGACGGATAGCTCACCACCTTCCCCTTGAGGTCGGCGGGCATTTTGATCTCGCTGTCATTTCGGATGATGAAGATACCTTTGAAGTCCTCTGCATCGCCGGCCATTGCAATGACGTGATAGCCGACCTTCATCGCTTGCAAGGTCTGCCAAGGGTTGGGCAGTAGGATCGCAGGATTGCGGTCGCGGAATTTCTTCTCGTAGGTCGGGTAGTCCCGCGAGGCTTCCAACTCGATGTGCACCCCTTTCAGTTGGCGATTGAGATGATCAACAAGAGGCTGATAAGCCTCGCTGAGTTTTTGCGGATTGTGAAGAGGATGGACAGCGAGGCGGTAGATTGGGGCGACCGGACTTGCCGGGGCACTGCTGTACTGAAGCGGCTTCTCTGCGAGCTGCCGATCGCATGCCGCCAAGAGCATGGCGAGGAGCAGGCCGACAAGAGTGGTGAAGCAGTTCATGCTTTCACATTCAGTTCGATCAGTCCGATCAAATCCGTGAAGTCGATTTTTTCACTGTATCACAAGCAGACCAAACGCTAAAGAGGATTGCGCACGAATTGCCCGAGAATCTGTGCAAGTGGATCCCCGTCCGGCTCCATTTGCGTCCCTTCATCCATCTGCGCATCATCATGCAGCGGTGGCCCGCACTTCAGAGCGATGTGCGTTTTCAATGGCCGGTTTGGAGCGACCAGATCGGAAATCTCGGCGCCCGCTTGGTGTCTTTTACCGGTCTAGGAGAAGGCGGCCGCATTACGTCGCGGCCTCGGGTGGATAGGGTTAGTACGCTGGCGGAGACATTGAAGCAGGTGCAAATTGATGCTCAGACCGAGTCGATAACTAAGCGACCATCAGGAAGGGAGCAACCATGCGAATCGAAAGTGACAATCATCAAATTCATGAAGTACAGGTGCACATTCCTTATCGAAAGATCTTCGGACTCATTGCCATCACTTTGATGTTGCAGGCAATCGGAACTCTAGCCGTTGCTTATTCCGTTGACAGGACCAATGCAGCACAGTTGGTTGATATCGGCACCATGCTTTCAATTGCCGTATTTATATGTGGGGCGCTCATGTGGGGACGGTTCCCAAGTGCAGATGAGCCGTTTGTTGATCACGTGGACAAAGATCGTTCACCCCAAGACATGCGCGAAATGAGCATCACCAATATGACTCGGGGTGCGGTGCTCATGGTCTCAAGTGCTCTGTACTTTTTCGGATGTGTTGGTGTGAACTGGATCGCTGGGATGGTAGTTTAGCAATGCGGTTTCCGAGATAATCAACCGGCGGTCCATAGGATTAGCGCAGCGGTTCATCAATCCATTGCCGCCTGTCATGAACCTATTTGAACGGCCGGTTTGGAGCAAGCAGATCGGTAGATCCAATTTTCGGTGTGTGTCTTCTGGAGCCGGACAGACGGAGGCCGTAGACGGCCGCTTGTCTTTTCGGGCAACGATCAGATCATGCGGTCAGCCTGCCAGGAAGCTGACCATCAGACTGGCGGCTTCGGACAAAGCGCAGGAGAGTTGAATTCCTTTCAACTGCAAGGAGTTCATCATGGAAGATTCGTGCAAGAAGTCCCACCGCGAATCGTGGAACAAGGGCAAGTGGGTCGACCAGAAGGCGCCATTCAAGCTGAAGGATCCATGTTCAACTTGGAGCTCGACAGTAAGCTGCGGGCTTGCGATCTGGTCAAGCTCAAGGTTTGCGACATCTGCCATGGTGATCGAGTCGCGGCGCGCGCCATCATCATGCAGCAGAAGACCTCCCGGCCGGTGCAGGTCGAGATTACAGGGTCAACCGACAAAGGCGGCCAGACCTAGAGTAGAGATGTGGCACGGTGGATTCCATCGTGCAGCAGCTTCTGATTGCCGACTCGTAGCATCGAGCCGATGCCTTTTCACGGCGCACACACCATCCAAACTGTGCTTCCAGGAAAAGGCCTTCCGCCGCGTTGCTGTTGGCATCTCACCAAAAAAAACCCAGCGCTTGAGGCTGGGTCAAAACGTTACCTAGGAGACTACGCGCCATGAACATCACGCGTAAAGGCTCATGCCCAACTGCACGGTATCACTTTTACATAACCCTCGTGGCCGAAGTGTTGCCTACTTATTGAGCACACTAAGAGAACCCCACAGCAACGCCACGTCTGGCAGAGCTTCGTCAAGTTATCCACAAAGTAATTCACAGAAACAGTGACCAACTTTTCCGGTTCATGGAATTTTCAGGACCAGGACAGCTAGGGTTATCCCCCGACTGGGGCTGGGCCATGACATGGTTGCCCTCGCATTAGCCTTCCACTGTTACACGCGTTGCAGCTTTCTGCTGCGTTTGGCTTAGCCGTAAGCTGACCGTGGCGACCGGCGGGTTAAGCTGCAATCCGCGTTCAGAACTTTCTCCAGACCTGCCATTAGTTCGTGTCGGTCCGCTTCAGAAAGAGCTCACTGGCTGACACAGACGGCCTACGAGTGAGTCTTGCTGGATGCATCTTTTTCTATTTCAGGCAGGTCGTTGCACAAGGGGCAATTTCTTCCGCGACTGACGTAGTACATCCGCGTGCCCACAAAGATGATGGTGGAAATCGCTGACCAGGTCAATGCAAACTGAACTCCGGCCAACAGTTCATGGCCCTTTATCAGTTCGACCATAGTCAGCGACGCGAGCATGATGGCAAACACGGTCAGGGCACGCCTGGTCCAGAACTTAGCTCTGCCAGAAATATTTTTCAACATCGAAGCCTCGTTCATGGGATTGCGTTAAGAGGATAGTTTAGCCACTCCAAGTTTTCGCGTGACATCGAATGTCTCTCGCCGACGCACTACCGGACTACGCTTCGCCGGATAGCTGACGCACGAATCTGAATGTCGGTTTCAGCGAGAACTTGCCGGCGGTGAAAGACACAAAGCGGCTACACGGATTTCGGAATTGATCGCCTGACAGCGGTCATCGAAGTTGCCTCAACCGCTCCTACCATCAGCGTCGTGATCGACGACTTGAGAAAAGCCAGAAACGACTTCAAAGCGCCAGAACTGTCGCTTTCAGGACCGACCGTGGCGCGAGATCCTGTTGAGTAGTCCCTGTCGTCATTGCAAGATCTTTGACGTCATATCTCTGGTAGTGGCCGCACATTCGGTGTGGGAAAATTGTCGATGGCGACTATGTAACGCCCTACTGGTCACTCGCTCTAGCCTAAAGTACGGTCTCTGAAATTCTGTAATGCTTTCATGGCGACGCTTGGCCCTTCCCGAATGAATGTGGAGTCAGTTCCATCAAAAAAATAGCAGTCGGCTAATGTCAACCCGTTGCCACGCCCACGATTAGGTATTCGATAACCTGCGGTCCATCGATGAAATGTTCGCTGGTCGATGCTTCGCTCCTTGCCTCGACAGGTAATGCTGTGGCGTCGATCCTGAACGATGCGCTCATACGTGTGGCTGACCAATTCACGCTCACCTTCCAGCACTTCGATGCAATTGGCACCAGACAAAATTACGACACCCGTAATGTGGTTATTCATGTTGTGCCGACGGCCAGCCTTGAAGATTTCAGTCAAGTTCGACTCGTCAATTCTGATGAGTGAGCTCTCGAAAATAAGTTGAATCAGAGCCATCTTGATCTCCCTGATATGGATGACTTTTTATGTGAAGACTTTACGGGATCCTCTTTCATTTTTCTTACCCCCTGTTGGAACTTCTCACAAAGTCAAACTGACCTTGCATTGACAGCACCATCCAAAGTGTCAGGATTTTTCAGGAACTTGTATATCCCCCAAATGGGGGATACCGTGGAAGAGAGCTCAAGTTACGCGAGCGCATCGGGTTTCGCACCATCGCCGACGCACACACTTGAAAGTCAGCTTCGGAGCAAAGTGGCTGGGTAATCCCCCCGAAAAACCACCGTTCTCAAAAGTAGAATTTTCCAAGAAGGAAGTTCTACATGAAGAAATCGAGATTTGCCGACAGCCAGATCATGGGCGCCTTGAAGCGCGTCGAAGCTGGTTTGCCAGTTCCTGACCTGTGTCGAGAGGTTGGCATCAGCAGCGCCACCTTTTACAAGTGGCGTGCCAAATACGGCGGCATGGACACATCCATGATGAGCCGCATGAAGGAGCTTGAAGACGAGAACCGGCGTCTGCGCAAGATGTACCTCGAAGAGAAACTCAAGGCCGAAATAGCCAACGAGTACCTTGCAAAAAAGTAGCAAGGCCGTCTCGCAGACGCGAGATGGCCAAAGAAGTGGTGCAGCAACGCGGGATTCCCATACGGATGGCCTGTGCGGTCTTCTCAGTCAGTGAGTCGTGCTACCGGTATGAGTCCAGGCAGAACGCAGAGAACGAAGAAATCGCCAACTGGCTGCTGCGCCTGACCGACAACCACCGCAACTGGGGCTTTGGACTGTGTTACCTGTACCTGCGCAACGTGAAGAACTTCGGCTGGAACCACAAACGCATCTATCGAATCTACCGGGAGTTGGAGCTGAACCTACGAATCAAACCCAGACGGCGGCTGGTGCGCGAGAAGCCCGAACCGTTGGCTGTGCCACAGGCCATCAACGAAGTCTGGTCAATGGACTTCATGCACGACAGTTTGCAAGACGGCGAGCCTATCCTGAATTTTGTGTAAGAGGTCATAACATGCACCCTGAAGGAGCAAGTAATGACCGATTCACCCAAGGCTGCCAAGGTCAGGCGGCGTAAATCTGTAGGTCCATTTCCAGACGAATTGGTGGACCAAATTCTCAGCCAGTTGAAGGGCAATGACGCCGAAAGCCTTCTGGGCCAATCCGGCCTGGTGGCTCAACTCAAGAAGCAGTTGGCCGAGCGCATGCTCTCTGCGGAGCTTGGTCACCACCTACGCCAGGAGCGTCAACAGGCTGAAGAAGGAGAGCCAGTCAACTACCGCAATGGCAGCACAGCCAAGACAGTGTTGACGCCCGAAGGCTCATTGGCGCTGCAGATCCCGCGTGATCGACAAGCGACCTTTGATCCGGTATTGGTGGGTAAGCATCAGCGCCGCCTGCCAGGCTTTGATGACCACGTCATCAGCATGTACGCCCGCGGCATGAGCGTGCGCGAGATCCAGGGGCATCTGTTGGAAATCTATGGCCATGAGGTTTCCCCCACGCTGATCTCGGTCATCACCGATGAGGTCATGGCCGAGGCGCAGGAGTGGCAGAGCCGACCTCTGGACAGGATGTACCCGGTAGTTTTCTTCGATGCATTGCGCCTGAAGATTCGCGATGAAGGCTCGGTCAAGAACAAGGCTGTGTACTTGGCCTTGGGGGTGGACGCCAGCGGGCGCAAGGATGTGCTGGGCCTGTGGATTGAACAAACCGAGGGTGCCAAGTTCTGGCTCAAGGTGTTCAACGACCTAAAGACGCGCGGTGCCGAAGACATCCTGATTTGTGTGGTTGACGGGTTGCGCGGATTCCCCGAGGCCATCGAAGCCGTGTTCCCCAAAGCGATGATTCAAACCTGCATCGTGCATCTCATCCGCAACAGCCTGAACTACGTTGCCTGGAAGGACCGTAAAGCCTTGGCAGCGCAACTCAAACCGGTCTATGAGGCGGTCAACGCTGAGGCGGCAGATGCCGCGCTCACGGCGTTTGAACAAGGCATCTATGGCATCAAATGCCCACCCATTGCACAAGCGTGGAGGCGCCAGTGGGCGCAGGTCGTACCGTTCTTCGCCTTTCCGCCGGAGGTCAGGAGGCTGATCTACACCACCAACGCCATTGAGAGTTTGCACATGCGTCTGAGAAAGATCGTCAAGAACCGTGGCCACTTCCCCAGCGATGAAGCGGCAACCAAACTGCTGTTCCTGGCGTTGCGAAACATCACCAAGGACTGGACCATGCCGCCGCGTACATGGAAGGAAGCGGCCAACCAATTTGCCATAATCTTTGGCGAGCGCTTCACGCTCTCAGTTAACTGAGAGCGTGAAGATTCCCGGCCTCATTACACAAAAATCCGGATACCTCCAAGACGGCAGAAACATCCGGTTGTTCAATGTCATCGATGACTTCAACCGTGAGGCTTTGGGCATTGAGGTTGACTTCTCGCTGCCGTCCGAGCGGGTCATCAGATCGCTACAGCAGATCATCTCCTGGCGTGGCAAGCCCAAGGTTATCCGTTGTGACAACGGTCCGGAAAACATCAGTGGCACGATTCAGAACTGGGCCAAAGAGTGGAGCATCCGGTTTGAATACATCCAGCCAGGCAAGCCGCAGCAGAATGCCTATGTCGAGCGGTTCAATAGAACAGTTCGCTACGAGTGGTTGTCCCAGTATTATTGGTCAAGCATTCAAGAGGTTCAGGACTTCGCCACGCAGTGGATGTGGTCCTACAATCACGACCGCCCCAGCATGGCCCTGGGCGGTTTCACCCCAAAGCAGCACTTGGCCAAAGCTGCATAACGTTTCTACTTCTGAGTTCAGTGGAAATCGGGGGGATTACCGCTGGCGTCACGAGACGCAATCCAGCCAGCCAAGTTTCGGAACTGTCCACCGTAAAGCAGTCGTTGAAAATGACAGGCTGTCAGCTAGCCTACTGCACGCGCTCAACCCGGATGCGGAACCAGAACCGTGAGCCTTGACCGACCTTGCTCTCAACCCCAACCTCACCGCCCATCAGTTCGGCCAGCTTACGCACGATTGATAGACCCAGGCCACTGCCTCCGTAGCTCCTGGTGGGGGCGTCATCCACTTGCGAGAAGGTCTGGAACAGCAAGTCCAGTTTGTCCTCGGGAATGCCGACGCCGGTATCCGTCACTGAAAACTCCAAGACTTGGCGCTCTTCACCGCCTTCAAGGTCGCGCCCCTCAATACGAATACTGCCCTGGTTGGTGAACTTGATTGCATTCCCCACCAGGTTGGACAGCATCTGCGTGACGCGATGCGGATCACCCAGACAGGATGTTAGTAAAGGGCCTTGCCAGTCGAAGTCGACGCAAAGACCTTTGGCGCTGGCAGTGGGTGCATACAAGGCACGCACTTGCGCCATGATCTGCGCTGGTTCCAGCGCTATCTTCTCCAGATGCATCTCGTCGACCTCGATCTTGGAGAGGTCCAGCATGTCATTGATCAGCGTCATCAAAATGCTACCGGACTCGACAATAGCGCCGGCGTAATCAATTCGCTCTTCCTCCGTCACGTCCGGCATCCCCAGCAGCTGCGCCATACCCAGCACCCCATTCATCGGGGTGCGGAATTCATGGCTCATATTGGCCAGAAAGCGACTCTTGGCAAGATTGGCGGCCTGCGCTTCTTCCTTGGCGATGACCAGTTCAGCAGCTCGCTTGGCCTTCTCTTCGTTTTGGAAGAGAAGCTCAATGTTAGCGATCGCCAGTTCGGCAGCACGCTTGTCCTTCTCGCCGTTTTGAAAAAGCAATTCCGCGTTTGCGATTGCCAACTCCGCAGCGCTCTTGGCCTTCTCTTCATTTTGGAAGAGCAGTTCTTGGTTACCTATTTTCATCGTGTGACAGCTCTGATTCGATTGTCTTTGCTATTTCAAGAGTCGTACATCCCCCAAACGGGGGAAGGGTATACCCCGTAGCATCAAATAGGTGGCGTAAACATTGAGATTTATGGAGCACCAGTACGCAGGCTAGGTAGCCAGCGCGCTACGACCGCATTCGCTGTGCTGCTGGCCCAGGTTTCCCTCCAGACCTGACTTTCAACTTTGACATCAGCTTCGGAGAAAAGTGACCGGCAGTCACAGAATGGTTGCAGACTTCCTGTTATCTGAACTTATCTCTCCATCACCGACACTTAACCCACTATCTGTCCAATTCAAACTCGCCCGCAACGCGTCGATTGAATCCGGTGAAGACACAGTCTTTCCATCAGGCATGACGTGGATCGCACGTGAGTCCCGTAACGGCATTTTGGAAAAGAAAGATCCCCAGTGTTTGTTGGCCAGCAAGTCCCGCTTTTGTGGTGCTGCGTTTTGATCTTCCAAGTTCATCGGTTTTCTCCGGTGGATGCGCCAGGCTGGGGCGCATGTTTTCACGTTCGGTAACAGACTTCAGGGACGCAACGCGTGTCCCAATCGGTCTGGCCAGACCCACTACGTGAAGCGTCAGCGCTTCGTGCGCTGAGTCCATTCGCCAATCCCCTGGATCGCAGGCTCATTGCGGTTTGCCGAAAGATCAATACCCACTCAACCTGCAAGGACAATATAAGGACGTTGTGCGTGACAAAACAGGGTGGACAAATGTTTATTTTGCTGCTTCGGGCGGCGGCGCAGTCGTAACCAAACTCACACAAGTGACTTGCCGGGAAGGCGACGCTACCCTGCGCCAATCTTCCTCCAGCACTTGGCGCAAAGCTGCCAGACGCTTCTTGCGGATCGGCAAGTCCTTGGCGAGTTCGAGCAGGTGCTCGCTACACCTGTCGCGGTACGATCAGCCACCATGCACGCTCCTGACTTCTGCACTTCACGACGACAACTGCTCAGCACGACGCTGACACTGCCGTTCTGGCCCCTGGCATCGCGCGCCGCAGCGCACAGCGAGTTGCAATTCCCACGAGACCTCGGCAGCCATCCGGACTACGCGATCGAGTGGTGGTACCTCACCGGGCGCTTGCTGGCGCGTGAGCGCGAGTTTGGTTTCCAACTGACTTTCTTTCGCTCGCGCGTACCGGCCACTCAGAGCATGACTTCGGCTTTTGCCGCCAAGCAACTGATCTTTGCCCACGCTGCCGCCACCGACGTGGCGGGCAAGAAGCTGTGGGCCGACCAGCGCATTGCGCGCGAGGGCTTTGAGATCGCGCAGACCAGTCAGAGCGATACCGACCTCAAGCTGCGCGACTGGTCGTTGCGCCGCGATGGCACTCGCTACCGGGCCAAAGCGGTGGCCCGAGACTTCAGCATTGATCTGGTGTTGAACGAGACCCAAGCGATCCTGCTGCAAGGGGAGCGTGGCCTGTCGCGCAAGGGGCCGCAGCCCGAGCAGAGCAGCTACTACTACAGCCTGCCACAGCTCAATGTCAAAGGCACCCTCGGCCTGGGCAGGGAGAACCTGCCGGTGCAGGGTACGGCCTGGCTGGATCACGAATGGAGCCAGTCGCTGCTGGACCCGCTGGCGGTGGGCTGGGACTGGATCGGCATGAACCTGCTTGATGGCGGCGCACTGACGGCGTTTCAGCTGCGCGACAAAGACCGGCAGGCGATCTGGGACGGTGGCTCGTTTCGCTCGCGCGCCAAGGGCGCCAAGGCGCAAGTCTTTGCTCGCGGTGAAGTTCAATTCATTCCGATTCGAAAGTGGACCAGCCCGTTGACGAAAGCGATCTATCCAGTCGAGTGGCTGGTGCAAACACCACTGGGACGCTACAGAATCAAGGCAGTCATTGACGACCAGGAACTCGACAGCCGCGCCTCCACCAGTGCGGTTTACTGGGAAGGCTTGAGCGAACTGTTCGACAGCGCTGACCGGCTGCTCGGGCGCGGCTATCTGGAGATGACAGGCTACGCCGGCGCGCTGCGTTTCTAATGCGCCCCAGTTGCCGCATCAGCACCGCCAGCACGCTTGGGACGTGACAGCCAGACCACCGGGATCAGCAGCAGATAGATCAGCGCCGAGGCGTAGAACACGTCGTTCACACCCAGCATATAGGCCTGCTGATCGACCAGCCGGTTCACCTGGGCCAGTGCCTGCTCCGGTGTGAAGCCGGCGCCCACCATGCCGGAGAGCACCTGGTTAGCGGTCTGGTTGCCAGCGTTGATCGACTCGGCCAGTTGCGCGTGGTGAATGGCCGCGCGGTCCTGCCAGATGGTGGTGGCAATCGAAGTGCCGAAGGAACCGGCCACGATGCGCACAAAACTCGACAGTCCGGAGGCCGCAGGTATCTTGTGCGGCGCGATGCCCGAGAGCAGAATCACCGACAGCGGAATGAAGAAGAGCGACATGCCAATACCCTGGATCAGGGTCGGGATCAGGATGGTGTCAAAGTCGGCCTGGGTGTTGAAGTTGGAACGCATCCACAACACGACGGCAAACACGATAAAGGCGATGCTGGCAAGTTTTCGGGGGTCCACGCGGCTGATGTTCTTGCCCACAATGGGCGACAGAATGATGGCAAACAGGCCGACCGGAGCCAGCAGCATGCCGGCGTCGATCGAGGGGTAGCCCATGAACTGCTGCAACCACAGCGGCAGCAAGACCACATTGCCAAAGAACAATCCGTAACCCACCGAGATCGCCAGCGTGCCAGACCAGAAATTGCGGCGCGTGAACAAGCGCAAGTCCACCACCGGATGTTCTTCGGTCAGTTCCCAGACCATGAAGAAGCAGAAGCCGACCAGCGCCACCACACCCAGCGTCACCACCTCGGGTGAATGAAACCAGTCGAGTTCCTTGCCCTTGTCGAGCATGATCTGCAAGGCGCCGACCCACAGCACCAACAGCCCCAGGCCGACACTGTCGATCGGCAGCTTGTGCGTCACGCTCTCGCGCTTGTGGTAAATCGTCCAGACCATGAAGGCGGACAACAAGCCAACCGGAATGTTGATATAAAAAATCCACGACCAGCTAACGTTGTCGGTAATCCAGCCACCCAGCAGCGGACCCATCACCGGCGCCACCAGGGTCGTGATGGCCCACAGGCCCATCGCCAGCCCGGCCAGTGCCGGCGGATAGCTCGACAGCAGCAAGCCCTGCGACAGCGGAATCATGGGCCCGGCCACGAATCCCTGCATGGCGCGAAACACGATCAGCATGGTCATGTTGGGCGCCAGACCACAGAGCCAGGAAGTCAGGACGAAGAGCAGCACGCTGGTGATGAACAGGCGCACCTGACCGAAGCGTTCCGACAACCAGCCGGTCAGGGGCAAGGCAATCGCATTGGCGACGCCAAAGCTGGTAATGACCCAAGTGCCCTGGTTCGTGCTCACGCCCAGATCACCCGCAATCGCCGGCAGCGAGACGTTGGCAATCGATGAATCGAGCACATTCATGAAGGTGGCCAGCGATAGGGCAAGGGTGCCCCACAGACGCGCCGAGCCTTGCAGCGGCGGGTGGACCGCGACGGGGAGTGCAGTAGCCATGGCAGTAGCGACTCAGTGCTGGCCCATGTTGGCGGCAACGATCTTGCGCACCTCTTCGGCAGCGCCAGCGTCCAGCGATTCGTAAACTTTGGTCTGCACC
>Ga0194063_10000223_pt1 | contig 42056 bp, 54 predicted proteins | sample SepL3720m_MetaG_FD_155459 | JGI IMG/M metagenome (GOLD analysis project Ga0194063, IMG submission 155459) | Anoxic zone freshwater microbial communities from boreal shield lake in IISD Experimental Lakes Area, Ontario, Canada - Sep2016-L373-20m | ecosystem: Environmental > Aquatic > Freshwater...
ATCATGGAGGAGAAAAATCCCAGAGTCCCGAAAAAAATGAAAATATTTTCCCTGTCGGGGATTTCCCTTGCCCGCCTGCGCTGCCAGCGCCACCATGCAGGTCACGTCAAACGACCTGAACAGTTACTGCTGGTGAGCCCGTATTGGGACGCTTTGGTCAGGTAGTCCCTGTTCAGGCGGATTTTCATGTCAGGCCCTTTGGCCGTGGCTCCTGCGAGCGCGATGCTGCATCCACCCGTGGTGTCTTTGACGGAGACGGTTCCATTTTCGATCACGAGGTCTACCGGCTGATCCTTCAAATCCCCGCCGGGCAGACCATTGACGATCCTGCTGAACTCGTGTTCCTCCGGCAGCGTTACTGTTGTGTGGTGCTGTTCGGTTTTCGGAATAACCTGCCTCCAGTTGGGGTAGTTGCCCTCGATGGTTTTCATCGTGAGCGTCCAATTCCCTGCCGCGATGCGGACGAGCGTGTTGTTTTTGTACTTCTGTCCTGCCAACGCCCAAGACAGATCCGCCAGTCCCCGCCACAGCAAAAGCTTGTGGTTGGGGATCGTGGCCGAATCCGAGAGCGGCAACGCGAAGCTGTTCGCGCTGAAGAGGTGCCTGCCATCCGTGCCGACCATGTTGTGACACGCCGGGTCGCTGACATCCAACTGAACGCCGTTGAGGATGTAGCGGGTGGAATCCGTGGACGAGCAACCCATCGCTTCGGTGAACCTGCGTGCGAACGACTCCGGCAGGGCAACCGCGTTGATTTCAAACTTCGGTTCCTCCGGGAACTCTTCAACTTTTGGCGCTTCGATGTTTTCACTGACGCGGCCCGAGCCCAGGTCGCAGAAGAGCCTGCCGGGTTCGATATTGATGACCGTGCGAGGACTGAACCGCTTGGCCATCGATTGGAGGCGATCCAACGGGAGCAGGAAGCTCATCGCTGTGTCGCACCTGGCTTCGGGCAACGTGACTCTGGCATGCATTTCCATGTCTGTCCCCAAGATGGAGACTCGCTCCGGTGTGGCATCCACGCGCACGCACTTGAGGCATTCGAGGGACGCTTTGCTGGAGACGACTTTGCTGAGGCCCGTGAGTGCGGGCTTCAAATCGCTGACTGATAGACTGATCATATTTTGGTCTTTCTGTGTTGAAACGGAAACGGCCCGCATGTCGTCGTGACAGGCAGGCCGTTCCGTAGGTTTTTGGTTGGTTGGTTGTTTACGCGTAGCTGGGTTCCTCGTGGTCGTCTTGGCAGCACTCGCATCGGAAGATGGAGGCTTCGGGGATTTCCCGATTGGCCGCGACGATGGTGAGGAATTCGCCTTCGATGACCTGCTGGCCGGTGATGATGTCGCCGCAATCGCAACAACGGAATTTCATCTCCGGCTTCACACCTGCTCTGGATAGGATGGCCATGGTCAGTAGCCCTTCACTCTCTTGGTGCCGATGATGTTGCCCTCGGCGTTGAATGCGCGAAACTCGCAGTAGTCGATGCCGGGGGCACTGAACTTCGAGCCGTGGACTTCCAACGCTTCCGTCTTCGCCACGATCTCGGCATTGAACCCTGGACCGAATGGCGGTGCTGCTGCGGCATTTTCCTTGGCCTCCTTCCCCTTGGCCCTTCCAAGGAAATTCATGCTGCCACCTCCTCTGGCTCCTTGCGGAATTTGAGTTGGTCGCGGTTGCATTCGACGCACATGATGTCGTCTCTCACCCCCAGATAGACTGGCTGGAACAGGCTACCACTGCCTCGGAGTGCATACAGATACCTGACCTCCGCCGTATCCCCGACTTGCGGGATTGGTTGGTCTGCTGGGATCGTGACGTTGCCGCAGGGGACGAGTGTTGCGTTGTCCCATACGGCCATCTGGACGCTGCGCTTGGCGTTGATTGCGTTGACGACCACGGATGCCGTTTCCACGAACTTGAATTTGAACTGGCTGCCTCCCGAGTTCGGACGCCCAGGTGAATACGGTGCGCCGATGTGCTTGAAGACCACGCCTTCCGCGTTGTCCTTGCGGAGTTGGTCGAACACCCGGCACTTGGGTTCTTGTCCGCTGATCGTGGCAACCCACTGGATTCCTGTCTGCTGGCCGCTGGCGAGAAGATTGAGGAGTTTTACAAGTCGGTCACGATACGGGATGACCCGCAGATCAGCGCTGTCGATCTCCAGAATGTCGAAGACATGGAGCATTTCGCCCACAGCCTCGCCATCCACAAGAAAGTCTCCGGGCAGGGCCATGGCCGCCAAACGGATACTCTCAGGGATTCCGCATTCGATGCCGCGACGGTTGATGCCAGTTATGTCGTCTCCCTCTTTGAGGACAAGCAGGCGTTTGCCATCGTGTTTCGGTTGCAGGTAAAACCCGTTGTCCTTGAGCAAGGGTTCAGGGTCGTCAACGGGATTGAGCAACTGCGGGCGGATGTCCGTCACTTTCTTGCTGCCGTCTTGGTAGGCCATGCTGTCCTCGCCAGAGGTGTATCCCTTGGCCATTTTCTCCTTCACGATCTTGTCGTAGATCATCCGCGCGGCGTCGTGATACACCGGGCTGGTTGTTTTGGTGCCGGTGTTCAGCGTGGATCCCCTGCGCCCGTAGGCAAAGTTGACCACGTATCCGCCGTCACGTTCTTCGAGGGAAACCCGGTAAACTTTGTCGGATGCTCCCTCGCGGTAATAGAGCGTTGTGCTCTGCATAGATTTTGTTCCTTTCGTTGTTGAAATGAGAAAGCCCGGAAGCGTTGTGCCTCCGGGCTCCTCGTTGGTTAGTTGTGCTGCTCGATCACGAGCCATCTCCATCTCCTCTTGCGGAGAGGGAAGACGTATCTCCTGCGGTTTTCCGCGACGTTGCATGTGCGGAACGCCATGTCAGCCCCTCCTGCATTCGTTGAAGTATTCGCAGGCTGCGCACTGCAGCCCCGGTGATGGGACGTAGTCTTCGCGCTGGATCCCATCGACGAACGACTCGATCAGGCGGAAGAACTTCGTGCGCTGGCCTTCGGTTGTTGCCGGAGCCTCGTTGACGACCAGCTTGGGAACTTTCGTCTTCACCAGATGGTGCAGCTCAAAGCCCGACTCCTGCTTGCCCGTGGCCTCCTGATACAGGATGCCGTAGGCGGTGAGCTGAGTTTCGTTCCTGTGGATCACCTGTTCGGCATTGGGGGTGGCGGCGCTGGTCTTGAAGTCCAAAATGCGCCCCCCCGGACGCACCAGGTCGATGATCCCGACCAATGTTGGCAGCCCGTGCTTGGCCAGATCGGCTTCGACACGAACCTCCACCGCTTCGGGCTTTTCCTCAGCCGGGATTGGGGTGTCCCGCAAATACATGTCCACGAGCCCCCACGCCTTCTCCTGCTGCTCGTCTTCCTCTCCGGCATCCCACGCCACGGGTGCATCCTCCTGCCCCGTGATCCAGTTCATCATGAACCCGGCCTTGAGGGATTCCGCATCATGTGCCTGCCCCCGCCAGCGTGCCGTGCTCCATTGCTGGAGTGCCGCATGAACCGCCTTACCCACGAAGAGCGCGGCGGTCGCTGGCTTCACCAGCTCCATGACGTAGCGGAAGTAGAACTTCAGTCTGCATCCGTGGAACGTGTTGAGCCTGCTGGCGGAGATCACGTTTGTCAGGTGGTCATCCGCCGGGACCGCTGCCTTCCTTGCTGGAGGTGTGAGCACAATCACCTTGCACCCCCGTTCGCGTAGGCTCGGCGGGGCGGAGCCGTGCGGCCACGGGGCCGGTTGGGCTTGCGGCCGCCGTGCTCGTCGAGGATGCGGTCAATGAGGCCGCTGGCCTGAAGCTTGTTCAGCTCCCGGACTCCGACACCGAACATTTCTCGGCTGGTGTCGTCCACCTGCCCCTTGTCGAGGCTGTGCTCGTCCACGAGCTTGATGATGAGTTCCTGCTGCTTCTCCGAGCAGGCCCAGGCGTCACCGTTGGTGGCGTTCCCGTTGGCGGAACCATTGGAATGGCCGTTGCCGTTGGCGGGGGCGCTGTGCCCGTTGGTGCCGTTGCGGCGACCATTGCGAGCACCTTGTTCGCTGATCCCGTATCCCTCATCCGGGACGAATCCCGTGTGCTGGATTTCCTCGTCCACGCTTTGCTGGAGCGTCTGGTAGAGGCGGGTGCTTTCTGTTGCCACCTCGTTGATGTTGCTGATCTCCGTCTCGACGGTGACCGCAAACTGGTGGCTCGAATACCCCGGCAGACCGAGGCGTTTGCTGTAATTGGCGATAAGTTTGAGTGCCATTTGGTTCCTTTCGTTGGTTGGTTTTGGGCACAAAAAAGCCCGGCGGTTATTGTGCCGGGCTGGTCGTGCGTGGTTTGGTTGTTCCGGTCAGGATTCTTCCTGAACGGAGGGTTGGTATTCGGGTGAATCCTCCATCATGTGCCAGGACACCGTGTTCTTGAGAGCATCCGTGAGAATGCTTTCCACAAGACGGGTCATCGGGATCTTCCGACGAATCCGCTCATGGTAGAGAACGCGGACCAGTTCGCGGCGGATGGGAGGCGAGTAGTGTGCGAATCGTGCCATTGTGCTGATTTTCGAGGACGTGGGCAGCGAAGCCGTTGCCTTCGATCGATCATACCGAAAATACCGAGGTTTCTGGGGAGGGGGGTGTCAGCGCGAAGAAATCCCCGGCCGATTTTCACGAGAAAACTTGGTATAATCCATTGGAAGCGTGCTTTTCGCCTCTTCCGTTCAACGGCGGGGAGTTTTTCCCGTCACCGTTCAACACTCAACCGATCAGAGAGAGGAGGTGATGATCATGAACCCAGCCAAAATCGTGGCCCTCGCGCTGCAAGCCGCAGCCGCCGTAATCGAGGAAGTGGTCCGCAAGAAATAATCCGGAAGAACCGGTGAGGGGAAGTGGCTCGGATACAGGAGACGGACTCCGGGCCACTTTTCTTTAACTCTTCGATACTTTGGAGCGTTTTGCTGGCTTCACAGTAGGAATCGCCGGGGTGGCAACCCTCTCTATACCCATCCCTTTGATGATTTTCCGGATGTTCGTGATTTTGACGCCAAATTTTTCTAGATCGAACTCTTTCGATGAGTTTTTGGGGCCTGTGGCTTCCCAATATTCGAAGTAGAGCAGGATTATCAAACGAGCCTTTTCCGTCTCATCACCGACGATCTCCTCAAAAATTGTTGCCGTGCTCTTCGTTGGATTTTTGGCGGGCTTCAAACATGCCAGAGCCTTCTTGAGCAGCTTACGCGCCCAATCCTGCTTCTTCGATTGCGTGACGGTAAACCGGATGTCGAAATCGTTGACATGTCCGCAATCGATAATAGCCGCCTCCGTGGAAAGGGTGTGAGGGGTGGTTTTCTCGTTACTTGTCACGCGAATCGCAGGGCAGGCGCTCAAATATCCAGTCGGGTAGAGATATGCCTCCTCGGGAATTTTGCCATCGGGGCGGGATTTCGCTGCGAAGCAGAATGCATCTGAATCTTTTTCCGGCCGGAGGAAGTCTTTTTCAAACCACCGTGCAAATTCTCCCGGGCGTGTTGATGCGGCAGCCAGATCGAAAATGAATGTCGATAAACGCCGTTGAATCTCGCTCTGAAGCATCTGGATGGGCATTATTGCGAGTTCCTCCTTTTGAGACTCCTCGGTTTCATCCCTGACTCCGGGAGGTAGGGAGCAACCCTGTGGCAGCAAGCTTTGATATCCGTTGGCATCTCGATACAGGATGCGCTTTTCCCCTTTCCACAACGAAATTTTCATGTCGGTATCGGGAGATAGAAGAATGCCTACGCTCTGGGGTGTCGAGTATTTTCGCGGCTTCGACCAATCCCCCGCCTCGGACTTCCGCCGTCTGCGCTCCGCACGAAGTCTGACGGTGGGAAAATTTCGAACCTGAATGTCAAACCAGATGAAGCGGAGAAATTTGTTTCCCTTGGGCAAATTGACTGCCAGCGGGCGGTGAAAGAACGCTTCTCAACGTCTTCAAACAATATGCGACGTAATTGAAGAAGCGGTCGAATTTTAGGAGTTTTCCTTATATTTTTTAGTAGCCTGAAATCCTAAAACGTGAGGATTTCTCTTACTGATAATCAGTTACAAGAAAAACTGGCTGGGGAGGGAATCGAACCCCTGATTCTATTCATGCACCACGAAGCAGTGAGCCTAAAAGAGGAACTTCTTCTTCTCTTGCTTCGGGTGCTATTTGAATCAGAAGATATGGAGGTCTCAACAGCATTGAGTCAGCTGTTGACGCAGCCTTGCCAGGCTTCCTCTTTGATCTGGACAGGAGAGATCTATCTGGGGCGTATGATGATCGTGGTCGTTTACGCTGCTTCTGGCATCCAGAAATCCTCGAAGCCATTGGACTTCTTAGCTCCGAACAGCAATTGCGCGAACTGATTTACCAGCTTCACGAGGTTCAGTCGAAAATCGCTGAAGATGGTAGATGGGTTGGCACAGCGGCGACTCTTCAGGGGCTCCTGACCTGCCCTGGCTCCATGCATTTTCATGTCGCGAAGAGTTTGTTATCGTGGAGCGGGGCGTGCGGCACCTTCACCTCTCCTCCCCTATCATCTTTTTTAAAGACGTCCCAAGAAGCTCCGCTGAAAATAAAGATTAGAATGTTTGGTGAACGGCAAAGTTTGGGACGTGTTGTTGCCTCTCCTATAATGAGGCGGCGGGAAATTCTTACTACCTTTTGAGGAATCAGATCGAAAGTTAGCCGAACGTCCTACTTTAGGTAGGACAAACTGGCGCAATTGCCCTGAAGCCCATTTTCGGTTAAGTCCATTTTGCGCTCGTGGATCGGTGGGCATGAAGGGGTTTCCGGTATATTGAACGGGCATACGGAGGGCTGCTCTACAAAATTTCTTTCTTGCTCAGCCGCGCCCGGAGTGCAAAATGCCTCTATGAAACGCCATGGACGAAGTCTGCACTTCGGTGCGGCATTTGTAGGAATTATACAACACGCTGCATTTTACCTGCAAATACAGCGTGTTGTTTAATAATACTGTTAGCCAAGAAATATGCGTCCTATCGCGATCATCGCTGCCGTGACTGGTATTATACTCCTTATGCCAGGATGCTTTGGCATCTACTTTTCTCTTCGCAATTGGACATTTGCGCGAGAGGTTGGAAGCAGCATTGGAGTCGATCCAGTCAGTTGGTCGTGGCACTTTCTTGGCACTGCAATATCTTTTGTGCTTGTTGGCCTGATGTCCTTGTTTCTATCCTTCGGAATGTGGCGTCACTCGGTTTATGCAGGCAAGATATGGCTGGCATTAGTTTCTTGTCTCACCTTTCTTTCATTAATAGTATTTTATATCTGCCCCTTACCATTTGGTTTCCAGAAGGTTACTGTATTGGATTTACTGCTCGTAACCATGATTTGTTTGGGAAGTTGGGAAGGACTAAAACAATGACATCCGATTACACAGAGCAGATAGACGAATTTTGGCCGACGATCATGCAGGCATGGGTCGAACACCGCGAGAAACACCCTGTAATCGAATGCGACGTGGTCAATCGGAAGGTAATGGCCATGCCTGCCGAGGAGTATATCAACGGACTGACAGACCGAACACGCAATGCAGCACGCCGACAGTACGAAAAGATAACCGCCGAAGGTGGGATGATGCTTTTTATGCGCGATAGCAAGAAGGAGATCCTTCAGTCGCATCTGTTCCCCCTTGGCGACGAGCCATGACACCAAGATGACAAATCGAAACAAGATCTTGAAGGAATGTGACGGATGGCCCAAAGCGTGGATGGGAACTGACGATGATGTTCCCTATGGGCAGGGACTTGTCGAGGCAATGATGCCATTCATTTTGTCGCTTCTTGATGGAGAGGTTTCTGAGCGCACGGCCAGAAAGCATTTGGGTAATTTGTGGCTCTTGGGAGGCGAGATCATCAGAAACGTAAGCCTGTATGAAGAGTATGACGAAATGACTCCGGCAGAAAAACTGATGCAGTCCATTGCTCCAGACGAGGGGCCTTTGTGTCGTCACCTATCCTCCGAAAGCGAGCAGCGCTCATTCGATTCAACCTGCGGGAAACTTTGCCGTTTTCTCGAAATACCAAAGGAGGAAAAATGATCGCCCCTACTTCGGTTCCAACCCCTTCTTGATCTGACCGACGGCTGACTTGATTTCCTCCACCACCGATTTGTCAGCGCTGGACCATTTCGGGCTGGCGAGTGCCAATTCCAGATTCACTCCGGTCGTGTCGTAGGGGTAAATTCTTGGCTTCCATTTGAAGATCCGCTGAAATTCCTGCTCCAGACTCGGGCGGATGTGGTCGTTGAAATAGAATTTCTCGTCTGCGGTCGTGGTCTTGGCGTAGGCGGCGTCCACGAGGGATTGATACAGGCGGTTCTGGGAGACATCGTGGGAGGAATTCTTCGATCTCTACCACAACGCGGTGAACGTCTGCGTGCTGGGAGCCTTCAAACGGCATGACTGGCACGATGTTCCCCCGCCGGATCTTCAGGATGTCGTCCTCGCCGTTTTTGAATCCCTCTTCCGTGGGCACGCATCCTTCGATCCAGGCAAAGGAAGATTCCGCCAATTCCTGACCACGCTCTGCCAGCGGCGGGTCGTGGATTTTATCCGTTCCCACATCAGGAAATCTTCCAAGCTCACCTCGCTGGATTCCGAAGCATTCGAGGAAAAGGAAATCGACCCCGCGTTTGCCAGGCATTCCACCGTGGAGGAAGACGCATTCCGCAGTGCGCTTCTGGGAACCCTGCTCGCGGCCCTCCACGCGGAGGTTTCCCCACGAACCTACCTGATTTTCGAACTGGTCAAACTCAACGGCGAGTCCCCGGAGGATGTTGCCAAGGAGTTGGGCGTCCAGCGCAACGTCATTGATAACACGATCTTCAAAGCCATGAAAAAACTGCGTGAAATCTCCCAACGTGAAGAAATCCAACAGGAATTATGAACGACAAACCCACCAGCGATGCCCCACTTTCGGAAGAAGAGTTGCTCGAAATCCGCCGCGCCTACCATTCCCTCGAAGCCTTCCAGCTTTCACCGGAACACCGCGCGGCCAAGGAGATCCTGAAGGCCCGTCTTGCCAAAGGAGAACCGGAGAAGCAGGAGGAAAAGTGACGCTACGGAACGGGCAAGTTGCCGCGATCCATTTTTCCTCCTTGAGATTCGGCACCCTTGACGGCATGCTGGCGCATATGCTATCAGAATGAACCGCATGTCGCATCGAATTGTCATGGATACAAACGTCTTCATCGCCGCCATGTTGAGCCCATCGGGAGAGAATCGCGATACGCTCAGGGCATGCCTCGAAGGCAGCGCCCACCCACTTATGGGGACGGCACTTTTCCATGAGTATGAAGATGTGATGCTCCGTCCCGACCCCATGTGGAAGAGCCCACTCCGTCCCGAGGAACGGCAGACGCTTTTCGAGGCGTTTCTTTCCGTCTGCGAATGGGTGAAAGTCTATTTTCTGTGGCGTCCGAACCTGCCCGATGAAGGGGACAACCATCTTCTTGAACTGGCAATCGCCGGAGGTGCGGACACCATCGTGACCAACAATGTGCGGGACGTGCGCCGTGGCGAACTCTCCTTTCCCAGCCTCCAAATCCTGACCCCGGCCGAATTCCTGAAAATTCACAAAAACCCATGAGCACACTGACCATCCGACTGCCCGACGACAAACACGTTCGCTTGCGCCGATTGGCCAGGCACCGGGAAATGAGCGTCAACAAGCTCATGGAGGAACTCGCCACGATCAGCCTCTCCGAGTTCGATGCCGAGACCCGTTTTCGCACTCTGGCCAGCAGGGGTTCGGCGAAAAAGGGGCTGGCTATCCTTGATCGCCTTGACGCCGCGTTTGCCCGCACCCCCGCGAAAGCGGGAACGTAAGAGCCTCCCAGGATTCCTTCAAACCAGCGGCGGCTTGGGCCTTGTCAAAGGCTGGACAACCAGTTCTCCACCTTGAGATCCGGCACCCGTGAGAATTCCCGTGTGTTGGCGGTGACAAGTTCCGCATGGATCGACAGGGCATGTCCGGCAATCAGGGTGTCGTAAGGCCCAATCCCTTGCCCCGCACGCTCAAGGTGGGAACGGATTTTTGCCGATTGGATCGAAGCCGGTTCATCGAAGGGAAGCACCGCGAATGGTGCCAGCGCGTCCTCAAGAAACCGTTCATTCTTCTCCGGTTCACGGCTTTTCTCCACACCGACACGGAGTTCGTAAACCGTGATCATGGAAATTCCGATGGATTTTGTTGGACGAGCCCGAACCCGCTCCGTGATCCGTGGATTGCCACGCAGCAGAGCGATAAAAATGTTCGTATCCAGCAGGGTACGGATCATGGGAAAATATCTCCACGTTGATCAGGAGCCTCGGGTTGGTTGCGCTCAACCCCCTTCCACAATCCGGCCAATCCCGCAACTCCCCGCTCGAATCGTGCCCAAGCATCCTCCTCCGGCGTAATAACAAGGCTCTTTCCTTTGCGCTCAATACGCGCCGTTTGACCCGGAAGCCGGAATTTCTTCGGCAGGCGGATCGCTTGGCTGTTCCCACTGGTGAAAACCCTCACCGTATCAGCGTTCATAGTTGCCAGTTTCATATATACGGAAGGATATACAAAGAAACGCCGTCGTCAACTGTGTTTCTCAAAATAATCTGCGGAAATCTGCGCCAATCTGCGGATAAAAAGAAAAAAGATCATTCTCCGGTGAGAGATTATCCGTCCCCCGGCGAAATGGCTTGTGAAACCAATCCACCATGAAGACCAAACTCACCTTCCTCGCCCTGCTCCTTGTGACCGGCTTGGCCATCGCAGCCACGTTCACCTATAAATGCCCCCGCTGCGGGCTGATTCAAGAATACACCTGGCCCGGAATCTATAAATGTCCCAGCGACGGCAGCACGATGAATCAACGGTGATGCCTCCGAACGCCAAAAATCCTCCCATCCGTATCATTGCGGGTGGGTCCGCGAGTAAGGGGTGGGCCAGATGAAAATCTGTCCCACCCTGATCGGGATCAACCCTGCCGTGTCAATCGCACCCATCAAAGAGGGCTTCCCACGAACAATCCAGCATGGCCTTGATCCGCACAAGTGTCGCAATCGGAGGGAAATACTCCCCCGCTTCGATGCTCTGCCAGTATCGCGAACTGAGTCCAGATCGTTCGGCCGCCTGCTCCTGCGTGATGCCTGCCCCGATCCGCATGGCCGCAACATTTCTCCCGAAACGTGCGCGAAGGGAACAGGGCACCGGCTTTTTCGATGGCATCCCGCAGATCGTCGCGGAAATGAAAATATCAGAACACGAGGCTTTACCTCGCTTTCGCAAATTGCTACAGGTTTCTTGCTTCCTCAAAAAATGCTCGCCAGAACGCCAATCGTCCGCTCCTGGATCCTCCTGAAAGCACAGTTCCCCATCGCGATCCCTCACGCCGAAAACAAGATCAACACAGCTAACTACGCCATGATTCCGCGAATTGCGAAGTCACGCCGGTCTCAAGCCCGAACATGGATCACCCAGAAGTAGGAGAGGCAAATAGGAAACGAAAAAATGAACACAAGAAAAATCATTTGTGTCATGTTGATTCTCATAGCGGCCGTTGCAGTTGCAACAGCTGCAACCTACACATACAAGTGCCCTGGTTGCGGAGCAATCCTGACGTTTGACCGCATCACTACAGGGATCAAATGCCCCAAAGACGGCATGGTGTTTGTCCCGGTACGATAACGAATCGCCAGTAGAATTGGGAGGAGTTCCACATCAAGGGAGTCCTCCTTCTCATAAACAAAGTGAATTCAGGCCAAGATCGATCTTAGCCTCACCCTACAGAAGATTCACTCAGCCCACAGAAATCAACATGAACTGGTATTACCTCGACACACAACAACAGCAAATCGGGCCGATGAGTGACCCCGAGATTGAGAATCTCATCACCAAGGGAGAAATAAAAAATGCCACAATGGTTTGGAACGAGACCATGTCAGAGTGGACGCCCGCAGCTCAAACGCCGTTAAGTAGTTTTTGTCCGCCTCCAACTCCGCCGCCCGTTGCTCCTTCAGTAGATGTAAAAAGCACCACAGGAACCACTATGCCATCTACACAAGTTACCATGCTGAAGAAAGCATCTGTTCTCTTGAAGGCACTTTGGGGAAAGACAACAGCAGCGGCGCACTTGTCACAAAAACAGGCACTCCAACAAAAGTTAAAAACCGTCGATCTGAATATGGCGGATTATAATATTGGGTGCAAAGCATTTGAAAGCAGAATTGCTCACACCGAGTATGAGACATTATACTCAGGGATTGAGGAAATCAAAAGCCAGATCGAGAGCCTAAAGACTAAAACCACTGAGCCATCTGAGACATTGAAAGGCAAAGCAAAAGCCGCAGCAATTGGCGCGGCTAAAGCCGCTCAGATTGGAGCGCAGTCTCTTAACGAGAAAAAAACTTTAATCCATCTTGGCGTAAAGCTCAGAGAAAACCCTGATAGCTACCCATCTTTGTCAGAGGAAATTGGAATCGCGAAATGTCTTATTGAGAAGATAAGCCTTCTCGATGAAGAAATTCAGAAGCTTTCTACAAAAACATTTCTTTTGGCAAAGTATTCATGGCTTATACTAATTATAGCAACTATTATCGGAGTTAGCATTGCTGGATATATCTCGAAACAGTCGACAGCAGCAGACAGTTACCCCATGGCAGCGAGTGGCGTAAAGGCTGTCGCAATAAGTTTAGTCAAAGTGAGGGATGCAGGAAACGCTGGCGACCACCCCGGATCTGATTTCCGCCGTGGAGCAGTATCCTACGAATACTACATTGGAAAATACGAAGTGACCAACGACCAATACACTAAATTTCTAAATGCTGTGGCGGCAAGCGATCTTAAATACCTTTATAATGAGAAAATGGGCAGTGATCCGCGCGGGGGAATTATTCGAAACGAGCAAAGTGGAAAATACACATATTCGACTAAAAAGAACATGGGGGACAAACCCGTGGTTTTCGTATGCTTTTGGGACGCAGTGCGCTTTGTTAATTGGCTGCACAATGGACAAGGTAGTGGCGACACGGAAACTGGCTCCTACACTCTCAAAGGTCAAGGAACCGAACGCAATCAACATCAATCTGCCTTTGATTCGAACAATGTTGAGCGAAATGTTGGGGCAACGTGGGTAGTTGCGAGCGAGGCTGAGTGGTATAAAGCTGCATATTACGAACCTCGTGCAAACACTCAAAGCCACGACAACTACTGGTTTTACCCGACAAAGAGCGATGCCAACATGAAGCGGGCAACTGCTGACTTAGTTGGAAATATTTCTAACCCTGGTAAAAACGTTGCAAATTTCGGAAACGAAGCCTCTTGGAACGGTCAAAAATCAAATGTTACGACGGTAGGAAGTGCCGGACCATCCAGTAGGAGCTACTATGGCACTTACGACCAAGGGGGCAATGTTTCTGAATGGAATGACACAAGGATTCGCGGATTTTCTCGTGGCATACGAGGTGGATCCTGTGAGAGCGTCGTTCAGGAGCTAGATCGATTGAACGCAACAGATGTGGCTCCAGAGAAACAGTATTTCAATGTGGGGTTCCGTGTCGTCAACCTTCAGAAATTGCCGCGATGAGTAGAATCATAGGAGAGATGGATTTATATTCCCAGCGTCGCCCTGAATGTCGTCCTTGCCCTCAAACTGGCGCGGCTTGTGCGGTAGATAAAAAGAACGGGGTCATTGATTCCGTTCTTTTTTTACCTTCTGGAGCTCCTGGCCATTCAAAAGGAATCTCATTTCTCTTCTACTGCCCCTCCAAATCAGTGTATGCGTTCAAGTGTCCAACAAGCACATGTTCTCACGATTTCGTATTTTCTTCTCCTCCCTGTTGCTTTTCCTCGCCTATATCTCCCATGCCCAAACCCAGCAAAAGACTGGGGTTCTGCGTGAAGCGGTGCAAGTGCCCCTGGCCGTGAACGGTAAGCAAGTGGGCGTGTCTACCGCTGCCGCAGGGACAAAATTTCAAGTTGTGAGAGAAGCGAACGGGATGCTTCTGGTTTCTGTCGCTGGCGGACAGGTTTGGGTAGCCTCTGACAAGGTTTTTGTTGTTCAAGAAGCGCAGCCTGTCGCGCAAAACCCCGTTCCCAAGCAGGCGAACGTTGCAACTGTTCCGTCGAAAGCATCTCCTGCCGCAAGCAAAGAAGGTGCAAATCACGAGGGGCCAAGGTTGTATCCCCCAAGTGCGCTGGCCACAGCAGGTGAGACACAGGAGGAGGTAGCCAAGAAGGTTATTGGCAATGGCGCTGTCGTGAGAGGCAATCCTGATCTGGTTGATAAGTATCGGGATATTCTCGTGCCTCAGACGAAAAAGACATCGTGTGTGCTCGCCGTCATCCATTCGTGTCTTCGGTCGAGTGGCATCCGTCTGAAACAGGAGGAACTTCTCGAATCTGAAATCGCCAGATGGAATCTCTGGAAAGGAACGCCCATGGACGTGATCCCGAAATTTCTCGAACACTCCTTGGGGCACGGTCTCAACATGGAGAAGTTATCCGCGATGCAGCCCACCGTTTGGAACCAAGCGACGGCGAGCAAATTCCTCGACGAGGCCAGGCGGCGACTGAACGAATCAAAGTTTGCTTTTGTGAGCATCCAGGTTGGTCCATTGGAGCGTCATGCCCTCCGGTTGTTGGAGATTACGGACGACGGCGATCTTGTGATTCTCAACCCACGGTATGGCCCGACGTTCGACGCGAACGAAGATGCAGTGGATAAAAACCTGCTCCTGCAAAAGTGGCCTGCGAGATGGCTTCGACAGCCTCTTGAGGCAGACCTGTATTTTGTAAAACCTGCGGCAATGGCCAATTTGTCAACAAGTTCGCAGACATGGACGACTCCACCATCAAAAATCAAGGAGATGTTCTCCTCGTCTGATTTTCTAGTTCGTCCCGGCGGAGTCTCTCATGCATATGTCGCCAAGGCAATGTTGCGGGACGATCATGTTGAAAAGAGTATAGATCAAATCATGGCAGCACGAGCAGTTCCATCGCAGGACAGTGGATGGAACTGGTTTTATTATTTGGGAGAAATTCTCTCTGACCTTACTGGTAAAAAATACATCAAGGATTACCAATCGGAGATTAAAAGTTCCGCATATTCGGGGACCACAGGCGGCTCAAAGTTGATACAGGACCTGCGCGAGCGCCTTCGAAAAAAAGACCATTGTGCCATTGAACTCAAAAGCACCGACGGTGAAAAAGTTGCACTCCTTCTCTATATCGATTCTTCGAAGAAAGTCCTCTGCGTCCTTGTCCCAGAAGAGGACAAAGGGCAAGACCCCTCAACAATCCTTCAAGAATGGCCGGTCGAGAAAGTTCTGGCAGCAAACGTCCATTTCAATTTTTACACAAAAAAGAGGTGATTCTGTCGGTTATGTGGGGAACTGGTTGGTCTCTATCGTCCCAGATCACGCTTGGAGGGGGCATTTTGTGGGAACGTCTGGCCAATAGTATGCCTCCGTCTTATTTGACCAAATAAAGCGTCGATGCCTTGTTGCCTGTCTTCTTGAGCCCCTGGACTTGATGAACGGCTTCACGGACTGCCGACACTGGCTCTCCGGCCCGCTTCACAATGTCGGCCATGCTGATTCCGTCTTTCGAGGCTTGGATAATTTCCCCTACCCGGATGACAAGGGCCGCCTTTTGTTCCTTGGATAGTCGCTTGCGGGGAGCCTGCTCACCTCTGACCGTCTTCCCTGTCAGTTCTTCATATTGACGCTCCAAATCAGCAACGACTGACTTGGCCTCGGAAAGCCTTTTGACAACGTCTGATACGGCTTCGGACTTCAATGATTCGATCTCCCGGTTCGCCCGGTTCTGGATGGCTTGGATTTTCTCTAGTGCAGACATGATAATTCTGGTTGGTTGGTTTCTGTGGTTGTGAAGGGGAGAACGTATGGCGATATGATCTGGGCAGCAAGGCGATAAAAGTCGCAGCGGTCAGTTTACCACAAGTCCGATTGAGTACCCTCTTGATCCGCTTCCTTCCGTTCTTTTTGTCTTACAGCCTTGTAAATCCGAGGCATGACGGACTGAAACACAAAAGGATACAGGCACTCGGCAATCGTCTTGATGTCAGCGTTCGGGATGACTTCGGCATCTTCGCTCGCATCCCATATGATTTGCTTCGTCGCATCATCCATCTCGGCGATATAGCGATTAACTTCAACAGCCACTGCGTTGTTCCAAGAGAATGCGCCACATCGCTTGCGGGCAAACACCTGGTCGATGATGGCATCCCATGCGGTAATGGCTACTCCTTTCTGATACGGTTTCTTTCGAAGACGTTCGCAGATCACACGTGAGGCTGTTTGAAGTTCTTTGATCATGGATGTTGATATGGCAAAGGGCTAAGCCTTCCGAGTGACTTCAAAGCAAATAGCCGCTCAAACTCTCGTTTGAATTTTCGGGCGTCGTAGTATCCCATCGGAGTAATCTGATGTTACCTGAAACAACGAGAATATAAACGCCTTGCATTATATTCGCCCCGGCCAGGCTACCGTGACCGGAAGGGCGTTCGGCCCGCGTAGCGGATGTGGACAACCCGCACGGTGTCGCCCACGACACGGTAGAAGACGCAATACTTGGCAACGGGCATCATGCGCAGGGAGGGAGAATACCGCCAGGGCGGGTATCGCTCTGGAAAATCCGCCAACGAATCCATCGCATCCAAAATCCGGCGGAGGTAATTGTCGGCGGTCGCATCACTCTCCGAAGCCAACATGACCTCTCGACGAACCTGCCGAAGATCGCTTGCGATTCGGAAGGCATGTGAAATCCGGCGGATCACAAGCCGAGTTTTTCGGCCAACTGCCCCGTGGTCAGGCACTCACCGCGTTCAAACTCTGCGTCGGCTTCCGCCACGGCACGCTTGATGTCCCCGATCTCATCCGGCGTGAAATCCGCCGCCAGTTGCTCCCCCAAACTCGTAAAGAGAACGGATTTGTCCTCCCGCGAAAGCTCGTTTGCCATCTCCAAGACATCATGCACGCTCATGGAGGAACCATGCACCATTCATCCGACCGATGCAAGCCGTTCTGGCTGGTTTCTGGCTGGTTGCCCCCCCTTGAAAACTTTTCCTGCCGGTCGGGCAGCAGGAAAACCGTCACTCACCGCGCCGTCCCCACAAACGGGGCCACGACGCAGGAGAGTCCGAGCAGGGCATCAAGGCAACCGGTCGTATTCCGCATGGGTGCCGATCCAGTCCCACACAAAGATGCCATCGTCAAACATCCCGACAGCCCGATAGTTGAGGCCCAGCCGAACACTCCACTTCCCGCCGCCAATCTTCTTGAAGTGCAGCGAGGGATGGAACGGAAACTTGCTCCAAATCTGATAGTTCTTCCGAGCGAGGATGCGGGCCTCCATCGGCAAACCGCGATAGAGGTTCCAAAATTCAGGAGTGCCCCGGCTTGGAAAGGTCAAATCTTCTCCAAGGCGGGCTCCAGAGGGAGCAGAGTTCCATCCCGCCGCGCGGCCTCGATATGCCGGTCAACGAAGTCAAGTTTCCCGGATGCGGCATCAGCCTTAATCTGCAAATCCCATTCGTCATCGGCAAACGGTTGCAGATCCGCAATCAGCTCGCAGTATTCCTGCGGGGAAAGATGCGCAATGGCTTCCTTGATTTCGACAACTGTGCTCATGGGCTGAATCTGCCGCAGGACGGGGGATTTTGCAAGGCAGGAGGAATGCCCGCTCTGAAACTGGAAACGATTAGATCGCGCCCCACGAGGTCAGCGCCAGCGAGCCGTCCAATTTCTTCCAGACCACCGCAAGGGCTTTGCGGTTCTTGCTGCCGTCAGCCACTTCGATCTCCAGTCGGTAATTCAAACCGGCGACCACCTGACGCTCCGCTTTCAGAATTTTGACGAGCCGGAGAGGTCTTCCACTGGTCCCAGCCTGGGTTTTGACGGCAAATTCCGCGACTTTGCGCACCTCGGAGTCGATTTCTGCCGGGGAATATCCACCTGCAAGGGCTGGTTGATCTTGTTTTGCGGGGTTGTCCGTGGCGAAGACGCTGGAAACGAGGGACATGGCGAGGTAAATGAGGAGGAATCGGTTCATGGCGGAAAATTATCAGATAAGTTGAGGGGTAGGACAGTCTTTGTCCTTTTTTTGTGATATACCGGGGGCGTGAAACAGGAAAAACGCACACCCGAATCAGAGGCGTCAGAGGAGGAACTGATCCATCCGCTGGACGTCATGCGGCAGGCATATCGGGCGATGGAGATCACATTCCAAGAGGATGAGGGCACGATTTTCACCCGTCTGAACCTCAAAAACCTGGAGGTTCACGTCATCAGTTGGGGCGAACCGAATGATCTGGCCACGATCATCGTCCGTCTGCCTGTGCGTGCCGCACCCGAATTCCGCGCCCAGGCTGGGGAGTTCCTGCACCGACTCAATTTCAATGCCCGCAGGAAATTCTGGGAGATCGACCACAACGACGGGGAGATCCGGCTGGCCGCCTATACCGATACGATGGCGGGATCGCTGACTGAAGCGGGATTCCGCTCCCTTCTCCATTGTCTGGTCATGCACGCCGACACGGTTTTCCCCTACCTGACAAGCGTTCTTTCGGGACGGATGGCCCCGGATTTCGCCGCTGACCAAGCAGAGGCTGCAACCGCCGCCATGTGGGACACGGGGGAAGGCAATGAGGACGAATAAACCAGCGGGAAATCCTCTCGCCCAGAGCCCGAAGAACGGCTACAAAGCTTGCCCGTGTCTGCGTTTCCTCCTCAGAACATGAAACGGGGAACCTGAATCCATCACGAGCGCCCATAGCAGAAAAAAAGCCCGAAATGCCTGCGAAACCGAAAAGTTCGAAGAAAGACTCCTCCGCCAACCTCGGATTTGAGGCGAAACTCTGGCTTGCCGCAGACAAACTCCGCAACAACATGGATGCGGCGGAATACAAGCACGTCGTCCTCGGGCTCATCTTTCTCAAATACATTTCCGACACCTTCGAGGAGCATCACGCGAAGCTCCTCACCGGCGAGGGCGACTACGCCGGGGCCAACCCGGAGGATCCGGACGAATACAAGGCCGAGAACGTCTTCTGGGTTCCGTCCGAGGCCCGTTGGTCCCACCTTCAGGCGAGCGCCAAGCAACCCACCATCGGCAAGATCGTGGACGACGCCATGGTGGCCATCGAGCGCGACAACCCGCGCCTTAAAGGGGTCCTTCCCAAGGACTACGCCCGCCCCGGTCTCGACAAGCACCGGCTCGGTGAGTTGATCGATCTCATCGCCACCATCAGCCTCACTGCCGCCAGCGAGGGCGAGAAAACCCATCGCTCTGTCGATCTGCTTGGGCGCGTTTACGAATATTTCCTCACCCGTTTCGCCAGCGCGGAGGGCAAAAACGGCGGCCAGTTCTACACCCCGTCCTGCGTCGTGCGCTGCCTCGTCGAAATGCTCTCCCCCTACAAGGGCCGAATCTACGACCCGGCCTGCGGCTCCGGCGGCATGTTCGTCCAGTCGGAAAAGTTCGTCGAATCCCACGGCGGCAAGCTGGGCGACATCTCCATCTACGGTCAGGAAAGCAATTCCACCACCCGCCGCCTCGCGGTGATGAACCTCGCCATCCGTGGCATCGAGGCGGACTTCGGACCCGAGCACGCCGACACTTTTCGCCGCGACCTCCATCCCGATCTCCGCGCTGACTACGTGCTGGCCAACCCGCCCTTCAACGATTCCGACTGGTTCCGCAAAGACGACGACGTGCGCTGGCAGTTCGGCGTTCCGCCCAAGGGCAACGCCAACTTCGCCTGGGTCCAGCACTTCATCCACCACCTCGCGCCCCAGGGCATTGCCGGTTTCGTCCTCGCCAATGGCAGCATGTCCTCCAACCAGTCCGGCGAAGGGGAAATTCGGAAAGCCCTGATCGAAGCCGACCTCGTGGACTGCATGGTCGCCCTCCCCGGCCAGCTCTTCTACAGCACGCAGATTCCGGTCTGCCTCTGGTTCCTCGCGAAAAACAAAAACGCCGACGCCAAACGCAGCTTCCGCGACCGCCGTAAAGAGACTCTCTTCATCGACGCCCGCAAACTCGGCACCCTCATCGACCGCGTCCACCGCGAACTCACCGATGCCGACCTCCAGAAAATCACTGCCACCTACCACGCCTGGCGCGGCGACTCTTCCATTCAAAATTCAAAATCCAACATTCAGAATTATCAGGACGTTCCCGGATTCTGCTTTTCAGCCACCTCGGAACAAATCGCGTCCCACGGCCATGTGTTGACCCCGGGCCGCTACGTCGGTGCCGAGGAGGTTGAGGACGACGGCGAGCCGTTCGAGGAAAAGATGCCGCGCCTTGTCGCCGAGCTGCATGGCCAGTTCGAGGAAGCGGCGAAACTCGAAGCCGCGATCCGCGCGAATTTGAAAGGGCTCGGCTACGATGGCTGATCCCGGAAAAGAAGAAACCCCGGACCCTAGCACCGCCACGAAGGACGGGAGAAGGGCACCCGGGGTGCACGCGGCCAATGTGCCCGTTTCACGCCCAGGCTGCAAACAGGAATTTACCCGGTATATTTTCTCTGAAAAAATGTCAACCTATAGGTTGACATGACTGCAAAACTGATCCAGATTCCCGGTATTGCAAATCACCACCAGATGGTGTGGCAGGTTCGGGTTCTGGAGATTGATGGCCGGAATCTCGTCCTGTCCGATCTGGCGGAGTGGAGCAAAAAATCACCGGCGGACTACAAGAAGATCATGAAGGTTCTATTCATGATCGGGCAGGTGAACCGGATCCGGGATGAGAAAAAAGTCAAAAGGAGCAAAAATCACGATGGAGTCTATGAAATCCGGGCCGACAAAGGCAGTGCGCGTCTGATGTTTTTCTATGACCATGCCACTCAATCGGCCGTCGTTTGCACCAACACCTACTGGAAAACGAAGAGCAGCGAGCGCGAACAGAACGATTCCTTCAAACTGTGCGCCCGCCTGAAAAAAATCTATGAACAGCAAAACTCTTAAACAATTGGTTCCCGGTTCGAGCGCCAAGGTCCGGGGTTCAAATCCCCGTTCCGGGGGTTCGAATCCCGCCGCCCGGGTCGGCGGCGGGAAAGCACACGCCGCAGGTGTGGCCCGCAGGGCGTTGGCTTCCAGGGCGGAAGCCAACGGCAATCCCGCCCTGTCCACGCCATCCCTGCCGGATGACATTGCGGCCCTCTTTGCGGATGCCAGCCCGACGACGGCCACCGATCTTTCCCAGTTGGAACGTGCGGCAGCGGCATTGCTCACCGACCCGATATTTATCGCCGACCACGCGAAGGGCCTCGTCATTGAGGATATTCTCCGCGCGATGGAGGCTGCCGGAATGACACGGAATGCACTCGCCGGAAAGATCGGGAAGTCCCGCCAGTATGTCAGCAAAATCCTCGACGAAGATCGCCGGGTGAATTTCACAATCGATTCCCTGGCCGAGTTCTCCGCTGCGCTGGGCATCCAACTTTGCCTGCGCATGCTTCCCGAATCGGAACGCCTCCTGTTCATCCGGAAATTGGCGCCTCCCGTCGAGATCGCCCGCGCGGATCAATTCCCGGACGAATCTATCGTGGATTCTGCCATGCCAGAGCCGGGAGAATTCGTTCCCAGAAACATCATTCCCTTCACGAAAGACACATCCTATGAGCGAGCCAGTTTGTCAGCTTGACGATTTCCACTTTACCCGGCTGGCGGTGCAGTGGTATGCCTCCAAGGAACCCGGAAAATTCGCGGTCAACTATTCCTTCGACTACCATATCGGGCAGCACAACACGGACAAAAACCGCTACCGGCTCGCATTCCGGGTAGGTGCCAAATCCGACACCCCGGAACCGCTCGGATATCATCTGGATACCGAAATCGTCGGGTTCTTCCGGTTCCCCGATGGCACGGAGCAGAAGAAAATGGATTTCCTCATCCGAATGAATGGCTGCTCGGTCCTCTACGGCATCCTTCGCGGCCAGGTCGCCAGCCTGACGGGATCATTCCCGCAAAAAAAACTCGTCCTGCCCACGTTGATGATGAAGGAAATCATCGAGGGGGTCGAACACCAGAAAGCGGCTAACGCGATAACAAAGAAGACTGCCTTCAAACCGGCTTCGCGAAAAAAGACTTCTGTTCATGAAGCCCGGTGAGGATCGGCACGGCCAGTTTGCCGGGTCCGCGAAACTGGCCATCAAAAATAATCTGGGAGGGCTTGGGTTTGAGTTCTGAATCTCTTCACCGCAAAAAAGAAGAAACCCCGGACCCTGGCACCGCCGCAAGGGACGGGAGAAGGGCACCCGGGGTGCACGAAGACCATCTTCTGCGTTGCGCCCCCTGGGTTCAATCCAAAAAAATAAATTTGAGGGTTGACCGGATGGCTGGGCAGTGGCAGATTTTTCCAAGCACACCCGCCGGGCCTCTGTCGCGAGACATGCTATCTCTCGGCGGGTTTTCTTTTTTCCGGGGATCTGTTGCATGAAATTCGAGAAGCCGCCCCTTTCAGTCAAGCAGCAGGTGGACCTCCTCATGGAACGTGGCATGACGGGAGATCGTGCTCTCATGATCGAGCGGCTCCTCGTGGTCGGGTATTATCGGCTTAGCGGCTACTGGTATCCCTTTCGGAAGGCCGTGGCCCAGCCTGTCGAACTGCCAGAGGGAGCCGAGCCGGACGAGACGTTCCTGCCTGGCACTTCGTTTGAGACTGTCTGGCGACGCTACGCATTCGACCGCCGGTTGCGCCTGTTGATCATCGACGCCATTGAGAGGTTCGAGGTCACTCTGCGCACGCAGATCGCTTCCCATCACTGCCAGCAGCACGGACCGTTCGGCTATGCGCTCGAACGCGCCTCCCGTCCAAAACTCAAGCGCGCTGATTTCGCCGAGTTCTACGCTGGCGTCCTTGAAGAATTGGGCCGTAGCAAAGAAACGTTTATCAAACATTTCTACACCAAATACGGCGACGAGCACGACGTGCCGCCAATGTGGGAAACCGCCGAAGTGCTCACCTTCGGCAGCCTCGTCACTTTCTACAAGAGCACCACGCATAATGTAAAACAGTCGGTTGCCAGTGTTTTCGGAGTGCCGGATACCGTGATGGAATCCTGGCTGCTTGCGCTGAATACCGTCCGGAATATCTGTGCCCACCACTCGCGTCTCTGGAACCGGGAACTGGGCGTCAAGCCCATGATTCCACTGCTGCGCGATTATCCGGATTGGCACGTCCCGGTGAAGGTTGGGAATGAGCGCATCTTCGGCGTCCTCACCATCTGCAAGTATTGCCTGAGCCGCATCGCCCCTCAGAGCGGCTGGTCGGACCGTTTGGTTGAATTGTTGGATGCCTATCCCGATGTCCCGGTGGCCAGTATGGGCTTTCCGGCGAACTGGCCCGATTGTCCGATTTGGAAGCCACCAAGCAAAGAAAATCTGAGAGGGCAAGGTTATGGCAGTTAATCTCGACGAACTGCCACTACCCGACGAGTTGCCAGTCATCCCGGACGGTTGGAGCTACGAATCGCTCGGCGACCTCGTTGAAGAACGCGGCGTTTCATACGGAATCGTCCAGCCTGGAAGCGAAACCGCCGAAGGTGTTCCCATCGTGCGCGTGAACAACATCCGCCATGGCCGCATCGACACGAAGGACATGCTTAAAGTTGGAGCCGACATTGAAGCCAAATTCCAACGTTCCCGACTGCGCGGCGGAGAAGTTCTTTTGACACTCGTAGGGACTCTCGGCGAGGTGGCCATCGTTCCCGACAATCTTCGCGGCTGGAATGTGGCTCGCGCCGTCGGCGTGATTCCGGTCCGCAAAGACCCAGGCAGCCTTTGGATTTCCATCTGCCTTCGCTCCGCTTTCATCCAGCACTGCATTCGCACATGGGCGACGACGACAGTTCAAGCCACGTTTAACCTGCGCGACTTGGCGAAGCTCCCGATTCCGATTCCTCCCACTGAGACGCGCGAAGCCATCGCGGCGGTGCTGGGGGCGCTGGACGACAAGATCGAGTTGAACAGGCGGATGAACTCGACGCTGGAGGCGATGGCGCGGGCGCTGTTCCAGAGTTGGTTCGTGGATTTCGACCCCGTCCGCGCCAAACTCGACGGCCGCCACCCCGCCGCCCTCGACCCCGCCACCGCCGCCCTCTTCTCCGAGCACTTGGAGGACTCGCCGCTCGGACAGATTCCCAAGGGCTGGACTGCAGGGAAACTTGGCGACATCGGCACGAACTCCCGGCGCAGCGTCCAGCCCGGAGACATCGCACCGAACACGCCCTATATCGCTTTGGAACACATGCCGCGTCGGTGCATCGCACTCGGCGCTTGGGACGACTCAGCCGACGTGGCGAGCGGCAAGTCCGCTTTCAAGAAAGGCGAAATCCTCTTCGGCAAGTTGCGGCCCTACTTCCACAAAGTCGGCGTCGCCCCGTTCGATGGCGTCTGCTCCACTGACATCCTCGTCCTCGCACCGAAAAGCTCCGAATGGTTCGGATTCCTCCTCGGCCACGCGAGCAGCGACGAACTGATTCAATTCACCGACCTCGCCTCCACCGGAACCAAGATGCCGCGCACGAACTGGAGCGATATCAGTTCTTTCAAAGTCGCACTGCCGCCGAGGCTCATCGCCGCCGCCTTCACGCGCATCATCCAACCGATGCTCGACCGCGTCCATGCCAACCTCCACCAATCCCGCACCCTCGCCACCCTGCGCGACAACCTGCTGCCGAAGCTGCTGAGCGGGGAGCTGAGCGTCGCTGCTGCATCGGAAACAATGGAGATGGTCCAGTGAGCCAAGAACTTCTCAGCATCAAAACGCGGCAAGTGTTCCGAGAGAACATGGTAGGTTGGGTGCTTCGTGAAATATCAGACGAGTTCGATGCTGCGAAGGTTGACTGCGATCTTTCCCACCAACCGTCGGTGAATGGCCAGCGCCGCACCTTGGTCGAGCAGTATTACCATACCGTGGATTGGAGTTACCCGGCGCAAGTGAGAATGGTTCTTCAAGTTTTCGAGAATGTGCTTCATCGAGCCGAAAAACTGGCGGGAGAGGTGACCTTTACGCCGGAATGGCAGGAACAGCGAAAGAAGGAAGTCGAGAAGCTTATTCACTTCCTGCAGCGGGACGGGTTTCAGTGGAGTGGTGGTCGGATTGTTTCTGGTGCCGGGACTCCCTCACTGGCGAGCATCAAGGACGCGGCAGCCGTGTTCGATGCAAAGCACATGGCCGACCAGATTCGTCGAATGGAATCCGCTGTGGAATCTGACCCGAGTCTCGCCATTGGCACCGCGAAGGAACTGATTGAAACATGCTGCAAGACCATCCTCGCCGAGCGCGGCAAACCAGTGTCCGGCACCCCCGACGTCTCGACGTTGACCAAGGAAACGCTCAAGGAACTGAAGCTCGTTCCCGAAGGAGTTCCCGATGCCGCTCGCGGTGCGGATGTCATCAAGCGACTCCTGAGCAACCTCGGAACTATCGGCAACGGACTCGCAGAACTACGCGGACTTTACGGGACGGGCCACGGCAAACACGGCAGTGCATCGGGACTGAGCACACGGCACGCAAAACTGGCAGTTGGTGCCGCAGCTACGTTGACCGCGTTCCTTTTTGAGACTCACAAGGAAACCAAGACATGAGCGAGAAATCCACCAAGGCCCTCACATCAAAGGAACGGAAGCAGGAGCTGCTCACTACGGCGCTCGGCAAGGTTGGAGTGCTTTGCGTTGGCGTCACCGACTACCTTCCGACGGCTGGTTTTCCAAAGCTGAAGAAATGCGCTAACGATGCGATGCAAGTCCAGTTGGCATTTCGGGAGACGCCCCATCTATTCGGCAATACCGAATAGTTCGATTTGAGTGGAGGATGAACCCATGAGCAAAAAGAAGCCAACACCCGGCGGTCGTGTCAAAAAGAAAACCGCAGTCTCCCTGATTCGCTCTTCGGCGGCGGAATACCTCACCTTTGTGGCGGCCAGCGGCGCTGGCGGCGTGGAAGCCGTTTACGCCGACGAAAACGTCTGGCTCAGCCAAAAAATGATGGGGCTTCTCTACGGCGTGGATGTTCGCACGATCAGCTATCACTTGAAAAGAGTGTTTACTGACAATGAGTTGGATGAGAAATCAGTTATCCAGTTTTTTCGGATAACTGCCGCCGATGGAAAATCCTACGATACCGGTCACTACAACCTCTCCGCGATCATCGCCGTCGGCTACAAGGTGAACTCCGAGCGCGCCGTCCAATTTCGCAAGTGGGCCACCGGCATCATCGAGCAATTCACGATCAAGGGATTTGCGATGGATGACGAGCGTCTGAAAAACGACGGCTCCATCCTCGGCAAGAAATACTTCGAGGAACAGCTCCAGCGCATCCGGGAAATCCGGCTGAGCGAACGGAAGTTCTATCAAAAAATCACCGACATCTACTCTACCTCCATCGATTACGATGTCACCGCAGCCGCCACCAAACGCTTCTTCGCCACGGTGCAAAACAAGCTCCACTGGGCCATTCACGGCCAGACGGCAGCGGAAGTCATCCTCTCCCGCGCCGACGCCACCAAGAACCGCATGGGGTTGACCATCTGGAAGGACGCCCCCAAGGGCAAAATCCAGAAGTTCGATGTCAGCGTGGCGAAAAACTACCTCGCGGAAAGCGAAATGGCGCAACTGCAACGGCTGGTTTCTGCCTACCTTGATGTGGCCGAAGACATGGCGCTGCGGCAGATTCCCATGACCATGCAGGACTGGGAAACCCGCCTCAACCGCTTCATTGCCGCGACCGACCGGGAAATCTTGCAGGATGCCGGTAAAGTCACTGCCGAAATCGCCCAAGCCCACGCCGAAAGTGAATTCGAAAAATACCGCGTCGTGCAGGACCGGCTGTTCGTATCGGACTTCGATCTGATGATCAAGGAGCTGCCGGAAAGTGGGGACCAAACATGACCCTGAACGAATCCATCGTCGAAGACGCCGCGCTCGAATGGTTCGGGGAGCTGGGCTATGCGGTCGGGCACGGGCCTGACATCGCGCCCGGTGAACTGGCGGCGGAGCGTGAGTCGTTTGGCGGCGTAGTGCTGATCGGACGCTTGCGCAACGCGATCCGGTTGCTGAACCCCTCCATTCCTGAAGAAGCGCGGGAGGAAGCATTGCGGAAAGTGCTGCGGGTGGGGACACCGTCGCTCACGCAAACAAACCGCGTCTTTCATCGGATGCTGCGCGACGGTGTGCCAGTGGAATGCCAGCGCTCCGATGGCAGCATCGCGGGCGATCATGTGCGGTTGGTGGATTTTGACGATGCTCGGGCGAACGACTGGCTGGTCGTGAACCAGTTCACGGTGATCGAGGGGCAAAACAACCGGCGTCCAGACATCGTCGTTTTCGTCAATGGGCTCCCGTTGGGGCTGATCGAATTGAAAAATGCGGCCGACGAGGACACCACGGTCTGGAGCGCCTACGCCCAGATGCAGACATACAAAGCCGAGATCCCCTCGCTGCTGCATTACAATGCGCTCCTCGTCGTCAGCGACGGCTTGCAGGCCCGCATCGGTTCTCTTACGGCCAACCAGGAATGGTTCAAGGTCTGGCGGGAGCATGATGCTCCACCCAGCGGTTTGGAACTCGAAGTCCTGATAAAGGGCGTGTTCGAACCGTCACGTTTCCTCGATCTTCTCCAGCATTTCATCGTCTTCGAGGACGATCCCGACTCCGGCGCGGTCCACAAGATCATCGCGGGATACCATCAGTTCCATGCGGTCAACGTGGCTGTGACCGAGACGATTCGTGCCAGTGGTATTACCGAACTCGGTTATTCCCGTGAAGACCCCGGCACCTACTGGGCAGGCAAGATGCACGGAGGCAAACCCGGCGACCGGCGGGCGGGTGTTGTCTGGCACACCCAGGGCAGCGGCAAAAGTTTCTCGATGCTCTTCTACGCGGCCCGAGTGGTGCGACATCCGGCGATGCAGAATCCGACGCTGGTGGTTCTGACCGACAGGAACGACCTCGACGATCAGCTTTTCGGCCAGTTTCAACGGTGCCACGAAATTCTCGGCCAGACACCCGTGCAGGCGGAGAGCCGGGACCATCTCCGTGAATTGCTCGCGGTGGCCAGCGGCGGGGTCATTTTCACCACGATCCAGAAGTTCATGCCCGAAAAAGGCGAAAAGATGCCCGCCCTGAGCCTGCGGCGGAACATCATCGTCATTGCCGACGAAGCGCACCGGAGCCAATACGACCTCATTGACGGTCTCGCCCGTCACATGCGGGACGCCCTCCCGAACGCGTCATTTATCGGATTCACCGGCACGCCGATTGAGCAGACGGATGCCAACACGCGGGCAATCTTCGGAGATTACATCAGCATCTACGACATCCAGCGCGCCGTCGCCGACAAGGCTACGGTGCCGATTTACTATGAGAGCCGGATCGCCAAGCTCGGGCTCAATGCCGCCGAGATGCCGAAGATCGACGAGGAGTTCGAATCCATCACGGAGGGCGAGGAGCAGACGAAGAAGGAGAAGCTCAAAACCAAATGGGCGGCACTGGAAGCACTGGTGGGTGATCCGAAGCGCATCGCGATCATCGCCGCCGATCTTGTCACCCATTTTGAAAAGCGGGCCGAGGCCATAGACGGCAAGGCCATGATCGTCTGCATGAGCCGCCGCATCTGCGTGGATCTTTACAACGCCCTCATCAAACTCCGTCCCGAGTGGGCCAGCGCAAAGGATGACGATTCTGAAACTGAGAAGGACAGGAACTGTCTGGTCAAAGTCGTGATGACCGGCAGCGCGGATGATGGTCCGGACTGGCAACCCCACATCCGCAACAAGGAAAAACGCCGGAAGTTGGCAAACCGGTTCAAGGACAGCAAAGACCCGTTCCGCATCGTGATCGTGCGCGACATGTGGCTGACCGGGTTCGACGCGCCCTGCCTGCACACGATGTATGCCGACAAGCCGATGCAGGGGCACGGGCTCATGCAGGCCATTGCCCGCGTGAATCGTGTCTTCCAAGACAAACCCGGCGGTCTGGTGGTTGATTACCTCGGTCTGGCCGACCAATTGAAGCACGCCCTCGCCAACTACACCGAGAGCGGCGGCAAGGGAGATCCCACCTACGACACCCGGCAAGCCATCGCCGTGCTGATGGAAAAATACGGGGTCGCCTGCGACATGCTCCACGGGTTCAACTGGTCGAAATGGACAACCGGCAAGCCTGCCGAACGGCTCGCCCTCATCCCCGCCGGCCAGGAGCATATTCTCGAACAGGAGGACGGCAAAAAGCGCTGGGTGCAGGTCGTCATGGAACTCTCTCGTGCGTTTGCCCTGTGTGCCGCCAGCGATGAAGCCACGGAGATCCGGGACGACGTATCATTTTTCCAAGCTATCCAGGCGGCATTGAACAAGCAGGCCACAGGCACGAAGAAGACACCCGAACAAATCGATGCCGCCGTGCGCCAGCTCGTATCCAGAGCCATCACCACGGATGGGCAGGTGATCGATGTCTTCACCGCTGCTGGATTGCCCAGACCGGACATTGGCATTCTGTCCGATCAGTTCCTCGCCGAAGTGCGTGGCCTGAAATACAAGAACGTCGCTGCTGAGTTGCTGGAGAAGTTGCTCAAAGATGAACTCAAAACCCGGTCGAAGCGCAACCTCGTGCAGAGCCAGCTCTTCAGCGAGAAACTAAAAAAGACCCTCAACGCCTACCACAACCGCGCCATTGCGACACAGGAAGTCATCGAGGAACTCATCAAACTGGCGAAGGAAATGGATGCCGCCACCAAACGCGGCGCGGATCTCGGCCTGACCGATGACGAGGTCGCGTTCTACGATGCCCTCGCCGCCAACGAATCCGCCGTGAAGGCCATGGGCGACGACAAACTGAAGGTCATTGCTGCCGAACTCATCACCCAGGTCCGCAAAAGTGTGACGATTGACTGGACCCTCCGCGAAAGCGCCCGCGCCAAGATCAAAGTCATGGTGAAGCGCATCCTCAACAAATACGGCTACCCACCAGACTTGCAGGAGGAGGCGGTGAAGACTGTTCTCATGCAGGCGGAATTACTCTGCGCGGACTGGGTGTGAAGAGCGACTTGAAAAATGACTGATTCATCCACTGGTCCACAGACAAATCCGCCCCCGCTTCCTCCTGTGCCGATTGATGATCCCCGGCGGGCTGTCACGCGTGAGCGGTTGAGGTTGCTCTCAATCGCCTACCGCATATCCGGAATCCTGGGAGCCGTTTTTGTGTCGTTCCTCCTCATTCACCTCTGCGTTTTTACCGTAATTTCGTTCATTCCGGAGTCCGCCTTCCAGTCAACCGGTAGCCAGCATTCGGCCACACAGAACAGTCAGCAGAGGATCCAGAAGAAGACCAATGCAGGGCCACCGGTGATCATTTTCCGGATCGTGGCTGGCGTCATTGGTGTTGTCATCCTGTGCGGGTGGACTCTCGGAGGACTCACATTTTATGCAGGGCACTGCATCGCCAAGCGGCAGAAGCGGACTTTTGTCTTCGTGATGGCTGGCATCAACTGCATCTGGATTCCCTACGGCTTGCTTCTGGGGATCTCCACTTTCCTGGCACTGGGATCGGAGGATGCGAAGCTGGAATACGGGGCTAAGAAATCGTCATGACGGTTCAAGCGAAACCCACCCGAGGTCCAAGGAATCAACGATGAGCAGGCGGCGGCGTGGCACAGACATAGAGAGGATTATCGGAGCCGTTGTTGCCCTTGTTGCGCTTGTTGTTGGATATGGTGTTCTGACGGGTGGCTCCGCGAGCAAAGCCATCGGGACTTCAGCACCTGGACCGTTTGCGGCTCTCATTGGCCTTGCTTGGATCCTTATTTCTATCGCCTTGATCGTCGCAGCGGCGTGTGGAGTCATTTTTCTTGTCTGGAAAGTGGCGTCGACCAGAACATCGGCACCGAGCAAAGCAATTCAGAACGATGAATGGGATCCGCCGCTTGATGAGGAACAGAAATCTCCCGACATGGGTTCATGTCTGGACAAACTCGACTGGTTCCAGCTTGAAAAACTCGTTGCGGTGCTCTTTGAACAATCCAACTACAGGGTGGAGTCTCGCGGAGGAGCCCATCCAGATGGCGGGATTGATCTCGTGGTCGAGACAGAGGGAAACCGTATCGCCATTCAGTGCAAAAAGTGGGCGACCTGGAAGTGTGGTGTCGCCGTTGTGCGGGAATTGATGGGATCAATGGTCCACGAGGGGATCGGGCAAGGATATTTGGTGGCGCGTGAGGTGACGAACGAAGCTCGGGAGCTGGCTGAGAAGCACGCCATTGGGATCATCGACCGTGAGAAACTCGTAACGTGGATCGAGGATCTCAAGGCGACTGGAAACCAGTCCGTTCTTTCCGCGCTAGAAAATCCCGAGAAAAGGTGCCCGAAGTGTGGCGCAGGCATGGTGCTCAGAACGGCATCCAAAGGGCGGGGCGCAGGAACAGAATTCTGGGGATGCTCCACGTTCCCTCGATGCCGTGGAATTATCCGCTGAGAAATTTACTCGCCTGTTTTCCCAGATCCTCAGTTCACCCCCGCCGCCGCGACACCCGACCACCCACCACAGCCAGCAACAACCCGACCGCGCCTGCGATCAGGAGATGGCAGAGGGTGAGCTTCTTCCCGCACTCGCAGCCGCATCCCTCCCATTTTCCGGTGGTGATGAGCGTTTTGACGGATTCGATGCAGTGGCAGGTGTTCATGGGGATCAGCATGCATGAAACTGGTTAACGAGCCACACTTGACCTATCCGGCAGGTGGGAAATTGACGAGCATCATGGATTCCGCAGAAAAGTTGCTCTGAATTACATTCAGCACCGGGAACGGAGGCGGACTGTCGGTTGAACCATCATTCACCGAGAAGCCTCATTGCTTCCTCCAAGTTGTCACACGTGACGATGCTGACATCAGGACCATAATGAAAGCGGCTCAAGATGGCATAGCCGATGTCTTTGTTGGCCTCCGCCGGAAGAACCCGGACAATAGATTCCACCCCATTCTGATTGCACAGATCCATGATCCGTCCGATATGCGGCGCACATGAAACGGACATTGACTCCACCCTGCTCAGATCTGTCAGAAGCCGAAAACCCGGTCTCATACCCTCCAAGAGCTGCCTCAGGCTCTCCAGGCATCGATCCGCTTCATCGGGTTCGACATTCTGGGAAAAAGTGATTCTCAGCGCCTGTCGGAAAACGTCAACTTCGGCTAAGAACATGGCAAAAGCGGTGTGTCATTGCATAAAAAATGGATTTTGCACCCAGTCAACTCCCTGCCAAGAAAAAACTTCACATTTGTCGGTGACGGTTAAAAGTTGAATTCTGCCTGTTCAAAACTGGACTATTTTCACAAGCTGAAAGCGCCTAATAAACAGGGCCATGCGTTCTTTGGGAGCTGCTCAAAGACCCAAAATTTCCGGTTTGGATGATGTATGATGGCGACCGATTTGCGCGCGGTGGTGGCAATTTCATAATTTTGGCCCTTAAAGTCGATGGTCTGGTCGTTGTTGACCTGCGCATTGGTGTGGAGCGACGTGGTCTCCATTGAAATGCGAGGGAAGACCAGGCGCAGTATGGGAACGCCTACAGCACACATCAAATTCCTCTGGCAGCTAAAAGAAACCCGCCCCCGCACAGGCGAGCAGGTTTCTTGCGGTTTCGCACAGTTTGGTGCGTGACCAATGGCTTGCGTCCGATTTTCACCTCCCCCGTGGTGCGTAGTTTTTGAATTTCAGCGTCCCCGTCGCAGGCCGCATGAGGGCCAAGTGAACGGTGTAATCGTTGCACACCGGTTCTTCCTCAAACCGCCCCAAGCCGGGGAATCGCGTGAAACCCTCCGCTTCCTGAGCCAGACGGTTTATTTCGCAGAACCGCTCGTGCGTATCGCTCATCCATTCCTCCCCGTCTTCGTCCGTCCATTCAGTCTCGCTGTTGTGGTAATGGACAACGGTGGTGTAGCGGCCGATGTCTTCCGGAAAGCACCAGTCCATGAAGCGGAGCATCACGGGTCTTCCGTCTGCATCGTGGAAGACACCGGTGGAACAGGCGGTGGGATACCCCGTCAGAAATTGGCTCGCGTCGTAGGCGCAATTGCTGACGGCCAGCAACTGAGCTGGGATGCCTGTAATTTTGCTGAGTCCTTTGCATTCCTCGAACAGCGGTCCGAGAAATATCCTGATGACCGGATCTGCCACGAGTGATGCGAAGGCTGCTTTCTTGTAGAGCAGCGGTTGAAGGAACGGCGGCAGTGAATCCGAGCACAAGTCGAGGACAGATTCTGTAAGGGCATGGACCCGCCCAGCAATCTTCTTGCCGGGACGGATCCAACGCTCGGCGGCAGGTGCGTCCAGATCGACTGCGATTTCGGGGATGGATTTCATTGGCTTCTGTCTTCTTTTCGTTGCTCCGTGCCGTTTTCTCTCGCTGCTTCTGGATTTGGATGGAATGCACTCGCTGATGAACGGGCGAACTGCCCAGCCATTTTGACGCCCTCTGAAAGCGTCTCCATCGAAAAGCGACGGAGGTCGCTCCCGAGGGATTCGATTTTGCCCGTGAGGGAATGAAGGACACCGCGAGCGATGAGGATTCCCAAGACGAGCAATGCCGCGATGGGAACGATGATGTGGAAGGCGAACACGGCCGTTGCGGAAAGCAAGGCCAGCGTGCCAGTGATGAGCAGGATGGCCGCAAGCAACCGTGAAAGGCTGCGCTTGACGAGGTCTGCCGGTGGAGTGGTGAATAATTTCATGATGATGGTTTTGTGTTTGTTGATGGGCGAAAAGGCCCGTCCCCACGCAAATGGGAACGGGCTCCTGTTCGGTGGCGGTTCAGCAACGGCGACGGTCCGCGCGGCACGCCGCTTTCTCGTGATCCACCATGATGTTTCCACGCCATGATGGGATCTGCATGGAGTCGGCGATGGCTTCATCGCCGAAATACTCACGCAGATCGGCGGCCAGTTTTTCCTTCAGCTCGTGCGCCCACGAACTGCTGAACCCGAATCGGGCCGCCGTGTGCTTCGCGCTTTTTCCCTGCGCGAAGTCGTTCACGAACGCCTTGTAGCGGGGGTTGTGCGCCCCCAGGAAGTCCTCCCAGTCCACGGCCCTTGACGCCGCCATCGCAGGGTCATCCTGCAACAATTTCCGCGCTGCGTAGCTGTGTGGACGGCTGCCTTGGCGGCGACCGAGGCGTTTCGAGTATTTGGGTTTGAATGCCATGGTATTTCCTTTCGTTGCTTGGTTCTGGGCACGAAAAAACCCAGCATTGCTGCTGGGTTGGTCGTGCTCCGGTTGGGTTGATCCTGTCAGGATTTCATTTCTTCAGTTTCGATGGAGATTCCGAAATTGATCCGAAGTCCTTCACAGTATTGTGGGAGAAAAACGGGAGGGAATACCGTGCCCCCGTGAAAATGGGCGCAACGCGGTCACAAAATATGCTCCGGTGAAGGCGAGGAAGGCGGATTTGACAGGGCCTGATGGGGTGGCGGCTCCGAAAATGGGCTCAATCCCGGATTCTCACTCGCTCCCCGCCCACGATCCACAAGCGTCCCACGATCTTTTCTGACGAAAGAAGCAGGATGACCCGATCCATGATCTGGAGGATCGAGTCCTTGTCCTGCATTGCCATCCTCAAAACGATGATTCCCTTCGATTCTGATGGGACGTATGTGCGGATATCTGAAAAATCCAAATCCAAGGTGATGATAATCCGATCTTCCCCTTGGGCGACCTGGTAAATCACCGAATCTTGAGAACCGGTGAGTTCCTCTTCGTGGACGGTGTGAGCATCGTGGCCATGAGCAGCCAGCCGTTCCTTGACTTCGACGGGAAGATTTTCGTCAATCTTGAACTTCATGCCGCATGCAACTCGGCGGTGCGTTCCCGCGTCAATTCCGCCGCATACGCCACGGCTGCCTGCACGTCCTCAGCCGACAACGAGGGATATGAGGAAAGAATTTCCTGAGTGCCAAGACCCGCAGCCAGATTGTCGAGAACAACCGAAGCGAAAACCCGGGTGCCCCGGATGCAGGCTTTCCCGTGGCATACCAGAGGATCAACAGTAATTCGTTCACGCCAGTTCATGAGCGAGAGAATACCACAGGATCGCATTTCTTCAACGAGTTTGCTGGATTTCGAGCCGGTGCTCGGCCCGCCGAAATCGCCCTCGAAAATTCCCCCCGGTATCCGATGTCTGGGGAGGAATTTCGAACCCGCCACGGGGCAGCCAGGGGGCCTTTTTTTTCAAAAGTTGCCTGAAAAAACCGGGTTTCACGGGTTTTCCCTCGGGCGGAACCGACCGCTGTGTTCAACGATGTTTCGGGAAGTCGCCGATGTCCGTGACGGGGGCGGGTCGAGATCCCGACGAGATTTCGAGGAATTCAGCCTTGGGGAAATCCGTTTTTTGCTCCGGTTCCGACACGAAAAAAACTGTCGAGGGGACGATCCGTGTCAGATTTTTTTATCTCCGGCGGATGCTCCCAGGGATGGAAAATCCATGAATTTAACTTCGGGAAATATCAACGAATATCAGGGGACACTTTCCCGTTTTCTTTCCCACTTGGCCTGTTTTCAGGTTTCGATTCTTCGTAAGTCGTTGGTTGTAAAAGGAAATGGCTGGGGAGGGAATCGAACCCCCGACACGAGGATTTTCAGTCCTCTGCTCTGCCAACTGAGCTACCCAGCCGTAATTTTTCTCCTTCCATGCGGCGACTTGGGAAGTCACAGCCCAGGGCGCACGGATTATTGATATGTTTGCTCCGTTTGTGCCGCTGGCATCGCCGTGAAAGGTGAACCGAACGTCATGAGGAAAAACTCCCAACGAAACAGGGGGCTTTATCGCAGTCAGGCACGGCGCGGGCAAGAAAAAAACCCGGCAGAAAAACCGACAGACCCCGAACCGGTTTAGCCCGTCGATGAAAACCCGAAAACCACGATGACGAAACACGGTTTGCGTTTCGCTACAGGAAAACGATTTTCGGGTTAAAGCATCGTCATTTGGGAGGCGGCGGGGTCTGGGGCGAGGCGCTTGCGGCGGCCTTTGGCGAAGGCGGGTTCGCCCTCGGCGTTGAGTTCGGCTTTTTCGAGGTTCGCAAGGATTTCTTTTGCGCGGGAGATGATCGAGTCGGGGAGGCCGGCGAGGCGTGCAACCTGGATCCCGTAGCTTTGGTCCGCGCGTCCGGGGAGGATTTTTCGGAGGAAGATGATCTGGTCGTTCCACTCGCGGACGGCGACATTCAGGTTGAGGACACCGGGGCGGGTGCGCTCGAGGTCGGTGAGCTCGTGGTAGTGGGTGGCGAAGAGCGTGCGGCAGCCGATCTTGTCGTGGAGGTATTCCGCGACGCTCCATGCGATCGAGAGCCCGTCGAACGTGGATGTGCCGCGTCCGATCTCGTCGAGGATGACGAGGCTCTGCGGGGTCGCGTTGTTGAGGATGTTCGCGGTTTCGTTCATCTCGACCATGAACGTGGACTGGCCGCGCGCGAGGTCGTCGTTCGCCCCCACGCGGGTGAAGATCCGGTCGGCGATCCCGCAGCGCATGGCCTTTGCGGGCACGTAGCTGCCGATCTGCGCGAGGAGGACGAGGAGCGCGACCTGCCGGATGTAGGTGGATTTTCCGGCCATGTTCGGTCCGGTGATGATGGCGAAGGTTTTCCCGTCCAGGCCGAGGTCGGCATCGTTCGGCACGAACCGTTCTCCTCCCGGCTGCTGGTCGAGCACCGGGTGGCGTCCGTCCTCGATGTGGAGCACCTGCGAGGCCTCGATATCCGGACGGCAGAACGCGTGGAGGCGCGCGGTTTCGGCGAGCGAGCAGATCGCGTCGAGGACGGCGAGCGTGTTCGCGGTCTCCTGCAGTTTGGGAAGTTCGGCGAGCACGTCGGCGCGGAGGGAGCCGAAAATCTCGATTTCGCGGGCGCGGGCGCGGTCGTCGGCGCCAAGGATTTTCCCCTCGACCTCCTTGAGCTCCGGGGTGATGAACCGCTCTCCGTTCACGGTTGTCTGTTTGCGGGTGTAGTCGTCCGGCACCGAGGCGAGGTTGGCCTTGGTGATCTCGATGAAATACCCGAAGACCGACGTGAAGCGGACCTTGAGAGATTTGATTCCGGTCCGCCGGATCTCCTGTTCCTGGAGGGTGGCGATCCAGGATTTTCCCTCGTGCGAGGCCGAGCGGAGTTCGTCGAGGGCCGCGTCGAAACCCGTGCGGATCATCCCGCCCTCGCGAACGAGCGCGGGAGGTTCGTCCACGAGCGCCGAGCGGAGATTGGCGGCCAGTTCGGGCAGCGCGTGGAGGTGAGCGCCCATGCCGGAGAGGAGTTCCGTTGGCAGCCCGATGCCGGCCCCGAGGGCGGCGGCGAGGACCGGGATGCGGTCGAGCGACTGGGCGAGGGCGGCGAGGTCGCGCGCGTTGCCCGAGGGGCCGCCGAGCCGCGCGGTCGCGCGTTCGATGTCCCGGATCTCGGCCAGCCGCGAGCGCAAATCGCCGAGGAGCAGCGCGTCATCGAGCAGCGCGGCAATCGCCTCCTGCCGGCGCTCGATCTCGTCCGCATCGCGCAGCGGATGCAGCACCCACTCGCGCAGGAGGCGCGCGCCCATCGGCGTCGCCGTCCGGTCGAGTGCGCCGAGGAGCGTCATCCCGCGGCCGGCGCGCGAAGAGACGAGCTCGAGGTGGCTTTGTGTCGAGGCGTCGATGATCAGGAACGTGCTCCGCCGGTAGGGCCGCAGCTGGCGCAGGTGCCCGGCCTGGCGGCGCATCTGGCGGGTGATGTAATGCAGCAGCGCGCCCGCCGCGCCCGTGCCCGCCGGAAGATCCGCGCACCCGAACCCGTCGAGCGACTGGACTTTGAAATGCCCGCGCAGGATTTCCTCCGCGGGCTCCGGCTCGAACAGATAGCTGTCCATCGCCGCCGGTTTCGTGAGTGCGCCGAAGATCTCGGACTGCTGCTCGGGGACAAGAATTTCCGCCGGGCTCACGCGGGCGAGCTCGTCGAGCAGGGAGCCGAGCGAATCGAGTTCGGTGAGCCGGAACTCGCCGGTGCTGAGATCCGCGAACGCGAGTCCGAACGCGCCTTTGCGCTCGCAGACGGCGGCGAGGTAGTTCGGCTTCCGGTCGTCGAGTCCGAAATCATCCAGGGTGCCCGGGCTCAGGATCTGTGAGATTTCGCGCCGGACGAGCTTTCCGGCCGTGACCTCGCCGACCTGATCACAGATCGCCACCCGCCAGCCGGCCGCGATGAGCTTTTCGATGTATCCGCGGGCCGCGTGGAACGGCACCCCGCACATCGGGGTCGCCCCGCGTTTCGTCAGGGCGACATTCAAAATCGAGGCGGCCGTCAGGGCATCCTCTCCGAACATCTCGTAAAAGTCCCCCAGCCGGAACATCAGCAGCGTGCCGGGCGGCAGGTCGCGCCGCACGGCGTGATACTGCTGCATCATCGGGGTGAGGGTGGACATGGAGAAAAAATCAGAGGGTTTCGAGAAATGCGTCGAGCGGGCTGGTGGCCGACGCATGGGTGAGGCGCATCGGGAGCCCTGCCTCGACCGCCTCGCGCGCGGCCTCGACGGTCATCTGGAATGCGCGCGCCATGCGGACGGGATCCTCCGCGGCAGCGATGGCGGTGTTCACGAGCACGGCATCGGCACCGAGCTCGATCGCCTCCGCGGCATGGCTGGGCGCGCCGATGCCCGCGTCCACGACCACCGGCACGGTCGCCTGCCTGATGATGATTTCGATCTGCGCGCGGGTCTCGATGCCCCGGCTGCTTCCGATCGGCGACCCGAGCGGCATCACGGTCGCGGCGCCCGCGTCCTGCAGCCGCCGCGCCAGCACCGGATCGGCATTGATATACGGCAGCACGGTGAACCCTTCTTTGACCAGCACTGTTGCCGCCGCCAGCGTCTCGACCGGATCCGGCAGCAGATATTGCGGGTCGGGATGGATCTCCAGCTTCACCCACATGGGGAGGCCGGCCGCGGCCGCGAGGCGGGCCAGCCGCACCGCCTCGTCCGCGTTCATCGCCCCGCTCGTATTCGAAAGCAGCAGGAATTTTTTGGGATCCACAAAATCGAGGATGTTTGCGAACGGGTCGTGCTTCCCGCTCAGATCCGCGCGGCGGAGCGCGACCGTCACGATCTGCGCGCCGCTCGCATCGAGCGCGTCGCGCATCGTCTCGTTCGAGGAAAACTTCCCCGTCCCCAAAAGGAGGCGTGAGGAAAATTCGCGGCCGGCAATGATCAAGGGTCCGTTCACAGGCCGCATCATGACCCGCGATCCCGCCGGGGGGCAACAAAGAAGGCGCGCCGATTTCCCGGCAGGACGCTCGTTTTCGGTTTGATCGGCGCGACATTCTCCGCTTCGACGGCTTCCTGTTCAGGAAGGAGCCAAGCCCGCGCGGCATTCTTCCGGGCTTTTCGATGCGCTACGGGCCCTTTGGTAGAGACCTGCGGAACGCGCCGGGCGTCATGCCGGTGGCTTCTCGGAACCGGCGCGAAAAATGAAACTCGTCGCAAAACCCGAGGCGGTCGGCCAGTTCCTTGTTGGATAGCCGCTCCTCGTAGAGCATCTTCCGGGCAAGATCGATCACCATCCGGTTCCGATAGCGGGCCGGAGAGACGCCGGTGATCGCGCGGAACTTTTTTCGGAACGATTCGTAAGACAACCCTGCCCCGCGGGCGACGGTCTCGAGCGGCGTCCCGCGAGCAGACTCCAGCCGCACTGCTGCAGCAGACACCCAGTCCGGCCAGGCTCCGCCGTGCGGTTCTCTTTCGCTTCCGGGGCTTTTCGTCAGCGCCAGCGCGAGAAAACTCTGCAATTCACAAATCCGGGCAAGTTGGCGGGCCGGATCGTCGCCTCCGCGCATCGCGGCCATTTTCTGAAGGGCTGCTGCGTGACGTCTTACCGGCAACAATCTCAGGAGGGATCGTTCTGGACGCAGGATGCCGAGATGTCGCCAGAGGTCGAAGACCGGCCCCTCAAAAACGACGTAGATCTCGCTCCAATGTCCTCCCTTTTCCGGACCATACGCATGTGCGATTTCTGGAAAAATCACAAGCAGATCGCCCGCGCGGCAGTGGAGCGGCGGCTGCCCGCGCACCTGGAAACGGCCCTCGCCTGCGGTCAGATAGACAAGGGCGTAGCTTCCCAAAACACGCATGGAGCCAAATGAGACCCCCGCACTTTCCCTGAGAACACCAGCCATCGAAATCTTTCCCAAAAACAATTCGTTCCCGTTTGAACGAATGGGACGGGGTTTCAGTGACCGACTCATCGCTCCCAAAATCTTCATACTTTTTCCCATCGTGTCCATTCCATTTTCCGGGAACCCGCATTATATCGCTCGTTTTATTTCCGCATGAACTCCCTCGAAAACTTCCACGCCATGATGGACGGCGGGCGCCCGGAGCGGCTGCCTTTCTATCTCCCAACAACCGAACCCGTCGAACGGAGGATCGTCGAGAGGACTGGCCGCCCGTCCAGCGAGGCATTCGACACCGACTTTCGCGGGGTGGGAGCGTCCTATCGCGACGATGATCCCGTCGCGTGGCGGTCCGCGCTCGAGAAACTCGGCGTGGTCTTTCCGCCTAACAGCGTTGTCGGAGGTTGCGGCATGGCATTTGTCCGTCCGCCGGTCGAGACGCTGGGTGACGCGACCCACCTGACCGAGATGCTGCATCCGCTCTCGGGAATCGAAGGGGTCGACCAACTCGCGCGGCTGCCATGGCCTGACACATCCGACCCCCGGCATTACGAGTGTTTGCTTCGGCAATGCGGCGAAATTCACGCCGCAGGCAAGGTGGCAAGCGGCTCCCAGGAATGCACGGTTTTTGAACACGCATGGTATCTGCGCGGCATGGACAATGTCTTCTGTGACTGGGTCGACGAAAATCCGGTTTCCGAATGGCTGCTCGACTATTTCACGGAGCGATCCGTTCACGTTTGCCGGGCATTTGCACTCGCGGGCAGCGATTTGATCCGCCTCGGCGATGACGTGGGAATGCAGGACCGCCTGCTGCTATCCAAGGAGACTTGGAGACAACACCTCAAACCCCGCCTCAAGCGAGTCATCGACGCGATCCGGGAAGCTTCCGGAGACCGGAAAGTCTGGGTCCAGTATCACTCGGACGGAGATGTCACCACGCTCGTCGAGGATCTGATCGAGATTGGCGTGGATATCCTGAATCCGGTGCAACCCGAATGCATGAACCTCGAGGCCGTGGCGGAGCAATACCAAACCCGCCTGTCCTTTTCAGGAATGATCGGCACCCAGACGACGATGCCGTTCGGCAGCCCCGACGATGTTCGCGAGGCAGTGGCACGCTGCAGGAGGCTGCATGAAAACGGCACCCGCGTCATCGTGGCCCCGACCCACGTTCTCGAACCCGATGTGCCGTGGGAAAATATCGCCGCATTTGTTGAAGCCGTCCAAGCCCGCCTGCACTAAAAAAAAGACCGGTTCGGAATGGCGCTGATCCCTTCGGCGTGGAACCGGGCGACCGGGCTGGCGATGACCGGTGTTTTTCGCAAGCAGGGGGTGAAGGCGCAACAAGAAGGCGAGGAGAGGCGCCTCCTCGCATGAGAACTCCCTTGCGCGGGCGACAGCTTCCGGGGCATCATCGCAACCTATGAAATACCCGAAATCACCTTCAGAGAAAGTGGGCGGCATTGTTTATTTCGGGCGGATGGTTGAAAAGATCCGCCTCATGGCCGCCGGGGCCCTGCACCCCGATCTCCACGCGAATCTCGGCAAGGGGTTCGACGAGCGGTGCGCGAATTTTCTCGGGGTCAAATACGAGGCCCTGCGCGAGCGGGTGCTCGCGGGCCTTGACGACGGCCAGGCCCTCGAATGGTGTTCCGCCAACGGCAACCGGCCGACTGACGAGCAGATCGAAATCTGGAACGACTTTATGCTCAAGCGCGGCTGGAACGACGAGGTCTCCGAAATCCTCGCCCGCCGGAAAAAGGAGAGCGGCCTCGAGGCGCGCGACGACATCCGGACGATATTCGAATACATCGACGCCGACGAAGGGCGGGCGTGATCGTTCTTCCCGGCCGCGTTGCCGCGTGAAGATTTCCG
>Ga0194063_10000224_pt1 | contig 41919 bp, 37 predicted proteins | sample SepL3720m_MetaG_FD_155459 | JGI IMG/M metagenome (GOLD analysis project Ga0194063, IMG submission 155459) | Anoxic zone freshwater microbial communities from boreal shield lake in IISD Experimental Lakes Area, Ontario, Canada - Sep2016-L373-20m | ecosystem: Environmental > Aquatic > Freshwater...
GTGTCCATCCCGATCAAGTCCGTCACGGGGAGGACCTGATGCAGGATTTCCGCGCGGCCATTGACGAGGCCGAGCGCGCGCAGGACGCGCGCCTGCGGCAAACCAAGCTGCAAGCGCAAGACGCGGCCAGGTTCACCTACGCGACCATTTCTGGCGGCATGGTTCTGAGTCTGGTCTTTCTTGCGGCCGCGCTGCTGTGGTTGAACCACGCCGAGGCCGAACGCATACGAACGCAGGCTGAGTTGGAAATCACGCAAAGAGCCAAGGCGGCCGGGCTGTACGCAAGAAGCCTGCTCGAAGCCAGCCTTGACCCGCTGCTGACGATCAGCGCCGAGGGCAAGATCACCGACGTCAACATTGCCACCGAACAGGCCACCGGCTTGGCGCGTGCTGATCTGATTGGCACCGATTTCGCCAGCTACTTCACCGACCCGGATCAAGCCCGCGAAGGCTACCAGCGGGTCTTTGCCAAGAGCTTTGTGACCGACTACCCGCTGGCCATCCGTCATACCTCGGGCCGGATCACCGACGTGCTCTACAACGCCAGCGTCTACCGCGATGAAGCGGGCAAGGTGCTGGGTGTTTTCGCCGCGGCGCGCGACGTGACCGAGCGTAAGAAGGCCGAAGAGTCGCTGCGGTTGACCGAGCAAAGGCTCAATCTGGGGCTGGAGTTCGCCGAGATGGGCGTCTGGGATCTGGATCTGATCCACGACACGGCCTGGCGTTCGCTGCAGCACGACCGGATTTTCGGCTACGAGTCAGCGCCTGCCCAGTGGGGCCGGGAGATCGCCACACGCCACCTCGTGCCGGAAGATCGCGAGGGTTTTGCCCATGCTTTCGAGGAAGCCTTTCGCAGCGGAGAGTTCTTTGTCGAATGTCGGGTGATCCGTCCGGACCAGAGCATCCACTGGATTCAGGCACAGGGCAAGGTCATTGGCTATGAAGCCGGTCGACCGGCGCGCATGCTGGGCACAGTGGCCGACATCACCAGCCAGCGCCAGGCCAGTGAGGCGCTTGAAACCTTGTCCCGGGCGCTGGCGCGCTCGAACACGGAACTCGAGCAGTTCGCCTATGTTGCCTCGCACGACCTGCAGGAGCCCTTGCGCATGGTGGTCGGCTACGTGCAATTGCTGGAGAAGCGTCTGGCCGACAAGCTCGATACCGATACCCGGGAATTCATGGCTTTCGCGGTGGACGGCGCCATGCGAATGCAGGTCATGATCGACGACATCCTGGCCTATTCGCGCGTCACCACCAAGGCGCAACCGCTGGCACGGGTGGACAGTGCGGCGGCCCTGCAGCAGGCGTTGGATCGGCTGGCCAGCCCTATCAAGGAGAGCGGCGCCGAGGTCGATGTCCAGCCCTTGCCAACCGTCATGGCGGACCGCTTGCAGCTGGTCCAGCTGTTTCAGAATCTGATCAGCAATTCGATCAAGTTCTGCAAGGATCGTGCACCGCGTATCCGAGTAGAAGCGGTTCGCGAAGCAGGGCGCTGGCGTTTCTCTGTCGCCGACAACGGCATCGGCATCGCGCCCGAATACCGCGCCCAGTTATTCGTCATTTTCAAACGCCTGCACACGCAGCGTGAATACCCCGGCTCCGGCATCGGCCTGGCGATCTGCAAACGCATCATCGAGCGCCATGGCGGCGAGATTGGGATCGACTCCGCTGCCGGTGGCGGCGCAGTTTTCTGGTTCACACTTCCTGAGGAGCATGGCCCATGAGTACAACGGATAAAGAATGCCGGCAAATTGAAATTCTGCTGATCGAGGACAACCCCGGTGATGCCCGCCTGACGCAGGAGGCGATGCGCGCAGCCAAGATGACCAACGTTTTGCACGTGGTCGAGGACGGCGTGCAGGCCATGGAATTCTTGCGCCAGCGCAGTCGTTTCAAGGATGCACCACGGCCGGACCTGATTCTGCTCGACCTCAACCTGCCCAAGAAGGACGGGCGCGCGGTGCTCTCCGAGGTCAAGACCGACCCCGACTTGAGGCGCATCCCGGTGGTGGTTCTGACCACCTCGCGCTCCGAGGAGGATGTGATGCAGGCCTATGACATGCACGCCAACGCCTATGTGACCAAGCCGGTGAAGCTGGACCAGTTCCTGAGAATTGTGGCCTTGATCGACGAGTTCTGGCTCAAGGTCGTGACCCTTCCCGGGAGGTGAGGCCATGAGCGCGACGCCGATCCGTGTGCTGTTGCTTGAGGACAATCCGGGCGACGCGCGCCTGGTGCAGGAGGCGCTCTCCGAGTACGCGCCGGGCGAGTTCGTCGTGACCTGGGTCGAGCGCCTGGCCGACGCGCTGGCGCGCACGGCCACTGAGCCCTTTGACGTCATGCTGTGCGATCTCAATCTGCCTGACAGCTCGGGCATGGCGGGGCCGCGCTCCATTATCGAGCGTTTCCCCGCGCTGCCCTTGGTCGTGCTGACCGGCTCGCATGTCCTGAGCATGGGCCGCGACGCGATCCATCTTGGTTTGCAGGATTACCTGGTCAAGGGGAAATCAGACCCGGAGGTCATCGTGCGAACGCTGCGCTACGCGATTGAGCGCAAGGGCCTCGAGAACGCGCTGATCGCTGCAAACTCGGCGCTGGAAGAGCGTGTTGCCGAACGCACCGCCGACCTCGAAGTGAGCAATCGTATCCTGCGCAGCAGCCTTGAGCGCTACCAGGCAGTCACCCAGACCGCTACCGACGCCATCGTCAGCGCCGATGACCAGGGCCTGATCGAAGACTGGAACGCGGGCGCCACACGCCTGTTCGGATATGAGCAAGCCGAGGTGGTCGGGCAGCCCCTGACGATGCTGATACCGCAAAGATTCCGCGACGGGCATCTCGGTGGAATGAAGCGGGTGCAGTCTGGCGGCGAGCGCCATGCCCTTGGCAGAACGGTTGAACTGGCGGGGCAGAGAAAGGACGCCAGTGAATTTCCGCTTGAGCTTTCACTGTCCGAATGGACGGTGGCCGGTCGCTCGCATTTCACTGGCATCATTCGCGATATCAGCAAGCGCAAACGGTCCGAAGCGGCGCTGTTGGACGAGAGCATGCGCAACCAGGCCTTTTTGCGCAATGCCAGTGACGGCGTGTATATCCTCGACGCCGAGGGCCAAGTGCGCGAGCTCAGCGATTCCCTTTGCACGATGCTCGGGTACACGCGGGCAGAGCTGATGGGTGCCCATGTGTCGCTCTGGAATGCACAGTGGAGTCCACTGGAGTTGCGGTCAGTTCTTGGAAAACTGGCTGCAAAGGCCAATCGCTCGGAGTTCCAAACCCGGCATCGGCGCAAGGACGGAACCATTCTCGATGTTGAAGTCAGCGGCCAGCGACTGGAGCTCAGCGGTCAAACGCTGCTCTACCTCTCGGCGCGCGACGTCACCGAAAAGAAGCGCGCCGATCGTCAGATTCTGGACCAAATTGAGCAACTCAAGAGCTCGGTCATGAGCACCGTGGAGGTGGCCACCGTCTTGAACGAGATGCGCGACCCCTACACCGCCGGCCACGAGCGGCGCGTAGCGGCGATTGCCGCTGCCATCGGGGCCCATCTCGGCTTTGACGAGAATCGGCAGGAGGGCTTGCGCGTTGCCGGCCACCTGCACGACGTCGGCAAGGTCATTGTTCCGTCAGAAATCCTGTCCAAGCCCGGCAAGCTTGGCGCGCTCGAATATCAGATGATTCAGGGACATGCCCAGGCGGGCTTCGATGTGCTGAAGAACGTGAAGTTTCCCTGGCCGGTCGCTGAGGTCGCTCTGCAGCACCACGAGCGCATGGACGGCGGCGGCTATCCACAGGGCCTCAAAGGCGAGGCGATCCTGCTTGAGGCGCGCATCATGGCGGTGGCCGACGTGGTCGAGGCGATGTCTTCGCACCGGCCCTATCGCTCGGGATTGGGCATCGAAGAAGCGCTGGCGGAAGTCGAGGGCGGGGGCGGAACAAAGTATGACCGCACCGTCGTCGAAGCCTGCCTGACGCTGTTTCGGGAAAAAGGATATTCGATTCCCGCTTAGGGACGCCATCCAGTGGTAGCTTCATCATGAACAACACGGACCCCTTTGGCGTGATGACCTCCGTGCTCAACGCCCAAACATCCTGGTTGATGCATCCGCCGGAGTTATCGCAGGCGGTGCACGCCCTGTTTGTCGACTCACTGGCGTTTCAGTCGCACATGATGCGCCTTGCCATGGGTTTGCCAAGCGAGGAGTTCATCAAGCCGCATGTGGACGATGTGCGCTTCGCGGATCCGGATTGGGAAAAGAATCCGGCCTGGGACCTCATCAAGGAGTTCTACCTGGCCGTCACGCACCGCACGGAGGATCTGCTGTTCGCGACGCCGGGGCTGTCGGAACTTCAGCGCAGGCGTGCGGCTTTCTGGGCACGCCAATGGCTCAACGCACTGGCACCGACGAATTTCTTCTTCACCAACCCGATGGCCATGCGCCGTGCCCTGGAAACCCACGGTGACAGCCTGCGACAGGGCGTGCAACATTTCTTGCGCGACGCCAAGGCGAAGAACATCCGCATGGTGGAAGCTGACGCTTTCAAGGTCGGCACCGATCTGGCGACCACGCCCGGACGCGTCGTGCTGCGCAACCGCCTGATCGAACTGATTCACTACAGTCCCACGACCAAGCGGGTGCACGAAACCCCCATTCTGATAGTCACGCCCTGGATCAACAAGTACTACGTGCTTGATCTAACGCCCGACAAGAGCATGGTCAAGTTCCTTACTGACCAGGGCTACAGTACCTTCATCATCAGCTGGAAGAACCCAACGGCGGAGATGGCTGAGCTTGCTTTTGACGACTATTTGCTCGACGGCATCGATCAGGCTGTGCAAACCGTGCGCAAGATTTGCCAGGTGCGCCAATTGCATTTGGCAGGCTACTGCATTGGCGGCACGCTGGTGTCGACTTACATGGCCTGGGCCACCCGCCACTACCCGGCAAACGCGCATCCGGTGGCACACTGGACACTGCTGACCACCTTGACCAATTTTTCCCAGCCGGGCGATATCGACGTGTTCATCGACGAAGGAGCGGTCGCTGCGTTGGAGAAGAAGATGGCGCAAACCGGTTTTCTCGATGGCAGTGACATGGCCACCAGTTTTCGCCTGCTGCGCTCAAACAGTCTGGTATGGCATTACTTCGAGCACAGCTACCTGCTCGGTGAAGAGCTGCCAGCCTTTGACGTTCTTTTTTGGAACATGGACACCACGCGCATGCCGGCGGCCATGCACTCTTTCTACCTGCGTCAGATGTACCTTTACAACAACCTGGTCAAGCCCGATGCCTTGACCATTGCCGGCGAGTTGATCGATCTGTCACGCATCACCCAGCCTCTGTATGCCGTCGGCTGCCAGGACGATCACGTCGTACCTTGGCGTCAATCCTACCGCGTGCGCCAGCACGTCAACGTTGGGACGCCGGTACGCTATGTGTTGACGACCTCGGGCCACATTTTCGGTATCGTCAATCCGGTGCTCGATCCACCCAAGCGCAGTTTCTGGGTGGGCGAGACCGCCAGCAACGATCACTGCGCTCATTGGCTCGAACATGCCTCCCAGCAAGCTGGCAGTTGGTGGCCGGATTGGTTGAAATGGTTGGCAGCGCGCTGCGGCCCCATGGTTGACGCGCCAAAGACGAGTTCCAAGGCCTATCCGGACCTGGGGGCGGCACCCGGGACCTACGTTCACGAGCAATAGCGCAAGTTTCGCATCACGCAGCGCTCCTGATCCGTTCAACGCGCAGGCAGCGGCTTTAGCTGTCCCGGCGGGCCTTCGCGCAGAGCCTTCTTCGTCGAACGGCATCTGCCAAGTTTCAGGGGTGGCCGAATGTCCAACCTGGACCAGCAGTTGGAATGAGCACGAGAGCTCGGCAGAAATTCCTGGGTTCCGACGAACTACAGCTTGCGCTGGAGCCACACGGACACCTTTTCCAGCACCCACTGGCCTGCTTCAGCCTCGAGGTAACTTCTTTGCCGTAGCCCGTATCACCAGGCCCGTCACGGTGGGGTGCGTGTGCGTGCCTGGGGTTCGGGCGAGGGCAGCAGCGCGGGCGGGTTTCCAGGCTGCGTCTTTTGTTACCATGATGTTGTCCTATTGGGGCCGATAGCACAGAATTCCGTAGCATAGGGAGAGCACAGAGTTGAAAGGAAGCGCAATAAAAATGTCCTTATAAATCAACAATCTTCACTATTTTCTATAGCAACCCACCTGACTTAAAATCCGTCGCTTCCGTAATTGGAACGTACCGGTTCGATTCCGGTCTCGGCACCAGGCGATCCCAGTACACTAATCCCATGTCAAGCTATAACCACCCCCTAGAGATTCATGTCCATGGCCAGGTGACCTTGCGCGCCGAAGTTGTTTTTGGTCAACTGCAGGACGCCCTCAAGCCGTTGTGGAAGTACGCCGGAGCACGCTCTTTGGCGGACGCCGCGGAGAGTTCCTACGAAGACGAGCCTGGCATCAAGTTTGATCCCCAGGGACATTTGCTGCAAATCTGCTGGACGGTGGAGGGCGACGATGATTTTCGCCAGGTGCTGGACGAAATGTGCATGAACCTCAATGAACTGGCGCAAACCGGTGCCGCCATTGAAGTCACTTTCTACGACACCGAATTCGAGGACGACGAGGACGAGTCCGAGTCCGAAACCGAGTCACGCGATGATTTCGTCATGCTTTTCGTCGGGCCGGATCCGGCCGCCATCATGCAGGTCCAGCGCGACCTGCTGGTGCAGGACGTGGTCAATCTGATGGAGCGTCATTTTGACGGGGCCGAACTCGGCGGTGTGGTGACCGAGATCGACAAACTGTTTGGTCAACGTTTTGACGAACTGGTCAACTCCCTGCAACTGGGCAAGCCGCCGCGCGGCTCCAGCGGTGGGCATGGCGGCATGGGCCATGGTGGCGGGCGCAAGCCGCGTCATCTGCACTGACGCGGCTCCGACCCGGGCGCAGACCCGACTCAGGCCGGTTTGGCCTTGACCATGTACTTGCCAAGCTCGGCCTTGGCAATCGAATTGCGGTGCACCTCGTCCGGACCATCGGCAAAGCGCAGCGTGCGGGCGTTGACGTAGCTGTAGGCCAGTGGAAAGTCGTCGCACATGCCGCCGCCACCGTGCGCCTGCATGGCCCAGTCGATGACCTGGCAGGCCATGCTGGGTGCCACCACCTTGATCATGGCAATCTCGTTCTTGGCAAACTTGTTGCCGCCCATGTCCATCATCCAGGCCGCCTTGAGCGTGAGCAGGCGCGCCATGTCGATCTTGCAACGCGCCTCGGCGATGCGTTCCTGAGTGACGGTTTGTGCCGCAATCGGCTTGCCAAAGGCAACCCGCAGGGAAGCGCGTTTGCACATTAATTCGAGCGCTCTCTCGGCCAGGCCGATCAGACGCATGCAGTGGTGAATGCGTCCCGGGCCAAGGCGTCCCTGGGCGATCTCGAAACCACGACCTTCGCCCAGCAGGATGTTACCGGCCGGTACCCGCACGTTTTCAAACAGCACTTCCATGTGGCCATGGGGCGCGTCGTCATAGCCCATCACGTTGAGTGCACGCACGACCGTCAGGCCAGGTGTGCCGGCCGGGACGATGATCATGCTCTGCTGCGAGTGGCGGGGTGCGTCCGGATTGGTCTTGCCCATGGTGATGAAAACGGCGCAGCGCGGGTCGCCGGCGCCGGAGGTCCACCACTTGCGGCCGTTGATCACGTAATCGTCGCCCTGGCGTTCGATGCGCGTCTGGATGTTGGTGGCGTCACTTGACGCGACCTCTGGCTCGGTCATGGCAAAGGCCGAGCGGATCTTGCCCTCCAGCAGGGGTTTGAGCCAGCGCGCCTTGTTGGCTTCGGAGCCGTAACGGGCAATGGTCTCCATGTTGCCGGTGTCGGGCGCCGAGCAGTTGAAGACTTCGCTTGACCACATGACGCGGCCCATGATTTCAGCCAGCGGTGCGTATTCCTGGTTTGTCAGGCCGGCACCGTCGTAGCCGGAAGCGGCCGCGCTGTCGACCGGCAGGAACAGGTTCCACAAGCCTGCCGCCTGTGCCTTCGGCTTCAGACTCTCGATCGTCTGCAGCGGTGTCCAGCGTTTGCCGGCTGCCGTGTTGGCGGCAATTTCGGCGTGGTACGCGCCTTCGGCGGGGTAGACGTGCTCCTCCATGAAAGCCTGCAGCCTGACTTGCAGGTCTTTGGTTTTGGGTGAATAGTCAAAATCCATGATTTCTCCGTTGGGTTGTCGTGTAAGTGATCGGCCAGCGCCGGGCCGCCCCAAGCAGGCCGACGGCCCCCTCGGGGGGCAGTGAAGCACACAAAGTGGCGAACGTGGGGGTCATGATCGGCCAGCGCCGGGCCGCCCCAAGCAGGCCGACGGCCCCCTCGGGGGGCAGTGAAGCACACAAAGTGGCGAACGTGGGGGTCATTTTTGGGCGAATTTCCAGGCCATCTGCGCCAGCGGCTTGACGCCAGCGGCGGAACTGACCGCCTGCGCACTGGCGGCGGTACCCGCTTCAACGCGTTTGGCGATGCCCTGCAGGATGGCGGCGATGCGAAACAGGTTATAGGCCATGTAGAAATTCCAGTCTGCCTTGAGCGCCTGCGGTGTGGTCAGACCCGTGCGTTCGCAGTACAGCCGTATGTATTCGTCTTCCGTCGGGATGCCGAGGCTGGCGACATCGAGCCCGCCAATACCGCGAAACGAGCCCGGTGGAATATGCCAGGCCATGCAGTGGTAGCTGAAGTCCGCCAGCGGGTGCCCGAGCGTGGAGAGTTCCCAATCCAGCACCGCCACAATGCGCGGCTCGGTTGGGTGAAACATCAGGTTGTCCAGTCGAAAGTCACCGTGCACGATGCTGACCAGTTCGGTGGCGCGAGCCATCTCCGGGATGTGCTGCGGCAGCCATTGCACTAACTGATCCATTTCGCGCGTCGGTTGCGACATCGGGCCGGCGCCGTCAGCTGAGGCCGCATACTGCTTGCTCCAGCGCCCTATCTGGCGTTCAAAGTAGTTGCCCGGCTTGCCATAGCCGGCGAGTCCGCGCTCGGCAAACTTGACCGTGTGCAGCGCCGCAATGACCCGGTTCATTTCCTGGTAGATGGCGGCGCGCTCCTGTGTGCTCATGCCCGGCAGGCTCTGGTCCCAGAGCACGCGCCCCGGCATGAACTCCATGATGTAGAAGGCGCGCCCAATGACGGCCTCGTCTTCGCACAGACAGTACATGCGTGGCACCGGCACATCGGTGCCATAGAGACCGCTCATGACCGCGAATTCGCGCTCGATGGCGTGCGCCGAGGGCAGCAGTTTGGCCACCGGCCCGGGCTTGGCGCGCATCACGTAGTGCTGCGTTGGGGTACTCAGCTTGTAGGTCGGATTCGACTGGCCACCCTTGAAAGATTCGACGCTCAGGGGACCACTAAACCCGGGCAGATGCTGCTCCAGCCAGACTGAAAGCGCGGCGACGTCAAAGGCCTGGCCTTCGGAGACCGGGCGTGTGCCGACGAAATGATCAAAATCGCTCATGGTGTAGTCATCATCCGGGTAGGTTCAGGTGTCCGCTTCAATAATGCGCATCAGGGCTTCTCGGTTGCGAATGACCAGACCGCCGGGTTCGATCCGGATCGCCTCTTCGCGCTCCATCGACTTGAGCTCCTGATTGACGCGCTGTCTGGAGGCGCCCAGTAACTGGGCCAACTCCTCCTGTGCCAACTGCAGCCCGATGCGCATCTCGGTGCTGTTGCTCAGTGACGGGATGCCGTAGCTGCGCAGCAGGTGCAGCAGCTGCTTGGCCAGGCGCGCCCGCAGCGGTAAGGTGTTGAGGTCTTCCACCAGACCGTAGAGCTGGCGTATGCGCCTGGCGTGCAGTCGCAGCAGCGCCTCGTACAACTCGGCATGCAGCGCCAGTATCTTCTTGAAGTCCGCTCTGGCCACGCACAAAATGGTGCTGTCGCCATGCGCATAGGCATCGTGTGTGCGACGGTCGCCGTCGAAGATCGCCACATCGCCAAACCAGATGCCCGGCTCGACATAGGTCAGCGTGATCTGCTTGCCCGAAATCGAGGTCGAGCTGACCCGCACGGCACCGCGCGCACAGGCAATCCACTCCTGCGGCTGCTCGCCCCGAGCCGTGATGAGCTCGCCGTCCTTGTAGCGTTTGACATAGGCGCATCGGAGAATATCGTGCCTTAGTGAGGGTGAAAGAGCCGAAAACCAGCGACCGGCATTGATTGCCTCGCGTTCTTCGATAGTAAGAATAGGGTCGTCCATAGCCTGTCTTGTGGGTGACTGAAAACAGATCCATTGTCGCGCTGGTGACGAAAGCGCGCCGACCGGCTTGTCACCTGCGTGTCTGGCGGCAGGCGGTTGCGGCGGTCACGGAGAAAGAAGATAACCATTAAACTTGTCACAATCAAGCTGAAAGCCCGAGGATCGCGACCGATGCGCAAGGGCAAGGAGCCTGACCGGGACTGGGCATTCGACATACTCTGCATGGGGAAATAGCATGAAACTCAAAGAAGTTAGCGAAGACAACAAGGTGCTGTTGATCGAGCTGAACGAAGACAATCTGGATGCCAGCAATGCGCGTGAGTTCAGGGATGCCGTACAACTCATGATGCGCGATCGGACGCGGGTTGTGCTGGACATGACAGGTGTCAGGTTTGTTGACAGCTCCGGGCTGGGCGCATTGATTTCCTGCCTGCGTTTGCTCAATGGCAGAGAGGGTGATTTCAAGCTCTGCGCTATGTCCAAGCCGGTACGCGCGCTGTTTGAACTGATGCGCATCGACCGGGTTTTCAATATCCACAATACGCGCGACGAGGCAGTCAGCTCTTTTGCCTGACCTACGACCTTGGCGACTCTGGATCCCGGTCTGGCAAACATGATGCGGCTTTCTGCGAACGTCTGGGGGCGGCCTTTGGTGTTGGCTCTGCTGGTCTGCTTCGGCCTGTCCTGTGGCCCGCCGGCCATGGCGGGACCGGTATCCGATCGGATCAAGGCGGCCAAGGTGCTGCGCGTCTGCATCTGGCCTGAATACTATGGCATTACCTATCGTAATCCCCGCAATCACCAACTCGACGGCATCGATATTGATCTGTCCGCCGAGTTGGCCAGGGATGTGGGGGCTCGACTCGAGTATGTCGAGACTTCGTTTTCCAGGCTGGTCGTTGATCTGCTTGATGATCGTTGTGATGTGGCGATGTTTGCGGTTGGTATCACGGCGCAGCGTCAGCAATCGCTGAAATTTACCCAGCCCTACTTGCAAAGTGACATCTATGGCGTGACGACCCGTGGTAGCCGCAGCATCAGCAGTTGGGACGATATCGACAAACCGGGGATTCAGGTTGCAGTTCAGGCCGGAACGTTTATGGAACCCGTGATGACGACCGCCCTCAAGCAGGCCAAACTGGTCGTGATTCGTCCTCCCTTGACGCGTGAGCAGGAGCTTGAATCGGGTCGTGTCGATGTTTTCATGACTGATTACCCCTACAGTCGGCGTCTGATGGCCAGTGCCGACTGGGTACGCCTGGTGTCGCCGCCCAAGCCATTCAACATTATTCCGTATGCCTATGCCGTCAAACCGGGTGACCCGGAGTGGCTGGCACAGATGGATCAGTTTGTCGCTCGCATCAAGAGCGATGGACGCCTTGAAAGAGCGGCCAGGAAGTACGGCTTGAGTGAAATTGTTGTCGCAAGATAAGGCCATCGTGTCAGATCAGACAGGGCCGATGGCATCGCCCCTGAAGGTCTGGTTGACCAGTGCTCATCTGATTGGCATTGCCTGTTTGCTGTCGGCACTGGTGGTGGCCCTGAGCATGGGCTTCATTGACCTGGAGAGAAGCGACAAGCGCTCAGAAAATCTCCTGCAATTGCAACAACTGTCCAAGCTGATGGCTCGCCAGTCGGCCACTGATATCAGCGCCGTGGAGTCGATGCTGATGGTGCTGGCTTCGGCGGATCGTGACTTACGCAACCCGCATCAGCCCGGTCAACTCGACCCGTTGATCGACAGCGTGGTGCGCAGTTACCCCCAATTGAGAAGCCTGTCTGTCCTCAACGAAGAAGGCCGTGTGCTGGCGAGCAGTTCAGGTGCAAATGTCGGCCTTTCGGTCCAACTGGCTTTGTTTGGTGTCACTCCTCTTGACGCATCCAAGGTGGTGATGGGTCAGATGCTGGAGGGTCGAGACCTCGCAGACCTTGCGCGCAGAGCACCTGGCGTCTCCAGGTTGAATGTATTGCCGATGCTGATTCGACTGAGCACAGCAGCGGGTCAGGGGCAGACGCTGGTGGCGCTGATCAATGCCGACTATTTCAGCTCCGTTTATGAGGCTTCAGCCAACGATCCAACCGTGCGGGTCGCACTGGTGGGCTACGACGGCGAACTGCTGGTGGCAACCCGCAATACGGTGCGCGTCATCGGCAGTTCCTTGCGTGCGCTGCGGCTGTTTACCGAATTCCTGCCAAGCAGGGAGTGGGGCAGCTATGTTGGTGCAGGGTTCGATGATGAAAACGCCTCAACGGCATTTTCTGTATTGCCGCAGTGGCCTATGGCTCTGATCGTTGAGTCCTCCCTCCGTGACGTCATGCGTGATGTGGTGCGGGTTGAGAGATGGACCCTGGGTCTGGCCGCGCTGGCCTTGCTTGTGATCATGGCATTGACGCTGCTTACCACGCGCAGCCTGAAGCGCCACCAGGCCATCAATGAGGAACTGCATCAGGCGGTTTATGCCAGCGAAGCGCGCCAGCGTGCGATGTTCGAATCGTCCATCGACGGTATCTTGACGGTGGACTCAGTCGGCCGCATTGTGGCCGTCAACCCGGCGGCACAGAGCATTTTCGGGAGAACGGATACAGAGGTCGTTGGCAAACTACTGCATGAGTTCATGGTCCCCACGCACTTGCGGCCGCACCACCAGGAAGGGCTGGAACGCTTTCTCAGGAGCGGCGACGGCCCGGTGCTCGAGCGCCTGAGCAGGCGCATCGAAACCGTGGGCATGCGTGCCGATGAAAGTGTTTTTCCGATCGAGCTGACGATTGTGTCGCTGCAGGTTCATGGGCAGCTGTTTTTTACCGTTTCAGTGCGTGACATCAGCGAAAAGAAGGATAACGAGAGAGAAAAGGCCGATCTGCTACTGAAGTATCGGGAACTGACCACCGACCTGGAGCGCCAGAAGATGGCCCTTGACGAGCACGCGATCGTCGGTATCGAGGACGTTGACGGAACCATCATCTATGCGAACGACAAACTGGTGCAGATTTCCGGATTTGCCAGAGAAGAACTGCTCGGCAGGAAGTACTACGAGTTTCGCGAGCGCTTGAACCCGGTGGCATACGCTGAAATGCGTTCTGCCCACGCGCTCGGGTCGATCTGGCACGGGGAGTTGTCGCTGCGCCGACGTGATGGCGGTAAGTACTGGGTTTCCAGTACTACCGTACCGGTGCCGAACCAGGACGGCAGCATCCGGCAATACATCACCATACAAACCGATATCTCTTTGCTACGTCAGGCCGAAATCGCCCTCGCGCAAGCCAGTGAGCGGGAACTGGAGATTGGTACCCGAATCCAGCAGTCGCTATTGGCGGCGAGTCCGTTGCGGCAGTTGAGCGACCTCTGGATGAGCAGTTTCAACCAGGCTTCCAAGGGAATTGATGGCGACTTTGTTGAAGTGATTCAAGTCGGTGAGGATTGTGTGGATATCATTGCAGGCGATGTCATGGGCAAGGGTGTGCCGGCGGCGTTGATGGGCGCCGCTACCAAATTGCAGTTCAGTCGGTCCATGGCAGAACTGCTGGCCACGCAGAAGTCAGGGCAGGAAGTTCCACAGCCGATCGCCATCGTGTCTTTGGTGCACCAGGCGATGACACCGCATCTGCAGGCACTGGACGCCTTCGTCACACTGTCCTACGTCCGGATTGATCGGGTCCGCAAGGTCATTACCTGGGTCGGCTGTGGTCACGAGGAATCGCTTGTGATTCATGCGGATGGCCAAACGCTGTTGTTGCCCAACCAGCATCCTCCCCTGGGGGTGCTGGATCAGCTTGAACTCATTCAAGACCAGTTGCCACTGGCCGCTGGCGACGCCCTGTTCTTGTGCTCTGACGGCTTGGCCGACGCCATTTTGCCCAACGGAGAGAGGATAGGACGGGAGTCCATTAACCAGACGGTGCGCACACTGGTGCGGGAACACCCGACACCCGGGGCGGTATTGCACTGCCTGCGTCGCGACCTGCTGCCGAGCGAGGTCAGCATCAATGATGATGTCTCGCTGCTCCTGGTGATGCAGGCACCGGTAAACAGCGGCAGGGTGCGTTGCGAACTGCTCATTGACCTGACGTCCTTGCGCGCGTTGCGCGAGTTTGTAAGGCAGCAGGCCATGCGATCCGGGATGACAGATACAGAGGCGGCAATCATTGAAGTCGCCAGCGCGGAGATTTTCACCAACATCGTTCGCCACGCCAGAGGACTGTTGCCGGGAGCGTCGGTCGAACTGGTGGCGCACTCCTCGGGCCAGGAATTCATCCTTGAGGTGATCCATCTAGGGGAGGCATTTGTGCCTCCGGACGAACTTGTGGAAACCAACTTCGACATCTTCCCGGAAGGTGGCTTTGGTTTGATGATTATTCGCAAAGCCTGCGATCGCGTCGAGTACCTTCACCACATGGGTGTCAATACGATACGCATGAGTCGCTATATCGAGGTCTGATTTCTTCTCATTCCTCTTCGTGCAACAGGCTCAGCCCAATGGCACCGCGCCGGCGCAGCCAGGGGCTGGGACGATAGCGCGGGTCGCCATAGACGGTCTGCATGTTGAACAGGACTTCGAGCACGTTGGTTGGCCCGTACAGGTTACCCATTGCCAGCGGACCCATCGGGTAGCCCAGACCGAGGGTGACGGCGGTTTCAAGATCGACGGGCGAACAGACGTTTTGCTGGCACATGTCGCTGGCGATATTGACGATGGTCGCCACCACGCGTTGGCTGACGAAGCCGCCGCTGTCCCGGATCACGCTGACTGCTTTGCCGTCGCGTGCCATCAGGGCGTGGGCCGCGCGGCGCATGTCAGCGCGGGTGGCAGGGTTGGTGGCCAGCACTCGGCGTTTGGTAGTGGCATCGTCCACCAGCATGTCGATGCCTATGGTGCGTGCCGGGTCGAGGCGCTCCACCACAGCCACAGTGGTGATATCAAACCCGAGGGGCGCGACCAAGGTCAGTGCCTGCGCTGAGGGCGCAGCACCTGTTTCGATCCGGGCGCCCAGGTTCTTCAGCAACAACAGCAGTTCGGCGCGGCGCGCCGCCCGGGGCGACAGCCAGACTGGCGGCATTTCGTCGACCTGCGGCACGGCTGGCTCCGCACTGATTTGCGCCGCGCCACCAACGTATTTGTAAAAGCCCTCGCCGACCTTCTTTCCCACAACACCACCGGCGAGTCGCTGGGCCGTGATGATGCTGGGTCGATAGCGCGGCTCTTCAAAGTACTGGTGGTAAATCGATTCCATGACGGGATGCGAAACATCAAGCGCGGTCAGGTCCATCAATTCAAAGGGGCCGAGCTTGAAACCGATTTGGTCTTTCAGTATGCGGTCAATGGTGGCGAAATCGGCCACACCTTCACTGACGATGCGCAGCGCCTCGGTGCCGTAGCCACGACCGGCATGGTTGACGATGAAGCCCGGACTGTCATTGGCCTGCACCGGTGTGTGCCCCATTTGCCTGGCATACGCCGCCAGGTCGGTGCAGACGCTGGCACTGGTCCTGAGTCCGGCAATGACCTCCACCACCTTCATCAGCGGCACCGGGTTGAAGAAGTGATAGCCGGCAAACTGCTGCGGGCGCTTCAGTTGGGCGGCAATGGCAGTGACGGACAGGGACGAGGTGTTGGTGGCCAACACTGTATCGGGCTCAATGATGGCTTCAAGCTCGGCGAACAGTTTGGTCTTGACATCGAGGCGCTCAACAACCGCTTCCACAATCAAGTCGCTGGAGGAGAGTTCGGCGAGCGTGCCGACGCACTGAAGACGCGCCTTGTACTGTGCGGTCTGCTCCGGGTTGAGGCGCCCCTTCTCGCACAGCTTGTCCCACTGGGAAAAAACTGCGGTTTGTGCAGCTTGCGCTGTTCCGGATTGCATATCGAACAGCTTGACGCTGCTGCCTGCCTGAGCCGCAATCTGGGCAATGCCGCGACCCATGGCGCCGGCACCGACGATGCCGAGATTGGAAAATGTTGGTTTCATGCGCTCAATTATGACTCGCCGCCAGGCTGGTCATCCCATGCTTGAATCTGCTGTGACACAATGAACTATTGCCTGATCCCCTTGCGCTGCGGGTGTGCAGTTCCAACCCTTGATTCGAAAATTTCATGACCCTCAAGCTATGTGGTTTCTCAGCCAGTAACTACTACAACAAGATCAAACTCCAGTTGCTGGAGAAGGAAGTTCCGTTTGAGGAAGAACTGGTTTGGGTCGGCAATTCAGAAGCGGCGCTGCTGCAGCGCTCGCCACTCGGAAAAGTACCTTTTCTGGACACGCCACAGGGGCCGATTTCGGAATCCATGGCGTGCGCAGAATACATCGAAGCCGTCTTTCCCCAGAACCCCTTGCTGCCGTCGGACCCTTATGCGGCGGCCAAGGTGCGCGAGTTGATCATCTACAGCGAACTGCATATTGAACTGGTGGCACGGCAACTTTATCCAGAGGCTTTTTTTGGAGGCAAAGTCAGTGACGGTACCAAAGAACGGACTTACAAGCAGCTCGTCAAAGGCGTGGCCAGTTTTTCCAGGTTGACCCGGTTTGCACCCTATATCGCGGGCTCGCAATTGACGTTGGCCGACTGCGCCGCCGTTGCGCATTTGCCGCTGGTTTCGAGCGTCAGCAAGATGATCTACGGTGAGGATGTGTTGGCGGCTTTGCCGCTGAAAGACTATCTGCGGTCAATGAATGAGCGCGCCGCCGTGCAAAAAGTCAACACTGATCGCAAAGCCAACACCGAGCTATTGATGAAGCTCAATGCATCGAAAAAATAGTGGCCTGCAGCGTCAGCGACGGACCTGCAGGGCACCCGGATTGACGATATTGGTTGGTGTGCCCTTGATGAAATTGATGACGTTGTCAAAGGCGGCGCCAAAGTACATCTCGTAGCTATTTTGCTCAACGTAGCCTATGTGTGGTGTGCAAATGCAGTTCTCGATGCGCAGCAAGGCATGACCTTGCAAAATCGGCTCGGTCTCAAATACATCGACTGCTGCCAGACCCGGGCGGCCCCGATTGAGAGCGCTGATCAGGGCCTCGGGTTCGATCAACTCGGCGCGCGAGGTGTTGACCAGCAGTGCGGTTGGTTTCATGCGCGCCAGATCGTCCAGGCGAACCAGGCTGCGGGTCTCATCGACCAGTCGAAGATGCAGGGAGAGCACGTCGCATTGAGAGAAAAAATCGTCGCGGCTGGCGGCCGCCGCAAACCCGTCGAGTACTGCTTTTTCGCGCGACGGGGTTTGCCCCCAGATCACAACGCTCATGCCAAACGCCTTGCCGTATTGCGCCACCAGTTGGCCGACCTTTCCGTAGCCCCAGATGCCCAGCGTCTTGCCCTTGAGAACGACGCCCAAGCCGAAATTTGCCGGCATGGAGCCAGCCTTGAGTCCCGATTGTTGCCACGCGCCGTGCTTGAGGTTGCCTATGTACTGCGGCAGGCGGCGCATGGCTGCCATGATGAGCGCCCAGGTCAACTCGGCCGGAGCCACCGGTGAACCAGTCCCTTCAGCGACCGCAATGCCACGCTCGGTGCAGGCGTTCACGTCAATGTGCGAGCCGACCCGTCCGGTTTGCACAATCAGTTTGAGCTTGGGCAGTTTCTCGATCAGCGGGCGCGGCATGTGGGTACGCTCGCGTGTCAGCACAATGACGTCAGCATCCTTAAGTCGAAATGACAACTGACCCAGTCCTTTGACGGTGTTCGTATAAACCTTGGCCGGGTAGGGTTCGAGCTTGGCGGCGCATTCGAGCTTGCGAACGGCATCCTGGTAATCGTCCAAAATCACAATATTCATAGGTTGATATTGTGCCTTGGCATTTCCTTGGTGCCCTGCAGACGCAACGCCCAAAAGAAGAATCAGTGCAGCGCTGCGAGCCGATCCAGTTCAGCGCAGACATCGGCCATGCGGCCGGAGATGGTCATCCGACCCACGTGCGTTGGCGCCTGACCTGCTTCGAGAATGCGCACGACTCGAAGTGGCTTGAGAACCAGGGGTGTCGTGGTCACCTGGGCAGGGGCGACCCGATGCCGTGGCGCGGGTCTGGATGCAGGAATGTGCTGGAAACCGCGCCACCAGGCATGCAGCGGAGACAGGACGCCAGGAATGGCAAACAGGGCAATGCTCATTTGGAAAGTTTTCGGTAGAAAGCAGTCTGTGCGCTTACATCAGCATGGTGTTGCGGATAAGGCCAACAGCCAGACCTTCAATTTCAAAGGGCTCACCGGGCTCCACCACAATGGTCTGGTAATCCGGGTTTTCGGGGTGCAGTTCAATCAGGTTCTTGTTGCGCCTGAAGCGCTTGACTGTCACTTCGTCGCCCAAGCGAGCCACCACGATCTGGCCGTTTTTGGCGTCTTTGGTGGACTGCACCGCCAGCAGGTCGCCGTCCATGATGCCGGCATCGCGCATCGACATGCCCCGTACCTTGAGCAGATAGTCAGGCTTGCGCTGAAACAGACTGCTCTCCAGGTAATAGGTTTGATCGATGTGCTCCTGCGCAAGAATTGGCGATCCGGCGGCAACCCGTCCAATCAGTGGCAAAGCCAGTTGTGCCAGACTCGGGAGTTGGAAGGAGTACTGCTTGTTGCGTGATTCATTGATTGAGCGCAATGCTTCGCTCTTGAGGCGGATGCCGCGCGAGGTGCCGCTGACCAGTTCAATCACGCCTTTGCGTGCCAGCGCCTGCAGATGCTCTTCGGCCGCATTGGCCGACTTGAAACCCAGTTCGGTTGCGATCTCGGCCCGGGTTGGCGGTGCGCCGGTGCGCGCGATGGCACTCTGTATGAGGTCCAGAATCTGTTGCTGACGGGCTGTCAGTTTGGGGCTCTCAAGCATGGCGACTCCTTGGTAATTGGGCGGGGCTTGCTGTCGGTCTATACACACTGGATTCATATCCAGTAGCTGTATTTTTAACCAGTTTTCAAAAGAATGCAAGCGATCGCGAAAAATATTTACCAGGGGCCGCTGCTGGCCCGCTTGCGCTGATCAGCTCACCAGTGCTGCGAAGGCACGCGCCGAAATTTCGTTGACGTCACCCGTACCGCTGATAGCACGGTATTTGGGGGCTGCAGCGGGCTCCGCCGTGGCCCAACTGGCGTAGTATTCCACCAGAGGACGGGTTTGAGCGCTGTAGACCTCAAGGCGCTTCTTGACAGTTTCTTCATTGTCATCGGCACGCTGAATCAGGGCTTCACCGGTGATGTCGTCCAGACCGGCGACCTTTGGCGGATTGAATTTGACGTGGTAGGTACGCCCCGACGGTGCGTGCGAGCGTCGCCCGCTCATGCGTTCGATGATGGCGTCAAAAGGCACATCGATTTCCAGCACGTAATCGAGTTTGACACCCGCCGCTTTCATGGCGTCGGCTTGCGGGATGGTGCGCGGAAACCCGTCAAACAGGAAGCCGCCGACGCAGTCTGACTGGGCAATTCGTTCCTTCACCAGATTGATGATCAACTCGTCGCTCACCAGCCCACCCGCATCCATTATTTTTTTCGCCTCAATGCCCAGTGGCGTGCCGGCCTTGACGGCAGCCCGCAACATGTCGCCGGTTGAAATTTGCGGAATACCGTATTTTTGACAGATGAAGGTGGCTTGCGTACCTTTGCCAGCGCCGGGGGCGCCCAACAGAATAAGTTTCATGACGATCTTTCGAGCAATTGAAAATCAGGCCGCATTGTTCAGCGTATTTCCAAGCCGACCACAATGCCTTGTTGGTTCGAAGAATAGCACGTCGCTCAGGCACGGAAGAGGCGGCGCACACGCTCGAGATCTTCCGGCGTGTCAACGCCAGCGCCAGGGGCCTCCTGCGTGACGTGCACCGCAATCCGGTAGCCATGCCACAAGGCGCGCAGTTGTTCCAGCGACTCAGCGAGTTCCATCGGTGCCTGGGACAGTGTTGGGAATTTCCGAAGGAAGCCGACCCGATAGCCGTAGATGCCAATATGGCGCAGCGGCGCTGGGCTGGGCAGGCAGGTCGGTTGATCACGCCAGAGCGGGATCGGGGCTCGACTGAAATAGAGCGCCATGGCGCTGGCGTCCAGCACCACTTTGACGACGTTGGGGTTGCGGAAATCGGCCACGTTATCAATGGCATGAGCCGCCGTGCTCATGCTGGCTGTCGGCTGTTCGCTCAGCAAACGAGCCACCGCCTCTACCAGCGCTGGTGCTATCAGCGGTTCGTCACCTTGCACGTTGATCACGATTTCTTCGTCGCCCAAACTCAGCAACTCACACGCTTCGGCCAGACGATCGCTACCTGAAGCGTGGTCAGCGCGCGTCAATACTGCTTCGACCTGATGCAAGCGGCAGGCTTCCATGATTTCGCTGTTGTCCGCGGCCACTACAACGCGGACCTTGCGGCCCTTGTGGGCCAGCGAGCCGACGCGCTGCGCGACCCGCACCACCATGGGCAGACCGGCAATATCTGCCAGGGGTTTGTTGGGCAGGCGGGTGGAGGCCAGGCGCGCGGGAATCAGGACTGTGAAATTCAAAGTCCGAGTTCCTCGTCGCTCAAAGTACGCGCCTCGTTCTCCAGCAGGACCGGAATGCCGTCGCGCACCGGGTAGGCCAGGCGCGCGCTACGGGAGGCTAATTCCTGCTTCTCGCGGTCATATTCAAGAGGGCCTTTGGTGACCGGGCAAACCAGCAATTCAAGAAGTCGTGTGTCCATGTCGACATGATAGCGCCGCCTTGGAGCGATCAGTCAGCAGACCCGAAAGCAGGCTGTCAAGGCGCGCAATGAAGTCCGGCTCCGGTGTGCACAGCAGTGGTATGGCCAGTGCGTCAGGCAGCAGGGGCCACAGCTTCACCGCATCCTTCTCCGTGCAGACGATGCGATAGGCGCTGTGATCCTGCTTTGACCAGGAGACCAAATCATCATGATCGGGCAGAGCGTCGGTACGAGCCAGCTTCAGACCCGTCGCGCGCAACATGGCGAAAAATTCCTCCGGCTTTGCAATCGCCGCCAGCGCCAGCAGCGGCTTGGCGTCGGGCGCCATCAAAGCTCCCAGGTCAAGAGCGCTGCCATCGGCTCGCCGGGCATGATCAGCCAGCATGCGCTGGGCGCGAAAACCGCCAAAGGCCGGGTGCTTGCCGGTGTGCAAGACCAGATCCGCCATGCGCGGCCAGGGTTCACGCAGCGGCCCGGCGGGCAGCAAGAAGCCGTTGCCGACACCACGATCGTCAAACACACAGATCTCCAGATCGCGATGCAAGCCCCAATGCTGCAATCCATCGTCGCAGACAATGAATTCGGTCTCAGGATGGCGCTGCAGCAGGGCCCTGGCCGCATCAACGCGTGCCGGAGCGACAAAGACCTTGGCCCCTGTGCTCCTTTGGATCAGTAAGGGTTCGTCGCCGACGTCGACGACGCTGCTGTCCGTTAGCACTTCGCGGCAGTCGCGTTGGCCGCGCCCGTAGCCGCGCGAGATGACGCCGACCGTGCGACCGCTGCGCTGCAGGTGTTGTACCAGTGCCATGACGACGGGTGTCTTGCCCGAGCCGCCCGCCACCACATTGCCAACCACTATCACCGGGACGCCAACCCGACCCGTCTCGAACACCCCAAGCTTGAACAACTGGCGCCGCAGCGATGCCAGGGCGCCATAGAGCAAAGACAGCGGCCACAGCAAACAGGCCAGCGCTCCCCTGTGCGCCCAGGCGTCAGTCAGTGAGCGATGCAAGGCTGCTTGTTGCGCGGCCATGTTCATGGATTAGGGCGTTGCGGCCCGCGCCGAAGACTGTGTGGCAAAGGTGATTTGTGTCAGGCCGCTGCGGCGGGCTGCCTCCATCACCGTAACCACGGCCTGGTGTCTGGCGCTGGCATCGGCGCTAATGATCAGCACCGAGTCCTTGCCTGCCTTGGCTGCTTCAAGCAGGGCAGCTGCAAGCGCTTCGACGCTGCGTTCAGGCAGTGGCACTTTGTTGATCGCGTAGGCACCTTCGCTGGTAACGCTGACCAGCACCTCCTTGGCGTGATCCCGTTGTGCCTGAGCGTCAGCGACCGGCAACTGAAGTTGCAGCTCGGTGAACTTGCTGTAGGTGGTGGACAACATCAGAAAGATCAGCACCACCAGCAGGACGTCGATGAACGGAATCAGGTTGATCTCGGGCTCATCGTGGACGCGCGGTCGGAAATTCATGTTGCTTTACTTGCGCAGCGTGTTGAGGTGGCGTGCCATTCGCTCGGACGCCAGTTCCAGGGTCAGCAGATAGTCATCGATCCGGGCCCGGAAGTAGCGCCAGAAAATGAGCGACGGAATAGCCACAATCAGACCGAACGCCGTGTTGTACAAGGCCACCGAAATGCCGTGCGCCAGTTGCGCCGGGTTGCCTCCCGTGGCACCGCCGGCCGGGGTTTGGGAGCCAAAAATTTCAATCATTCCGACCACCGTGCCAAACAGGCCCATCAGCGGCGCCGCCGAGGCAATCGTGGCCAGTGCGCTCAAATAGCGCTCAAGGCGGTGCGCCACCATGCGACCGACCCCCTCCATGCTGGAGCGAAGGTCAACTTCGCTGCAGCGCGGGTTGCTGTGCAGCGCTCGAAAACCGCTGGCAAGGACCTCGCCGAGCGCTGAGTTCTTCTCCAGTTGGTTGATCACCTCGGGCGCCGGTACGGCGGTGCGCGAAACGCTCAGAACTTCCTGCAGCAAATGCGCTGGCGCAATCTTTTTCACCTGCAGGCTGATGAACCGCTCGATGACCAGGGCCAAAGCCAGGATAGAGCAGGCAATGAGCGGCCAGATCGGCCAGCCGGCGGCTTGTATGATGGAAAACAAATGCAATCTCCGCACAGATAATGGGCAGCGTGATTATGTCCCAGCCTCCTGAATCCGAATTCTCCCCGCCCGCGCCCAAGGTCTGGCGTGTCGACGCTTTGTGCCGCGCTGTTGCCGATGCGCTGGAGGCACGTTTCAACCCGGTTTTGGTGCGCGGCGAGGTATCCGGTTTTTCTCGGGCTTCCAGTGGCCACTGCTATTTTTCCCTGAAGGACGAAAACGCCCAGATTCGCTGCGCCATGTTTCGCCGTGCCGCCGGCATGCTCGATTTTTCCCCACGTGATGGCGAACTGGTTGAGTTGTACGGCCGACTGGGCGTCTACGAGGCGCGTGGCGATCTGCAACTGATTGTTGAAAGCATGAGGCAGGCCGGAGCGGGCGCCTTGTTCGAGAAATTTCTCAAGCTCAAGGCCAAGCTGGAGGCGCAAGGACTGTTCGATGCTGCCAGAAAGCGTCCCTTGCCAGTTATGCCGCGCGCCATCGGTGTCGTGACTTCGCTGGGTGCGGCCGCTTTGCATGACGTGATGACTGCTCTGCAGCGGCGCGCGCCGCACATCCCGGTGCTGTTGGTGCCGGCCGCGGTTCAGGGCAGCAGCGCGCCAGAAGAGTTGATTCAGGCCCTGTCAAAGCTCTACCTTTTGACGAAGCAGGGCAGTGCGCCTATCGATGTGATCCTGTTGGTGCGCGGTGGCGGTTCGGCAGAAGACCTGTGGGCGTTCAATGACGAGCGCTTGGCATACACCCTGGTGCAAAGTCCGGTGCCTGTCGTTTGTGGCGTGGGGCATGAGACCGACTTCACGATTGCCGACTTCGTGGCTGACCTGCGGGCTCCGACCCCGACGGCTGCCGCCGAACTGGTAGCGCAGCCGCGCGAGGTTTGGCTGGCCCGACTGGACGGTCTGGCGCGGCGCTGCCAACTTGCGGCCTACCGGCATATTGACCAGCACAGTCAGCGCCTTGACCTGACAGCGTCACGCCTGGGGCGTCCCTCCGCGCGGGTGGCGCAGCAGCGTCTGCAACTGGCTTCGCGCGCGCAGCGACTGAGCTATCTGGCGCTCGATTTTGTGAAGCAAAAGCAGCAGGACCTGCAGCGGGCCTCGCTGCGCCTGGGTTTGCTCGACCCCAGTCTGGTGTTGCAGCGTGGCTATGCCTGGCTCACTGACAGTGACGGAAAAACCATCACCAGCGTGCAACAAGCCCGGGTCGGACAGGCGCTGCAGGCAACTCTGGCCGACGGCAAGCTTGATTTGACGGTCGCCGACGCAAATTGAACAAAGTTTCTACAATCAATCATCTTTACCCATCAACCGACGAGGATCTCATGGAACACACACTGCCCGCCCTGCCTTATGCGCTTGACGCCTTGGCGCCGAACTATTCCAAGGAAACGCTGGAGTTCCACCATGGCAAGCACCACAACGCCTATGTCGTCAATCTGAACAACCTGCAAAAAGGAACGGATTTTGAGAACATGGGACTGGATGACATCATCAAGAAGTCCAGTGGCGGTATCTACAACAACTCGGCACAAATCTGGAATCACACGTTTTTCTGGAACTGCATGAAGCCGAGCGGCGGTGGTGAGCCATCGGGTGCTCTGGCTGCGGCGATCACTGCCAAGTGGGGTTCTTACGCAGCCTTCAAGGAGGCATTTGTCAAATCTGCAGTCGGCAACTTTGGCTCTGGCTGGACCTGGCTGGTGAAAAAGGCAGACGGCTCGGTTGACATCGTCAATATGGGCGCTGCCGGGACGCCGCTCACGACTGCGGACAAAGCGCTGCTGACCGTCGACGTCTGGGAACACGCCTATTACATCGATTACCGCAATATGCGCCCCAAGTTCGTCGAAACCTTCCTCGACAAACTGGTCAACTGGAGTTTTGCCGAAAGTAATTTCGCCTGAGGCCGGGCGGGGGACCTCTTAATTGCCCTGAAACGATCTTGCCGAGAGCTTGAAACCGGCCTTGATGCCCTTCTTGTCGAACCAACCCTGGTTCATCTCAAGGACGTAGCGCACCGGCTTGGCCGAGCAGTGGGAATCGGTGGTCTGAGGCTTCATGTCTGCCAGGTTGACGATGGTGCCGTCGTCGGCGACAAAGGCTGCCGACAGCGGGATCAGCGTGTTCTTCATCCAGAAGCATTGTTCGCTGGCCTGCTCGAAGACGAACAGCATGCCTTCAGAGGCCGGCATTTCTTTGCGAAACATCAGACCGGTCGCTCTTTGTTGGGCGTTGGTCGCCAGTTGAGCGTCAATCAGATGCATGCCGGCGCCAATCTTGACGCGCGGCAGGTTCATTTGCGGCCCGTCTTGTGCGTGCACCCTGGGCCCGAGTGAAAGAGCGCAGCCGAGCAGGACTGTGAACAATTTTTTCATACGCCGATTTTGCTGCAAAGAGTGCAGGTGTCAAAGTGACTCAGACAAAAAAATGCCCGCCAAAGCGGGCATTTTGATAAGTTTCAGAAGCTGTGCTTCTGAAGGTCTTATTACTTGGCAGCAGAAGCGGCAGCCTTCTTGGCAGGAGCCTTTTCAGCCTTGGCAGCCTTGCCAGCAGCAGCTTTTTCAGCCTTGGCAGCCTTGGCAGCAGCAGCCTTGTCAGCCTTGGCGGCCTTGGCAGCAGCAGCTTTTTCAGCCTTGTCGTCAGCCTTAGCAGCAGCCGGAGCAGCAGCAGCAGCGGGAGCAGCAGCCTTGGCGGGAGCAGCAGCAGGTGCAGCAGCAGCAGCGGGAGCCGCAGCCTTAGCGGGAGCAGCAGCAGGTGCGGCAGCTTGAGCGAAAGCACCAGCAGCGAAAAGACCAGCAACCAAAGCGGCGAGGATTTTGTTCATGTTCAGTTTCCTTGAGATAACGTTATTTCAAAAATTTCCCCCCAAGCTTTGGAAGGTCTGTCCGTAACGGGCCGGGTTTGCCGCTGGTTGACAAAAACTGGCGTTTTTTTGGAACTAAAATCAAAAAGTCCCTTCAACCCGGTGTGGAATAGGGCTATTTGGCTGATTTGGGTTCCAAACCGGGCCTGAAATCGACCTTCCAAGGAGAAATTTCATGTACCAGCACATCAAGGTGCCATCCCAGGGCCAAAAGATCACGGTGAATGCCGACATGTCGCTCAATGTGCCAGATCAGCCGGTGATTCCGTTTATCGAGGGTGATGGGACCGGCTTTGACATCACGCCGGTTATGCTCAAGGTGGTTGATGCCGCTGTCGCCAAGGCTTACGGTGGCAAGAAGAAGATTCACTGGATGGAGGTTTATGCCGGCGAGAAGTCGACCAGGGTCTACGGCCCGGACGTCTGGCTGCCCGCAGAAACCTTGCAGGCCTTGCGTGAGTACGTGGTGTCCGTCAAGGGCCCGTTGACCACGCCGGTGGGGGGTGGCATACGCTCCCTGAATGTGGCGTTGCGCCAGGAACTTGATCTGTACGTTTGCTTGCGTCCGATCCAGTACTTTGACGGCGTTCCCAGCCCCGTCAAGGAGCCGCAAAAAACCAATATGGTGATCTTCCGTGAAAACTCCGAAGATATTTACGCCGGTATCGAGTTTGAAGCCGAGTCCGACAAGGCCAAAAAACTGATCAATTTCCTGCAGAACGAGATGGGAGTGACGAAGATCCGCTTCCCTGGAACTTCCGGCATAGGCATCAAGCCGGTCTCGCGTGAAGGTACCGAACGTCTGGTGCGCAAGGCCCTGCAGTACACCATCGACAATGACAAACCGAATTTGACCATTGTGCACAAGGGCAACATCATGAAGTACACCGAAGGTGGCTTCCGTGACTGGGCCTACGGACTGGCACAAAAGGAGTTTGGTGCCGAACTGATTGACGGCGGACCCTGGTGCAAATTCAAGAATCCCAAGACCGGCAAGGAGATCATCGTCAAGGACAGCATCGCCGATGCATTCCTGCAGCAAATCCTGCTGCGCCCGGCGGAATACAGCGTGATTGCGACCTTGAACCTGAATGGTGACTACATCTCGGACGCACTGGCAGCCCAGGTTGGCGGCATCGGGATCGCACCGGGCGCCAACCTTTCCGACACCGTGGCCTGCTTTGAGGCAACGCACGGTACGGCGCCGAAGTACGCGGGCAAGGATTATGTGAACCCGGGTTCCGAAATACTTTCGGCAGAGATGATGCTGCGTCACATGGGATGGGTCGCAGCGGCCGATCTGATCATCAGTTCGATGAAGAAATCGATCGCGAGCAAGAAAGTGACCTATGACTTTGCCCGCTTGATGGAAGGCTCAACGCAGGTTAGCTGCTCGGGCTTTGGTCAAGTGATGATTGACAACATGTGATACCAGACTTACCTCATCAATTCATGATGTAAATCAAATTTTTTCGGCAGTCCGGGCCGGGCGGGCCGGCGCCCATCGAATACAGTCAGCTGTTACTGTCCAACCCAATTAGAAAGAGGAATGCCATGGCGTCAAAACCGTCCAAAATAATCTATACGCTTACCGATGAAGCCCCGTTTCTGGCAACGTGTGCGTTCCTGCCAGTCATTCGCACCTTTGCGGCACCGGCCGGCATTGATGTGGCAGAGTGTGACATCTCGGTCGCCGCACGTGTGCTTGGTGAGTTTCCGGAATGCCTGACGGACGCGCAAAAAGTGCCGGACAACCTGGCAGAACTTGGCCGCCTGACACAGCTGCCCGAGACCAACATCATCAAGTTGCCCAACATCAGCGCTTCGGTGGGGCAGTTGATGGCCTGCATCAAGGAACTGCAGTCCAAGGGCTACGCCGTGCCGGATTATCCGGAAGATCCCAAGACCGATGCCGACAAGGCGATTCGCGGCCGTTACTCCCGCTGCATCGGCAGCGCTGTGAACCCTGTGCTGCGCGAAGGCAACTCGGACCGCCGTGCGCCCAAGGCCGTCAAGGAATTTGCCCGCAAGCACCCGCATTCGATGGCCGAGTGGAGTCAGGCGTCGCGCTCGCACGTGTCGCACATGCACCATGGTGACTTCTACCACGGTGAAAAGTCCATGACGCTGGACCGGGCACGCGATGTGAAGATGGAACTGCTCACCAAGAGCGGCAAGACCCTCGTGCTCAAGCCCAAGCTTTCACTCAAGGACGGCGAAATCATCGACAGCATGTTCTTGAGCAAGAAAGCCCTGCTCGAGTTCTATGAGAAAGAAATTGAAGACGCGCACAAGACCGGTGTGATGTTCTCGCTGCACGTCAAGGCCACGATGATGAAGGTCTCGCACCCCATCGTGTTCGGTCACTGCGTCAGGATTTTTTACAAGGATGCCTTCGAGAAACACGCCAAACTGTTTGACGAGTTGGGCGTGAATGTCAACAACGGCATGATCAATCTGTATGACAAGCTCGAGACCTTGCCGCAGTCGCTGCGCGAGGAAGTCATCAGCGATCTGCACGCCTGCCACGAGCATCGCCCCGAATTGGCGATGGTGGATTCTGCCAAGGGCATCACCAATTTCCACTCGCCCAATGACATCATTGTTGACGCCTCGATGCCGGCCATGATTCGCAACGGCGGCAAGATGTGGGGTGCGGATGGTCGCTTGAAGGACGTCAAGGCAGTGATGCCCGAGAGCACCTTTGCCCGCATCTACCAGGAGATGATCAACTTCTGCAAGTGGAACGGCAATTTTGATCCCCGCACCATGGGCACGGTGCCCAATGTGGGTCTGATGGCCCAGCAGGCCGAAGAGTACGGCTCCCACGACAAGACCTTTGAGATTACGGAAGACGGTGTCGCCAACGTCACGGATCTGGCGACCGGCGAAGTGCTGCTGACGCAAAACGTGGAACAGGGCGATATCTGGCGCACCTGCCAGGCCAAGGACGCTGCGATTCGCGACTGGGTCAAACTGGCAGTGACACGCGCCCGCAACTCCGGCATGCCGGCCGTGTTCTGGCTCGATCCGTATCGCCCGCACGAGAACGAACTCATCCACAAGGTCAAGGTCTACCTCAAGGACCACGACACCAGTGGGTTGGACATCCAGATCATGTCGCAGGTGCGCGCCATTCGCTACACCATGGAGCGTGCGATCCGTGGCCTCGATACCATCTCCGTGACTGGCAACATCCTGCGCGACTATCTGACCGATCTGTTCCCGATCATGGAACTCGGCACCAGCGCCAAGATGCTTTCCATCGTGCCGCTGATGGCAGGTGGCGGCATGTATGAAACCGGCGCTGGCGGCTCTGCGCCCAAGCACGTCCAGCAGTTGGTCGAAGAGAATCACCTGCGCTGGGATTCGCTCGGCGAATTCCTGGCCTTGGCAGTCAGTCTGGAAGATCTGGGTATCAAGACCGGCAATGAAAAAGCCAAGATCCTGGCCCGCACGCTGGACGCTGCTACCGGCAAGCTGCTGGACAACAACAAAGGCCCGTCACCCAAGACCGGTCAGTTGGACAACCGTGGCAGCCAGTTCTATCTGGCCATGTACTGGGCCCAGGAACTGGCGGCGCAGACGGCCGACACGGAACTGCAAGCGCATTTCGCACCACTGGCGAAATCACTGGCCGAGAACGAGCAGAAGATCACGGCAGAGTTCAAGGCGGTTCAAGGCAGGCCAGCGGATATTGGTGGCTACTTCCTTGTAGACAAAGAGAAGGTTACCGGTGTCATGCGCCCCAGCGCAACCTTCAATGCGGTATTTGCAGGAATGCCCTCCTAGAATAGAGGCGAACCAGGGTTGCCAAGAGCGGCCGGTGACAGACCCCAATGTGTTGACTCCATTGGGGTTTTTTGTTGCCCGAAGGCCGGCTGCGGCGGATGGGGTATGCTTTTCTAATTGCTATTACTGAACAAATCATGACAACACTAAGCGTCAAGCAAATACTGGGAGCCCAGGCGCCAGTCGATACACCAGTTACGGTGAAGGGCTGGGTGCGCACGCGACGTGATTCCAAGGCTGGAATCTCGTTCGTCAACCTGTCGGACGGATCGTGCTTTCACCCGATCCAGGTGGTGGCGCCTAGTACGCTGGCCAATTACGCTGATCAGGTAGTGCGTCTGACGGCGGGATGTTCAATCGAGGCCTGTGGCCTGATCGTGCCGTCTCCAGCCAAGGGGCAGCCGTTTGAAATGCAGGCCACTTCAATCAAGGTCACCGGCTGGGTCGATGACCCTGACACCTACCCGATCCAGCCCAAGGCGCACAGCATGGAATACCTGCGCGAGGTGGCCCATCTGCGCGCCCGCACCAATGTGATCGGCGCGGTCACACGCCTGCGCCATACGGTGGCTCAGGCGATCCACCGCTTCTTCCATGAACGGGAATTCTTCTGGGTCAATACGCCCATCATCACCGCGTCAGACGCCGAAGGCGCCGGTGAGTTGTTTCGAGTTTCGACGCTGGACCTGGCCAATCTGCCGCGCACTGACACTGGCAAAATCGATTTTTCCAAGGACTTCTTTGGTCGCGAAGCCTTCCTGACGGTGTCGGGTCAGTTGAATGTGGAAACCTATTGCATGGCGCTGTCCAAGGTTTACACCTTCGGGCCGACTTTCAGGGCTGAGAACTCCAATACCAGCCGCCATCTCGCTGAATTCTGGATGATCGAGCCGGAAATCGCCTTTGCCGACCTGGCAGACGACGCGGCGCTGGCCGAGGCCTTACTGAAATATATCTTTAAGGCGGTGCTCGCGGAGCGGGCTGACGACATGGAATTTTTCGAGGAACGCATCGAAAAGGGCGTGATTGCCAAGCTGCAAGCCATGATTGACTGCGATTTTGTGCGCATGGACTACACCGAAGCCATCAAGATTCTGGAGAACTCCAGGGAAAAATTCGAATACCCGGTGAAGTGGGGCATTGATCTGCAAAGCGAGCATGAGCGCTTTCTGGCCGAGAAGTACGTTCACGGCCCACTCGTGCTGATGAATTACCCCAAAGAGATCAAGGCCTTCTATATGCGCCTCAATGATGACGGCAAGACCGTGGCGGCGATGGATGTGCTGGCACCCGGTATTGGCGAGATCATTGGTGGCTCCCAGCGTGAAGAGAGGCTCGACGTGCTGGATGGACGCATGATCGAAGTGGGGCTGGACCCCGCTCACTACGGCTGGTATCGGGATCTGCGCCGCTACGGCACAGTGCCGCATGCCGGCTTTGGACTGGGATTCGAGCGCACCATTTCCTATATTTCGGGCTTGTCGAATGTGCGCGATGTGATTCCCTTCCCGCGTACCCCCGGCAATGCCAGGTATTGATATTCGATCTTTGGGTACGATCTATAGAATGAACGCATGGCAAGCAAACCCCCTGTAACTCCTCCTACCAAGCCGATCCGTCTGCCGGTTGCCGACGACGGCGGCTCGGTCGTGCTGGAGCGGCGGACACAAAAAGTCAAACCACCGCAGATGTACGAGGTGGTCATGCTCAACGATGACTACACGCCGATGGAATTTGTGGTGGGCGTGATTCAGGAGTTTTTTGGCAAGGATCTGGAGGCGGCGACCAGAATCATGCTGATGATTCACATGGACGGCAAGGGCGTTTGTGGCGTCTATTCCAAGGACGTGGCCGCTACCAAGGTGGATCAGGTGATGGATGCGGCCGCCAAGGCGGGTCATCCCCTGCAATGTGTCAGTCAGCCTCTTGATTAATACAGCGGCGAACCCATGGTATTAAATTCGGATTACAGTTAAACATCAAAGCAAGGCTCATAAGGAAATCACATGATTGCCCAGGAATTGGAAGTAAGCCTGCATATGGCGTTCGTTGAGGCGCGCCAGCAGCGCCATGAGTTCATCACGGTGGAACACCTGCTGCTCGCGCTGCTGGACAACCCCAGCGCGGCTGAGGTGCTGCGGGCCTGTTCGGCCAATATTGACGATTTGCGCAAGTCGCTGTCGAACTTCATCAAAGACAACACGCCCCAGGTGGCGGGCCTGGATGATGTTGACACTCAGCCGACGCTGGGCTTTCAGCGCGTGATTCAGCGCGCCATCATGCACGTGCAGTCGACCGGCAGCGGCAAGAAGGAAGTCACCGGCGCCAATGTGCTGGTTGCCATCTTTGGTGAGAAAGATTCGCACGCTGTCTATTACCTGCATCAGCAGGGCGTAACGCGGCTCGATGTGGTGAACTTCATCGCACACGGTATCAAGAAGAGCGACCCGGCTGAAGGTCCCAAGTCCAGCGAGACTCCGGCCGAAAATGAAGAGGCTGGCGGCGACAAGAACGAAAAGCAGTCGCCGCTCGAGCAGTACACGCAGAACCTCAATCAGCTCGCCAAGGATGGCAAGATCGACCCCTTGATCGGACGCGAATACGAGGTTGAGCGCGTGATCCAGATCCTGTGTCGTCGGCGCAAGAACAATCCCTTGCTGGTCGGCGAGGCCGGCGTTGGCAAGACGGCCATCGCCGAAGGCCTGGCCTGGCGCATTACCCAAAAAGATGTGCCGGAGATTCTGGCCGAGGCCGTTGTCTATTCGCTCGATATGGGCGCCTTGCTGGCGGGGACCAAATACCGGGGCGACTTTGAGCAACGCCTCAAAGGCGTTTTGAAGTCCTTGAAAGACAAGCCCAACGCGGTGCTGTTCATTGACGAAATTCATACCCTGATTGGCGCCGGTGCAGCCTCGGGCGGCACGCTCGATGCATCCAACCTGCTCAAGCCCGGCTTGAGTTCTGGTGCGCTCAAATGCATTGGCGCCACCACCTTCACTGAATACAGGGGCATTTTCGAAAAAGACGCGGCGCTGTCACGGCGCTTCCAGAAGGTCGATGTGGTTGAGCCAACCATCGAGCAGACGGTGGAAATTCTCAAAGGCCTGAAATCCCGTTTTGAAGAGCACCACAACGTCAAGTACGCGTTGGCCGCACTGCAGGCCGCCGCCGAACTCAGTGCCAAGTACATCAATGACCGGCATCTGCCCGACAAGGCGATTGACGTGATCGACGAGGCCGGCGCCGCCCAACGCATTTTGCCGCCGTCCAAGCGCAAAAAGATCATCAGCAAGTCGGAGGTCGAGGAGATTGTGGCCAAGATCGCCCGCATCCCGCCAGCCAATGTCTCCAACGATGACCGCGGCAAACTCAAGACGCTGGATCGTGACTTGAAGAACGTCGTTTTCGGGCAGGACAAGGCCATCGACATGCTGGCCTCGGCCGTCAAGATGGCGCGCTCCGGGCTGGGCAAGGGCGACAAGCCGATTGGCTCCTTCCTGTTCAGCGGCCCCACCGGCGTTGGCAAGACCGAGGCCGCCAAGCAACTGGCCTACATCATGGGCATCGAGCTGATCCGCTTTGACATGAGCGAGTACATGGAGCGCCATGCGGTGAGCCGCCTGATTGGAGCGCCACCGGGCTATGTCGGCTTTGACCAGGGCGGTCTGCTGACCGAGGCTGTCACCAAGAAGCCGCACTGTGTGCTCTTGCTCGATGAGGTCGAAAAGGCCCATCCGGACATCTTCAATGTGCTGTTGCAGGTGATGGACCATGGCGCGCTGACCGACAACAACGGGCGCAAGGCCGACTTCCGCAACGTCATCATCATCATGACGACCAATGCGGGCGCCGAGGCACTGAACAAGTCCACCATGGGTTTTACCAACGAGCGTCAGGTTGGCGACGAGATGGTCGACATCAAGCGCCTGTTCACGCCCGAGTTCCGCAATCGGCTCGATGCGATCGTCAGCTTCAAGGCGCTCGATGAGGTCGTCATCATGCGCGTTGTCGACAAGTTCCTGCTTCAGCTCGAAGCCCAACTGGCCGACAAGAAAGTGGATGTCACCTTTACCGACAAGCTGCGCAAGCATCTGGCCAAGAAGGGCTTTGATCCACTGATGGGCGCGCGTCCGATGCAGCGTCTGATTCAGGACACGATTCGCCGTGCCCTGGCCGACGAGTTGCTGTTTGGCCGCCTCATCGATGGCGGCCGCCTGACGGTTGATGTAGATGACCAGGATGAAAGCAAGACCGAAGTCCTGCTCGACATTCAGCCACTGCCAAAGAAGGAAGGGCGCGCCAAGCCCGAGGCACAGGAAGTCGCCGCCAGCTAAGTACGGTTTGAAACTGTTTTCGTTTCTGCCACTGCTGCTGGCCTTGTGGCTGGCAGGCTGCGCCACAGTTCCGGTGCCCGAGGCGCCAGTGGCACCAGTAGTGCCTGCGGTCGTGCCCAAAAAGCCACCGAAGATTGGTCTGGCGTTGGGCGGCGGCGCCGCACGAGGCTTTGCCCACATCGGTGTCATTCAGGTGCTCGAGGAGGCCGGCATTCGGCCGGCGCTGGTGGTGGGCACTTCGGCTGGCAGCGTGGTTGCAGCCTTCTATGCCAGCGGCAAGAACGGTGCGCAGTTGCAGCAAGTGGCAGAAACCATGGAAGAGGCCACGTTTGCCGACTGGACTCTGCCCATCTTCAGCCGTGGCCTCTTGCGCGGCGAAGCGCTTGCGCGTTATGTGAGCACGCAAGTCAATGGCCGCCTGATCGAGAACATGCCCTTGCCACTGGGCATTGTGGCAACCGACTTGAACAGCGGGCAGGGCGTGTTGTTCCAGCGCGGCGATACCGCCACAGCGGTGCGCGCATCGAGCGCGGTGCCGGCGCTGTTTCAGCCGGTTAAGGTGGCAGGTCGCGAGTATGTGGACGGTGGCCTGGTGTCGCCCGTGCCGGTGCGCTATGCGCGCCAGATGGGAGCGGAGTTGATCATTGCGGTTGATATTTCCGACCCGCCCGAGGGAAACGCCGCCAGCGACACGCTGCAGGTCCTGTTGCAGACCTTTTCCATCATGGGCAAGAGCATCAACAACTTTGAGTTGCGCGACGCCGAAATTGTGGTGCGACCGACGCTGACAGGAGTTGCCAGTTCCGACTTTGGCGCGCGGCGTCGCTCCATCGAGGCCGGCCGAGCAGCCATGCGCTCAGCTTTGCCGCAGCTGCGTGCTGCGTTGCAGGCGCACCAATTTCAGACCAAACCCTGACAAGGCATAGCCGGCTTACACTTGGACCGGACCGCCTCATTGGCCGGCATTCGTAAGCGCAACAGGAGAGATTTGTATGCCAAAATTCCTTTGGACCATGGGCTGTTTGTCGCTCGCCATGGCGACTTCGCTGTCTCCAGTTTGGTCCCATGCCCAGACACCAAAGGCCCAGGCGGCCGCGAGGACCCCGATCACGCTGTCGCTGATTGCCATCAACGATTTTCACGGCAACATTCTGCCGCCCTCGGCCAGCGTGCTGGTACCGGATGCGAGCAACGCGACAGGCACCCGCGTCAGTGCTGGCGGTGCCGCCTACCTGGCAACGCTGATCAAGATTCTCAGGCAGCACAACCCGAAGCAAACGCTGGTGCTTGGCGATGGTGATTTGATCGGTGCGACGCCATTGGCATCGGGTTTCTTTCACGATGAGCCGACGATAGACATCCTGAACCAGATCGGGCTGGACCTTTCCACCGTTGGCAATCACGAATTCGACAAGGGACGCGCCGAATTGCTGCGCATGCAAAAGGGCGGCTGCTATCCCCCGTCAGCAGACACAAAGTCAGGAAAAGTAGGCGTTGACACCTGCATGACCAAGGGCAAGTTTGGCGGCGCACGCTTCCAGTATCTGGCCGCCAACGTGGTCGATCAGGCGAGCGGGCAAACCCTGTTTCCCGCCTACGCCATCCGCACGCTCGGCGGCGTCAAGGTCGGCTTCATCGGGGTCACGTTGCAAGACACGCCCTCGGTTGTCACGCCAGCCGGTGTCGCTGGACTCCAGTTCAGGAACGAGGTGGAAAGCGTCAACGCGCTGGTACCCGTGCTGAAAGAAAAAGGCGTTACGGTATTCGTGGTGCTGCTGCACCAGGGCGGCACCACCAAAGCCAGGATGGCTCTCGACAAATCCTGCCCTAGCGTCGCGGGCGAGAGCCTTGATCTTGTGGATCGTATGGATCCGGCCATCGATGTTGTTGTCAATGGTCACACGCACCAGGAATATGTGTGCTTTCGGCCCGATGGCAAGCTCATGACGCAAGCCGGCTTCTATGGTCGGATGGTGACCAAGATCGACCTGACGGTGGATCGCACGACACGCAAAGTGATCGCCAAAGACGCCAACAACAAGGTCGTTGTCAACGATCTGGGCGTCAAGGATGCCAGCGGCAAGCCGATTCCCCTGCCTGCTGGTTATAGCGCGCTACAGCCCGACCCGACAACCAACAAGCTGGTGCAGCGCTACGGCGCGCTGGCCGCAGCCATGACCGAAGTCGTGGTGGGTCGCCTGTCTGCCCCGCTGGACCGTCGCGCCAATACCGCTGGCGAAAGCACGCTCGGCAACTTTCTCGCGGACGCGTTTTTGGCGAGCACGTCTGACGCAGCATACGGTGGCAAGCGTTCGCAGATCGCTTTCATCAACCGCGGTGGTCTGCGCAGCGACCTCAGCACCAGTCTCAGCGTCACCTACGGCCATCTGTTCAATGTCCTGCCATTCAATGACGCCATGGTTGCGATGGACCTGACCGGCCAGCAGTTGTTGCGCTTGCTCGAGCAGCAATGGGAGAGCCCGCAACCCGCTGGTGGACGAATCATGTCCGTCTCCAATGGCTTCACCTACAGTTGGGATGCCAGCGCGCCGGAGCGCGCACCCGGCGGCAGCGGGCAACGCGTTGTCCCGGGCTCCATGAAGCTCAACGGCGAACCCATCGATATGGAGCGCGTCTATCGGGTCACGGTCAACCATTTCATGTCAGTCGGCGGCGACAATTATTCCATCCTGCTGAAGGGCTTGAGCCGGCAGGACGGCGAGATCGACTTGATCACGGTCAAACGCTATTTCGAGCGGCAGGGTGTCATCAAACCGCCGGAACTGGGCCGGATTGTGCGGACCAACTGAGTTGCTTACAAGTCGTTACATTTTTACAACAAACCCATGAATTGGGTCACGACTGTCATCCCATTTAAATAAACTCTGTTCAGGATCAGATGCCCAGCTTGCAGCTTCGTCGAGGGGTGCAGTTGGCCCATGTTCATCCCCGATTTTTTCAACCCAACTCCTGAATTGGATCAGCACAATGAAGTCACGCAAATCCTGGTTCGGCCACGCGCCCACCGCTATCAGCCTGGCCATCGCCATGCTCGCCATCCCCGCATTCGCACAGAACACCACCTCCGGTATCGCTGGCCGCATCACGGGTGCTGACGGCAAGGCCATTAGTGGCGCGACGGTCAGCATCAAGCACGACGAATCAGGCTCGGTGAACAACCTGGTCACCGATGCAGATGGTCGCTATGGTGCGCGGGGCTTGCGCGTCGGCGGTCCCTACACCGTGACGATCACCAAGGATGGCAAGGTGGAAAAGCGTGAAGGCGTCTACCTGCAATTGGCCGAGACAGCCACCATGGATGCGCAGTTCAATGGCGCCGCAACCACGCTAGCCGCTGTCACAGTCACCGGGACCGCTGGCGCCTCCAGTGTCTTTAGCAGCAACGCAATGGGTGCAGGAACCCAGTTGGGCCGCAAGGAGATCGATGCCTATGCCTCGATCCAGCGCAGCCTGCAGGACTATGCCCGCATGGACCCACGCCTGTCGCAAACCGACAAGGAGCGCGGTGAAATCTCGGCCGGCGGCCAGAATTCGCGCTACAACTCGATCACCATCGACGGCGTCACAACCAGCGATACCTTCGGTCTGGAATCGAACAATTTGCCGACCGCGAAGCAGCCGATCTCGATCGACGCCATCCAGTCGGTGCAGGTCAACCTCTCGAACTACGATGTGACGCAAAAAGGCTATACCGGCGCAAATATCAATGCGGTCACCAAGTCCGGCACGAATGAGTTCAAGGGAAGCGTTTACTACGTGTTCCGCAATGAGAGCGTCGTCGGCGATCGATACAACCGCGCCGATGACAGCTACTTCAGGCCCCTGCCATTCAAGGAAGAAACCAAGGGCTTTACGCTGGGTGGCCCGTTGGTCATGGACAAGTTGTTCTTCTTTGCCAGCTACGAAGAGCTCAAGAGCAACCGCGCACAGCCCCAGTTCGGCCCGGTCGGCAGTGCGCTCACCAATGTCGGCATTTCCCAGACCGTCATAGACTCATTGAGTGCCATGGCCAAGACCCAATACAAATTTGATATTGGCGATACCAATGGCGACAACCCGCTCAATGTGAAGGACACGCTGATCAAGCTGGACTGGAACATCAACAGCAATCACCGTGCCAACTTCCGCTTCGCCAACACCAAGCAGGAAGAGAATAATTTTGGCAGCTTCAGCACCTCAGCCCTGACCTTGACCTCGTCCTGGTGGAATCAAAAAAAGAATATCGACACCATGGTGGGGCAATGGTTTGCCGACTGGACGCCGAACTTCTCGACTGAATTGAAAGTATCCAAGCGCGACTACAACAGCGTGCCGCTCAACAACGCCTATCTGCCGTCAATGGCACTGTCCTTTGCTGGCGCACTGCCAACCAACTCACCCGCTGGCGTCAACACCGGGACGCGCTTCCTGAATTTCGGAACCGACTTCAGCCGCCATTTCAACGTCTTGGATACCAAGACCGCCGATGCTTACTTTGGGGCCACCTGGGCGCTCGACAACCATGAAGTGAAATTCGGTGGCGACCTTGCCAACAACAAGGTCTACAACGCTTTCCTGCAAGGCACCTACGGCAGCTACACCTTCAATTGCACCAACAGTACAACAACCTTCACCTACAGTTTCGGTGCGATCAACTGCGGCACGGCCACCGCGGCACAGGTTGAAGCGGCGGTGTTGGAGAACTTCAGCAAAGGACGGCCCTCCTCGTATCAAGTCCAGGTACCCGCGCCGGGCAAGACACTTGATGACGGCATTGCCCAGTGGGCTTTGGCCAATACCGGCGTGTTTGTACAGGACACCTGGACCGTCAACAATCGCCTGACCGTTTCCGCCGGTGTGCGCTTTGACTCGCTCTCGACCAGCGACAAGCCGGCTTTCAACGCCGCCGCTGCCGCTCCAAGAGTTGCTGGTAGCGTGACGGGTACAACCGTGGTGCGCGACAGCGGCGGGTTTGGACTCGACAACTCGGTGACGGTGAACGGACAGACTTTGGTCCAGCCGCGTGTTGGCCTGAATTACGCGCTTGACCCGAACGACAAACAGAGGGCGCAACTGCGCGGTGGTTTCGGCCTGTTCCAGGGTGCAGCCGCCAATGTTTGGCTGTCCAACCCCTACTCCAATACCGGCCTGGCCACGCGCATCATCGGTTGCGGCATCAGTGGCTTCTCCGCTTGCCCGGGTACCGGTGGTCTCTTCAGCGCCGACCCGACCCAGCAGCCAACCAATTTTGTCGGTGCCATACCGGCCGCCAATGTCGACTTTATCGACCCAAGCCTGAATCAACCGGCCGTCTGGAAGATGAATCTCGCCTATGACGGCGTGCTTCCATTTGGTGGTCTGGTGTTTGGTGCCGAATGGATGTACACCAAGAATCAGTCGGGCATTTACTACAAGCACCTCAACCTGGGTGGCGCAACGCGCAGTGGCCCGGATGGTCGTGAGATGTATTACACGCCGCAGGGCTACAACCCTGCCTGCTGGACCTCCACTGGCAGCTTCACGACCAGCCCCACCGCGTGCAGTGGCGGTCGCGCGCGCGCCCTGAGCAACCCCCTATTCAATAACGTACTGCTGGCGACGACAAGCGACCAGGGCGGCGGCAATGCGGTCACTCTGTCCCTGTCGTCGGATTCGAACAGCAGGGATCTCGGCTGGCAAGTGGCTTACACGCGGACCCTGGCCACGGAGGTCAGCCCACTGACCTCATCGGTTGCCAACTCCAACTTCAACTCACGCTCCATCTTCAATTCGAATGAAGACGTCAGCGCCAACTCGGCCTACCTGGTTAAGGATCGGATCACTGCGGCCCTGAACTGGGCACCCAAGCTCCTGGCGGGCAAGTACAAGACCACGTTTGGCCTGTTCTACGAAGGTCGCTCCGGCAAGCCCTACAGCTGGACCTATCGCAATGACATCAATGGCGATGGCGTCGCTGGCAATGACTTGATGTACGTCCCGACCGGACCGCAATCAGGTCAGGTAGTCTTCCAGGGCGATACGGCAACCAACCATCCGAACGAAGACCGCTTCTGGAGCATTGTCAATCTCGATCAGTCTCTGAGCGATGCCAAGGGTGGTGTGGTCAAGCGCAACGACGCCTTCTCGGAGTTTGTCAACACCTTTGACGTGCGCATCAGCCAGGAAGTGCCGGGCTTTTCCGCCAAGCACAAGGGCGTGTTCAGCTTCGACATCCTGAACGTTGGCAACCTGATCAACAAGAACTGGGGCCGTACCAATGAAATGGCGTTTGGATCCAGCGGCGGGCAGACTCGCAAGTTCGTCAGCTATGCAGGCCTGAGCGCGGATGGCAAGTACATCTACCAGGTTGCACCGTCGATCGACGACCTGACAATCCGTCAAGCCAAGGGCGAATCGCAGTGGGCGGTGCAGGCCACACTGCGTTACGAGTTCTAAGGCCTGGTGTCGGTCTAGATACCGGAAGAATTACTGTCCGGTTCAGCACCCAGGCTACTGCTTGGGTGCTGGGCGTCCAACTGCTGGGCGTTCGTACGATTGAACGATTCCAGCCGTGTGCGAATCTGTAGATGCGCTTGAACAGACACTGATTTGCGAGTCTGCCCCTTAGCCGGGATGGCATCGCCTAAATGCACTCGCACCTGGATCGTTGACTTTGCCATCACCTTTCGCAGCGAGAACGCCAACGACATTTCACCGGTGAAGGGTGATGCCTGACAGGGCAGACCGGTCTGCGTATCCACATACCGCATGGCCACCGGCAGGACGGCAATCTGTGCGCTGATCGCCCCCTCAAATACGTTGGAGTGGAACGCATTCAATCCGGTGCCGTCGGTGCTGGTGCCTTCAGGAAAGGCGATCACTGCATAGCCTTGATCAAACGCCGTCAACGCGCCATCCACCATACCCCGGGCTGAGGTGCGTGAGCGACGGTCCACAAAAATGGTCGAGCAGCGCTGCGCCATGGTGCCTATCAATGGCCAGCGCCGCACTTCAGCCTTGGCTACAAAAACACCGGGTAGCTGCGATTGCAGGACCAGAATGTCAAGCCACGACACGTGGTTGGCGACCACCAGGCTGGCGCCCGGCGCTGGCCGTGCTCCCTGAACGTCGACATCGACTTGCAGAATCTGCAATGCCCTGTCGGCACAGCGTTGAATTTCCTTGAGTTTCTGCTCGGCTTGAAGTCGGGGAAACCGCAGCCACAAAACCAGGGTGAATCGACTCAGCTCAAGCACGAGCGCGAGCAGCTTGAAAAGCGCAAAGCTGCGGCGCTGGCCTCTGACCTTTGCGGCCGGAGCTGGCTGTGCCAGTGAAGGCGACTGCATCTATCGGGAATAAAAACGCGGCAAGTGCTTGCGACTGCGAACTTGCAGGCGTGAGCGCTGCAGGGCGAACAGTTCATGCACACCCCAGAGGATGCATGCCGGGATGGCTAACAGGTGTGAGAAGGAGACTTTGCGTTTCATGGTGTGTGACATTTCTGAACCGAAGTTACACGCTGCTTATGACACCTTTGTGTCAGTGTCAAATTACGACGTTGTCATTTTCATTTCTTGCACAAGTCGCAACTGCGCCTGTATGCTTCGCGCCCATGCACCCCACCTTGCACTCGCGCGCCTGAGTTGACCGTGACCCCACAGAAGCTGCCGGAACTGGTCGCCCTGGAGCGCATCATGGAGTTGGGTGCGGGCTGGATTCAGTCGCGCCTTGTTTGCGAGGTGAGCGTGCCGGATGGCAGCAGCTATCCGGTCTATGTGATCACCCTGGGCAACCCGGCGCCAGAGGTGCCGGCGGTCGGCTATTTTGGTGGAGTCCATGGTCTGGAGCGGATCGGCTCGGGTGTGGTGATTGCCTATCTGCAAAGTCTGGTGATGCGCCTGCAATGGGACAGCACGCTGCACCGCCAACTTGAATC